>Ga0115004_10000280_pt1 | contig 37177 bp, 34 predicted proteins | sample ArcticOcean_MG_C_10_FD_88737 | JGI IMG/M metagenome (GOLD analysis project Ga0115004, IMG submission 88737) | Marine microbial communities from western Arctic Ocean - ArcticOcean_MG_CB11_90 | ecosystem: Environmental > Aquatic > Marine > Oceanic | place: Arctic Ocean: Canada Basin | collected... | reverse complement strand
ATTAAACTAGTAAAAGATAAAAATAAAAGCAAAAAAAGGCAAAATACAAAAGCAAAATTTGTTTGTAGTTTAACTATTTATTTTAGTTCTAAAAAAAAAATTAACACAACAGGGGAGGTATACGGTAATATCTCAGATAAAATGTTAGGTAAGAATGGATTCGGTTATGATCCTATTTTTATTCCAAATGGATACAATTTAACCTTTGGACAAATGAAAAAAAAAAAAAAAATGCTTATGGACCATCGATACTTAGCTTTTAAAAAATTAAAAAAAAAAATTAGTATTCTTTAAACTTATTATTGTTAGTTTTATACATTTTCAAAACCTGAAAGACCTTATTATTTTTAAATTCAAATGTTCCAATTTTACCTTTAATTTTCTTTTTAATAAAAAAATCATTAATTGAATTAATTTTATTATTTTTACTCCAGACGTAATAAATCAAACCTAAGGCATCGTAAGATAAAATTGTAATTTCATCAGGTTTTGATAAAAATTTTTTATAATAATTTTCGTTATATTTCTTAAATTGGCGCATATTCACAGAGGGAAAATATAAATTCTTAACTGAGTTTTGACGAAATATACTTTCATCGAACCATTGATTTACAGTTATATAAGTTACCAATTTATCATCTACATCTGAAAAAATAAGTGATGCAAGAACACTTTTTAAACTATTTCCAAAATCAATTATTATTATAGAATCAAAATCTACCGATCCTAGCGTATAGAGTCTATCAAGAATTTCTAATTCTTTTTTAGATTCTTCATTATTTTCTTTTTTTAAAATATTTTTTCTTATCTTTAAATTTTTTTTTCTTTGACTATAGTTTGTTAGTTTCTCTATTTCACCAGTAAGAATTCTTGGATCAGTACTATATTTGAAAGTTTTGAATTTTTTAAATTTAAGCAACTTGATTTTTTTATCTATAAATTTTTCATAATCATTTTTTGGATACAAAATTAAAGTTTTTTTTTTCTTTTTTTTGACTAAAAACTGTTCTATCGTTTTAAGCTGGGACTCAAGACTAATACCTATATTAATTACATTACTAGAAATCTCTGGTTCTTTATTTGAAAGTGAAATGAAAATTGTATCTTTGTATTTTCCCAATTCATTAAACGACGATGAACTCATAGGTCCAATTATTATCTTAGCTCCATTATTTATTATTTCTTTTATTGATAAATTTAATTTATCATTATCATTAGTGCCGCTATCCCTAGGTATTATGATAATATTTTTATTGTTTATTTCATCGAGCGCAAGTTGTGTAGACAGCAGTAAAGACTCACCTAAACTTCTATATTCTCCCGAAAAAGGTGCCAGCAAACCAACTCTAAGTTTTCCATCGTCTTCATCGGCTATTAAATTACTGTTAAATAATATGAATATGTAAGATAAAAATGTAATAATAATTTTAATCATTATTTATGAACAAATCTGATTCAGGATTATATATTGTATCAACGCCCATAGGGAATTTAGACGATATAACATTAAGGTCTCTAGAGGTATTAAAAAATTCAGACATAATATTATGTGAAGATACCCGTAGATCTTTGAAGTTATTAAACCACTATAAGATCAAAAAAAAATTAATTTCTTATCACAAATTTAATGAACAAAAAGAGTTACAAAAGCTAATAACATATTTAAATGAAGGCAAAATTTTGTCATTAATTTGTGACGCTGGAACACCTACACTTTCAGACCCAGGATCCTTACTTATTAAAGCTTGTATAGAAGAAAAAATAAAAATTTTTCCAATACCGGGCCCTTCTTCAATTACAACAGCCGTAAGTATATCGGGTTTTGACGATAAGTTTCTTTTTTATGGATTCTTGCCAAAAACTGAGAACGAACTTATTAAAGTTCTAAGTAGCCTTAAAAGTTTAGATTTTTCTTTAGTTTTATTTATCCCAGGAATTAAAATTAATTTTTACTTAAAATTTTTTAAAAAGTATTTTAAAGGTAGAGATATTGTTATTGCTAGAGAAATTACTAAAATACACGAAACCTTTTATAGGGGTGAAATAGATACAATAAAGCTCTTCAAAACAAGGCTAAAAGGTGAGCTAACTATTGTAATTTCAAAAATTTATCATAATAATGATTTAGAATTAGATGTAAATATTGAAATACAAGCTAAAGAATATCTTAAAAAATACAGTTTAAAAGATGTCGTTGAGTTAATTTCAAAAAAAGAAAAAATATCTAAAAAAAAAATATATGAAGTTTGTCTACAAATAAAAAATAATGAAAAAAATAATTAGCATTATATTTCTATTTCTTGTCACTGTAGGCTGTAGCAGTTCAAGCCTTTCTACCTTTGGAAGAGGAGTAAGCATAGGGTTCGACCCAAGAACTGTTGGAATGCAAATCGATGATACAATTATGCAAAAAAATTTAATTGCAAGATTAACACTCTCTAAGAAAAAATATTTTTTATTTATTCAAGTAGAAGTTTTGGATGGACAAATATTTTTAACTGGAAAAGTAGATGATCCAGAAAATAAGATCAAAATTACTAAAATGGCATGGGAAACAAAGGGCGTCAGGTCAGTTAAAAATGCCATAACTATTAAAGGTCAATCTAATTTTAAAGGCACAGCAAAAGATATACTAATTACCTCACAACTAAGAACAGCTTTAGTTTTTAACAAATTAACAAAGTCTGGAAATTACACTTTAGAAACGATCAATAAAAAAGTTTATATTTTCGGCATTGCTAACAATATAGAAGAAAAAAAAGAAGTTATAAGTGAAGCCAATAAAATCTACAATGTAGAAGAGGTTATTCCAACAATTTATTTAGTGTCCGAGCTAACTAGAAATAAAATCTAATTTTTATAATTGATTACTTCTGATGAATAGGCTGCAATAGAAGCAAGATTTAAAATCTCCGATGGAGACGATCTTAAAGGAGCAATTTCAATTGGAAGACCTAGGCCAATTAGTAGTGGTCCAATTAGTTTTGCACCACCAAATGTTTTCATTAATTTAACAGTTATAGAGGCGCTGTGTAGTGCGGGCATTATTAAAATATTTGCGTTACCTACGATTTTAGAAAAAGGATATGAAGCTTTGTATTCAGGATTTAGAGCAACATCTGGCTGCATTTCGCCATCATAATCAAAATCTATTTTCTTTTTTTTCATCAAATCAATCGCCTCCCTCACATGTTTTGTTCTTACAGTTGCAGGTTTACCAAAAGTTGAATGAGAAAGAAAAGCTACCTTAGGATCAAATCCAAATAATCTTGCAACTCTAGTGCTTGAAATAGCTATTTCTACAAGTTGTGCTGCTGTTGGATTATCGTGTACATTAGTATCTGCTACAAAAACTGTCCTACCTTTTGAAACCAACATAGTTAGGCCAAAAATTACTTCCCCAGGTCTAGATTCAACTACTTTATTTAATTTTTCTATTGTAGCCGCATGATGTCTTGTTCCTCCAGTAACCATTGCATCTGCGTCTTTACATGCTACCATACATGCGCCCCAAGTAACCCTGTCATTTCGCACGAGATGATCACATTCTCTTTCTAGCATACCTCTTCTTTGAAGTTTTCTGTATAAATGCTTAGTGTATTTTTCTCTTTTTGCTTTGTCTTTTGAGCTAACAATTTCTATTTTAAAATTTTCATCTAAACCTATATTCACCAACTGTTCTTTAACTTTTTCTTCCTTACCAATTAAGATTGGTATGCCTAATTTACTATTTTTAAATGCTACTGCAGCTTTTAAAATATTAGGATCCTCACCTTCTGCAAAAACGACCCTTTTCTGGGATTTTTTAATTTGAGCGTTAATTCCTTGCATGATATTCATCGAAGGATCAAGTCTTCTTGATAAATCTTCTTTGTATTTTTCAATGTCATTAATTTTTATTCTAGCAACACCAGATCTCATAGCAGCTTCGGCTACAGCAGCAGGTATGACACTGATTAACCTTGGATCAAATGTTGAAGGAATAATGTATTCTTTTCCATATCTTGGTCTTTCTCCACCGTATGCTGCTATTACCTCATCAGGTACTTCCTCTCTTGCTAACTGCGCAATTGCTTTTGCCGCAGCTACTTTCATTTCTTCATTAATTTCTTTTGCCCTAACATCCAGAGCTCCTCTAAAAATATAAGGAAAACCAATGAGATTATTAACTTGGTTTGGATAATCAGATCTACCCGTTGCTACAATTGCATCTGATCTCACTTCTTCTACTAGCTCTGGTTTTATTTCTGGATCAGGATTGGCACACGCAAAAATAATAGGATTTTTTGCCATTGATTTTACCATATCTTTTGTAAGCGCATCCTTAGCGGACAAACCTAAAAAAACATCTGCACCACTTATAGCTTCAGTAAGCGTTCTTAATTTAGTTTCATTAGCGTGGGCTGATTTAAATTGATCTACATTTTTTCTACCTTTATAGATTACCCCAGATCTATCACACATGATTACATTTTCATTTCTAACCCCAGAAAGTTTAAACAAATTTGTACAAGCGATTGCAGAAGCTCCAGCACCATTCACAACAACTTTAATTTCACTAATTTTTTTCTTTGAAATATCCAAAGCATTAATAAGAGCAGCAGTTGTTATTATTGCTGTACCATGCTGGTCGTCATGAAAAACAGGGATATCTAAAAGTTCTTTTAATTTTTGCTCTATAATAAAACAATCAGGTGCTGCAATATCTTCTAAGTTAATTCCGCCAAAGGTATTGCCAATATTTTTAATAGTATTGATAATTTCATTAACATCAGAACTATCAACTTCTATATCAATCGAATCTATGTCCGCAAATCTTTTAAATAAAACAGATTTGCCTTCCATTACAGGTTTTGAAGCTAAGGCGCCAAGATTACCAAGGCCCAAAATTGCTGATCCATTACTAATTACAGCAACTAAGTTTCCTTTACTCGTGAAGTCGTAAGCGGTTTCTGGATTTTCCGCTATCTTCTTAACTGGCACGGCAACGCCTGGTGAATAGGCTAAGGATAAATCTCTTTTAGTTATTAAAGGTTTAGATGAATTTATCTCAATTTTGCCCGACTTTCCTTGTGTATGAAAGTCTAGTGCTTCTTTATCTGAGTAATGGTCAATTTTAGATTTTTTTGTCATTAAAATTTATTATGTAATATAAAATAGGTAAAATCATCAATAATTTAATTTTTTAATAGTAAAATTTATGAACTTATTATCTTCAGCTTCTGTTTTTAGTTTTTATACTTTGATCAGCAGAGTGCTTGGATATTTTAGAGATATACTAATAGCTGTCTTTTTAGGTGCATCTATATACGCGGATGCTTATTTTGTAGCTTTTAGGCTTCCCAATACTTTTAGAAGACTTTTTGCCGAAGGTGTTTTTAATGCTGCATTTATTCCAAGCTATATTGAAGAGAGTACAACCAACAAGATAGCGGGAAAGAAGTTTGCAGACGATGTTTTAAACTTGTTATTAATAACCTTATTAGGAATTGTTTTTTTAGTGGAGATTTTTACACCGGCAATAGTTTACGTGATAGCACCAGGTTTTTACGGAGATGTGGAAAAATTTGACTTAGCAGTTGAACTTACAAAAATTACATTTCCTTTTTTATTGTTTGTGAGTCTGTCGTCTTTTTTTTCTGGAATATTAAATTCTAATAATAAGTTTGCTGCTGCAGCGGCAGCACCAATTATATTAAATATTTTTTTAATTTTAAGTATATTTTTTTCTTATTTTTTTGAACTTAATTTTGAGCTCAATCTTTCTTATGCCGTTACATTAGCTGGTTTATTTCAATTAATATTTTTAATATTTTTTACTAAGTATTATTATAAGCCATCTATCACTTTTAAAATTAAAATTAATTCAAAAATTATATTTTTTTTCAAGAAACTTTTACCAAGCATATTTTCATCAGGTGTTACGCAGATTAATATTTTAGTAGGCACAATTATTGCCTCTTTTGAACCCGGAGCTGTTTCTTATTTGTATTATGCAGATAGAATTTATCAAATTAATCTAGCTATAGCTGGAATAGCTATTGGGACAGTAGCATTGCCAGAGCTATCAAGAAAAATAAAAACCGGAAATATTCCTGAAGCAATGAATATACAGAACAAATCTATCGAGTTGTGTTTGCTTTTATCTATACCAGCGAGCTTAGGCTTAATTATTGCCTCACAACAAATCACCAGTGCACTATTTGGGTATGGATCATTTTTAGAAAAGGATGTTGTCTTAGCCGCCCAAGCGTTAAAATATTTTGGATTTGGAGTACCTGCGTTTGCTTTAATTAAAGTTCTTTCAAATTTTTTCTTCGCACGAGACAATACAAAAATACCATTTTATATCTCAGTATTTAGTGTTTCCTTAAACATCTTAATATCCGTTATTTATTTTAGAGAGTTGGGATTTACTATTATTCCGATCGCAACATCTGTAGCTACATGGTGTGCTGTAATAATTTATTTAATCTTATTGCTAAAACTTAAATACTTAAATATTAGCTCTAGTTTTTATATCAACCTCTCCAAAACAATTATTTCTGCAATAATGATGAGCCTACTACTCTATTTTTTAATTAACTTTTTTGAGGATAAGCTTATTTATACTAATTATTATAAGTCATTTTACCTTATAATGATAATAGGTTTAGTAGCTGGGCTATATTTGTTATTAGCTCGTTTGCTAGGAGTTTTTAAGATAAAAAATTTTAAAACAAATTAAACAATGGATAAAAAAAATTTAGTTTTTTCAGGTGTTCAACCAACTGGTAACTTACATCTTGGTAATTATCTTGGTGCTCTAAAAAATTTTTTAGCACTACAAGAAAAAATGGAATGTATTTATTGCGTCGTTGATCTTCATGCTATTACTACTTTTCAAGACCCTAAGGAATTACGAAACAATATTTTAGAAACTACAGCTGGTTTTCTTGCTACTGGTCTTGATAATAAGAAAAGTATTATTTTTAATCAATCGTCAGTAAGTGGGCATGCTGAGCTTGCCTGGATTTTAAATTGTGTTTCTCGTATTGGCTGGTTGAATAGAATGACTCAGTTCAAAGATAAAGCTGGTAAGGACAAAGAAAAAGCAAGTGTTGGTCTTTATATTTATCCAAATTTAATGGCAGCGGATATTCTTCTATACAAAGCCACACATGTTCCAGTAGGTGCAGATCAGAAGCAGCATTTAGAACTTTGTAGAGATGTTGCGCAGAAATTTAACAATGATTTTAAAAAAAATGTATTTCCTTTGCCAGAACCATTAATACAAAAAAATATATCAAGAGTTATGAGTTTAAGAGATGGAACAAAAAAAATGAGTAAGTCAGAGGAGTCTGGGTATTCTAGAATTGACCTAAAAGATTCTGCAGATGATATTGTCAAAAAAATTAAGAAAGCTAAGTCAGATTCTTCATCAATACCAGATAATTTAAAAGATTTAGAAAAAAAACCCGAGGCTTTCAATTTGATTAATATATATTCTGATTTAATAGGTAATACCCTAGAAGAGTCTTTAAATGAGCTAAAAGGAAGAGAGTATTCGTACTTAAAAAATAAATTATCAGACGTCTTAGTTGAGGTAATTTGTCCAGTTGGAATAAAAATAAGAGATCTTTTAGATGATAAAAGTTATCTTACAAAAGTTCTCAAAGAAGGCACAGAAAAAGCCAGAAATATAGCTGAGGATAACCTTAAAGAAATACGAAATGCCGTAGGTCTTCTTTAATTAAAGATGATATGATTATATAATGATTATAACAGAACTAACTCCAAATCCGAATTCGTTAAAATTCTTGTCCGAAAAAATAATTTCTGCAATTGGGACCGAAGAATTTCAAAAAAAAGATTTTAATAAAATTGAAAATGAGTTTGTAAAAAATTTGTTAAATCTAAAAGGTGTAGAACTTGTTTTGCTAGCCGACAACTTTCTATCTGTTAAAAAAAATGAAGAAATTTCTTGGGATATATTAAAACCAACAGTTATTGCTCACATGAACGATTATTTTGAGAAAAATGACAAGCCGATACTTCATAAAATAAACAAAACTAATGAAGATAGATTAGATCTAGGGGAGGTAGAGGATAGAATAATAAAAGTTTTAGACGAAAAAGTAAGACCAGCTGTTGCAAAAGACGGTGGAGATATTAAATTTAAATCTTTTAAAGATGGAGTTGTTCACGTAGAACTACAAGGAAGTTGTTCAGGTTGTCCAAGTTCACTTATGACATTAAAACAAGGAGTCCAAAATTTGCTGTGTCATTATGTAGAAGAAGTCAAATCAGTAGAGGCTATTTAAAATGGTAAAAACTATAAGCCACAGACAGAAGCTATTAGAGTTAGCAAAAATTTATAAAATTGATAAAGTTTTTGACACAAACCTAAAACTCACCACCTACGATATAGAAATTATTCTTCTGAAGAAAAATGTTCCACTGCCCTCCAATAACAGAGGGTATCTTTCTCACAAATTTATAAATGAAGTATTTAAACCTCTTTATGAAACATTAAAAAGAAAATTATTTACCATTTTCAATATTATTAAATTTTTTAACACTTTCTACAATTGGTTAACAAAAAAACTATCAATTAATTTTAGTATAAGTAAGTTTTTTAAAATTTGCTACGAAAGTATAATCAAAAAAACGACTATCAATATAAAAAAATACTTAAAAACAATCTTTAATGGTATCGAAAATTATTTTCAATTTGTAATTTCTAATATTACCAACTTTTTTAAAATTTTAACTAAAACCACAATCGAGGGTTTGAATGATATTTATACTTTTAAAATTAGAGAAAAAATTTTTAAAAATATTATTTCAAAAACAGCTTATGGTTCAATAATTGTAATTTTAATTTTGTCAGGTCTTTATGTTAAAGAGCTCATTACTGATGTAGATTCATTAAAAATATCGCTAGAAATCAAATCTGATAAAAAAGAAAAAAATGAAAAAATCCAAAAAAAGAAAACTGTAAAAATACCAAAAAATATAAAAAAAAATAGCTCAAAAGATTTAGCGAGTCTACCAGGAGATAAGAAATCTTCATCTGCAGAAAATGACTACACTTTAAACACTCAAACAGTACTAAATTTATTTGAAGATCTAGAATATGATCTAGATAATGTAAGAAATAAAAAAAAAGTAAAACCAATATATTTTACAAGATTGCCTAAAGATTTAGGAGCCATTAAGAGTGTCAGAGAAAAAAAAGAAACTTTTTTACAAATTTTATTACCTTTAATTGTGGCTGAGAATGAAAAAATTGAAGAAGAAAGAGAATATTTATTAAAAATATTGAAAAAAAATGAATCGACCGAAGGTAAAAAATGGTTAAATAAAAAATACAAAATTTATAAAGTTTCTGACAGAAATATTAGTGAATTAATAAAAAAAATTGATATTATTCCAGTCTCTATCGCATTAGCCCAAGCAGCGAAAGAAAGTGGCTGGGGAACTTCAAGATTTGCTTTGGAAGGTAATGCTATATACGGTCAATGGACTTGGAATGGTGATGGTATTGAGCCATTAGAAAAAACTAAAGATCAAAATCATAAAATTCTTAAGTTTCCTTTATTAAGAGCTTCAGTTAAAGCATATATAAATAATTTAAATACTCATAGTGGCTATAAAGGTTTTAGAGAAAAAAGAGCCGAGCTAAGAAAGCAAAATCAAAAATTGTCAGGTATAGAATTGATCCATGAGCTTGATAATTATGCGCAAACAGGAAAAGAATATACGCAGACACTAGAGAAAATTATTAAACAAAATGATCTTGATGAATTGGAAAATGTAAAAATAGATGATTTTAAAGAAAGTAATCAATTAAAGCTTTAACTTAGAGTTCTGCAACGACATATTGCATCCCAAGCCAACGCCAAGATCCATTAGTTTCTCTTAACGAGCAATTAACTCTTCCCCTTTCAGTGGTAAATTTACCAATTAATTTAATTTTAATTTTAAAATTATTTAAATATTCAATTTCGGATTTTCTCCATGAATTTAATTCATTTGAATAACAATTTAGTAGTTTGATGTTTTTCATATCCCTAAAAAATTCAATAATAATTTTGGGAGGATTATCGGCATTGTTTATATATTTTTCCGTGGGTGTGATTGATTTAAACTTTAAAGGAATAGTTTTGAGGATTAGTTCAAATCTTTTTCTTTCACCATATTTTTCATTAATAGCAAATCTTGGTAGTTCGTAAAAATCTTTTGTTTCATCAGCTACACCCGAATGCTGTCCAAACGCATATTTAAAATCAGAGCTCTTAACAATATTTTTAAAGTTATTACTATATTCTCCGAATGGATAAGAAAAAAAGGGGGAGTTATATCCTAGATTTTTTTTAAACTCCTTTTTGGCTAGATTTATGTCATTACTAATTTCAGCATCAGTCTTATCAACCAAATAATCATGTGTATGACTATGGTTACCTATATGAACAAATTGTTCTTTTGAAATCTCTTTAATTTGTTTCCAAGTCATGTACCCGCTACTACCAATTTCACGGGTATTTACAAATAGTATAAAGGGTATCTTGTTGTTTCTAAGGATGGGCCAGGCTTGATCATAAAACGATTTAAATGCATCATCTATAGTTAATAAAATTTTTTTTTCATTCTTAAGGTTTACAAGGCTATCTTCAAAATCATTTGGATTTATAAAGTTAAATGAATTTTTTTTTATCAAATCGATTTGATTTATAAAATCTGCTATTTTTATATTTGTAGATGGATATTTATTTTCTTCAAATCGATGATACATGAGGACAATAATACCTTTATCTTCTATATTACCGGATACAGATGAGGATTCGACAGCTATGAATGTAAAAAAAAGAAAAATAATTAAAGATTTTTTGATAATTGATTGCACAGGTAAAAATGATTCTATTGCATTAAAAATTAACAATAAGTTCTTTATAAAAAAATTACAAACTAATATTATTAAAAATGAAATATTAACTTTAGAAATTGTTAATTTTGTTAAGAAACATGATATTGAGCTTAATAGCAGTTTCTCAGTCTTTGTTAATTCTGGCCCCGGTAGTTTTTCTGGAGTTAGAATATCTTTGTCAGTCGCAAAAGGAATACAGATAGTCAAAAACACAAATACTTATAGTTACAATAATTTTCTAATTAATGCTGCTCCGTATCTAATAGAAAAAAAAAACATAGTTTCGATACAAAAAACAAATAATTTCTACTATTCTTGCAGGGGCACATTTACTACAGACTACTCTTTTACCTCACCTGAAAAACTTGATATGAACAATTTTCAAAATGAAAAATCCATATTTATTGTTGCAGATCAGATTAAAAATGATGAAATAATTAAAAAAATAAACCCAAAAAAAATAAGAATTGCGATATTTAACCTTAAAAATATTGATTTATTGATAGAAAATAAACTTGTTGAAAATCAATTGATTAAACCACTCTATTTAAGTTAAGTTATAAATAATTGTATGAATAACATTGAAGAAAAATGTAAAATAAAAAACGTTAGACTGACGGATCAAAGAAAAATCATAGCTCAAGTTATGTCCAGTTCGAATGACCATCCTGACGTAGATGAACTGCATAAAAGAGTTAATAAAATTGATATAAAAATAAGTATCGCTACGGTGTATAGAACAGTTAAATTATTTGAAGAGTCTGGAATTGTAGAAAAGCATGAATTTAAGGGAGGCAAAGCAAGATACGAGGAAGCTCCTGAAGAACATCACGACCATTTAATAGACATAAATAGTGGACAAATTATAGAATTTGTCGATAAAGATATAGAAATTTTACAAAATAAAGTTGCTGAAAAACTAGGCTATAAATTAGTCGACCACAAATTAGAACTTTATGGTTCTAAAATAAAAAAGTAATTTGACTAAAAAAATATTTATAAAAACGTTTGGTTGTCAAATGAATGAATACGACAGTAATCGTATTTTAGATCTAATTAAAACGGTGGGTTATGTAGCTACAAAGAATTCGTCCGAAGCCGATTGCTATGTTCTTAACACATGTCACATACGAGAAAAAGCTACTGAAAAAGTTTACCACGATATTGGAAGATTAAGAAAAGAGTTTAGAAATAGAAGAAAACCGATTTTAATAGTTGCTGGTTGCGTAGCTCAAGCAGAAAATCAAGAAATGCTTAAGCGTGAAAAATATATCGATGGTATAGTGGGGCCGCAGTCGTACCACAAGATACCGGGTATTATTAAAAAAATAGAAAATGATAAATCTAAAATTAACAGTACTGATTTTGAAGTCATAGAAAAATTTGATATTTTAAAGTCAGTTAAAAATTCAAATTCAAAAATATCTTCATTTTTAACAATTCAAGAAGGGTGTGATAAATTTTGTCATTTTTGTGTTGTGCCTTACACTAGGGGACCTGAATACTCAAGACCACCTGATGAAATAATAAACGAAGCAAAACAGCTAATAATTAATGGAGCAAGAGAGATTACCTTATTAGGCCAGAACGTAAATGCATACGAAAATAAAAATAAATCAAAAACACACCGTTTATCCGATCTAATATTTAAGCTTAATGAACTGAAAGGGTTAGAAAGAATTAGGTATACAACTTCTCATCCTAATGATGTCACACAAGATTTAATAGCAGCACATAGAGATTGTGAAAAATTAATGCCAATACTCCATTTACCAGTACAAAGCGGATCTACAAAAATCTTAAAAGCTATGAATCGTAAACATAGTATTGAAAAGTATTCAGAAATTATTAACAGTCTCAAAAAAGTTAAGCCAAACATTAAATTCTCATCTGATTTTATCATCGGGTACCCTTCTGAAACAGAAGCTGATTTTAAGCAAACTTTAGAATTGATAAAAAAAACTAGATTTATAAACTCTTACTCATTCATTTATAGTCCCAGACCTGGAACACCAGCATCGGAATTAGCTAGTGTTGAAAAAGAAATAAGCAAAAGAAGGTTGGCAGAGACTCAAGTAATTTTGGAAAAAATTAACAATGAAAATAAAAAAAATTTTTTAGAGCAAAAAATAGAAGTTTTATTTGAAAATAAAATGAAAGATCAAAATAAATATTTTGGAAGAGATAAATTTCTTAATTCTGTAGTTGTTGAAAGCAAAGAAAACCTAACTGGTCAATTACTTAATATAAAAATTAATAATTTTAATCACAACAGTTTATTTGGAGAAATTCTTGAAAATAAATATAGAAATTATGCAGCATAATTAATGTCTGAGATAAGCAAATTAGAACAAAAAATTATTATAAAAAAAGTCGACAAAGAGACTGTCAATATTCAAGTATTGGACAACAATATACTTTTATCTGTCGTGGGAGAGTTTAATGTTAATCTTAGTCAATTAGAAAAGTTAACATCGACAACCTTGTTTTTTAGAGGCAATTCTATTACTGCTAAAGGAAATCCAGATAATTTATTTAGTATTTCAGAAGCTATTAAGTTTTTAATTAACAAATTTATTTTGACAAATTGCATCGAAAAAAGTGATATAATTTTATCTGTGAATAGAAGTTTTAATGGCAACAAAAAAACAAATGTCCAATCATTTGCACAACTCATTAAGACACCAAGAAAATCAATATTAGCAAGGTCACAAAAACAGTCTGATTATATTAAAGCCTTACGTGAAAATGATATTGTGATTGCATTAGGACCGGCAGGAACAGGAAAAAGTTTTTTAGCAGTATCAGTAGCCATCACAATGCTTATGGAAAAAAAAATTGAAAGGGTTATATTGTCTAGACCAGCGGTTGAAGCAGGAGAAAAATTAGGCTTTCTACCTGGTGATATGAAAGAAAAAGTGGATCCCTATTTAAGACCACTTTATGATGCATTATATGAATTATTTGGCTTTGAAATAATTGATAAAAAAATTGAAACAGGAGAAATTGAAATAGCACCACTCGCTTTTATGAGAGGCAGAACTTTAAAAAATTGTTTTGCAATTCTAGACGAAGCTCAGAACGCTACGGAAACGCAAATCAAAATGTTTTTAACTAGGATTGGTGAGAATTCGAAATTAGCAGTTAATGGAGACCCTTCACAAGTTGATTTGATTAACAAATCATATTCAGGTTTGGTAAAATCAAAAAATATTTTAAACAATATAAAAGAAATAAAAATAATCGAATTTGATCACAACGATGTAGTTAGACACCCACTTGTTTCAAAAATTATTAAAGCTTATCAAAAAAAAGACAATGATCAAAGCTGATGTATTGGTTAACAATAAGGCTTGGAAAAAATATATTAGTGAACCTAATGATTATTTAGAAAATAAATTAAGAAAAGCCAGAAAGACAATTAGTGTATTTAAAACAAAGAAATTAAATTTCACTCTTCTGCTTTCAGGATCTAATGAGATTAAAAAATTGAATAAAAAATTTAGAAAAAAAAATAAATCTACTGACATTTTATCTTTTCCTTTTCATGAAAATTTTTTTTTGTACAAATTAATGAAAAAAGTTGATAACGATATCTATCTCGGTGATATAATAATTAATTTAGATAAAATCAGTAAAGACAAGAATAAACAGAAATTTCTTATTGCTTTTGATAAAATATGGATCCATGGGTTAACACATTTGTTAGGCTATCGTCATAAATCTAATAGGGATTTTTCTAAAATGAATAAAGTAGAAAATAAGATATTTAAATCAATTAAGTAATATGATTCTTAATTTTCTTAACAGCAGAATTTTTTTAGTTTTTTTATTCCCTTTTATTTTAGGAGCATTAACTGTTTTTAGTTTCCAACCGTTTAACCTCAGTTTTATAAATTTTATCATTATCCCAACTTTATTTTTAGTTACAACATATGTAAAAAAAAAATCTAAAAATACCTATAGAAAAAAACCATACATATTAAATTTATTTTTAATTGGTTATTTATTTGGTGTTGGTTTTTTTTTTACTGGGACATCCTGGATTTCCCACTCCCTTACATTTGATGAAAGTTTTAAATTTTTAATACCTATTTCTCTTGTTGCCCTGCCATTATTTCTTGGTATTTTTTTTGGCTTAGGAAATTTAATTTCAGGCTTATTTATAAAAAACAACCTTACATCTATATTATTATTTTCAAGTTCATATGCTTTTATGGATTTTTTACGCGCCAAAATTCTCACTGGTTTTCCGTGGAATCTATGGGCCTACACATGGTCGTGGGTACCAGAGACACTTCAATTTTTGCCAATTTTAGGTTTTTTTTCTTTTAATCTTATTTGTATTATTTTTTATTGCTCACCTCTTTTATTAATTTTTAGAAAAAAATTTAATCTTATATTTTTCACATTTATTGTGATTATTTTTTTTGGTAATTTTATATACGGGTCTTCAATAATAAAAAAAAATGATAATTTTTTAAAAAAAATAAAATTAAACTCAGGAAATTCAATTTTTACTAAAATAATTTCTCCTAATTTTGATATAAAATATAATTTATCAGATGAGGATATAGGTAAAAAAGTTTTAAAATTAATAAAATATAGCGAACCTGACACAAACAAGAAAACCCTTTTCATTTGGCCCGAGGGTATTTTTACTGGTTTTAATTTTGACGAAATTAAGCAGTATAAGAATATATTTGAAGAAAATTTTTCTAAAAATCATTTAATATTATTTGGGATCAACACAGTTAATGATAATCAAGCCGAAGCTAAAACTTTCAATAGTTTATTGATTATAAATAATAAGTTCGATATTTTATTTAAATACGATAAAACTAAATTAGTGCCATTTGGAGAATTTTTACCTTTTGAAAATTTTTTAAATAATTTTGGATTAAAAAAAATAACAGAAGGACACGGTTCTTTTTCTAGAGGTAGTGGTATGAATATTTTTACTTTAGAGGAACTAAAGTTACTACCTTTAATTTGTTATGAAATAATCTTTCCTGAATTAAGTCAAAATCAAAAAATAAAGAATTTAATTGTAAATATTTCAGAAGATGCTTGGTTTGGAAAAACTATAGGACCAAGCCAGCATTTAGCCAAAGCAATTTTTAGGTCGGTAGAAAATAACACTTTTTTAGTAAGATCGGCCAATAAAGGCTTCAGCGCCTTTATAGACAACAAAGGAATAATTAAAAACATTTTAAAACCAAATGAAATAGGTGTTATTGAACTAAATGTTCCGCTCCTAGATAGCCCTCAAATAAAATATAAAATTGATTTGATTTTTTTTGTACTTTTATTTACATGTATTTTTATCTTTTTAGTTTTTAAAAAAAATGAAAATAAATAATTACTTATTTACAAGTGAATCTGTTTCTGAGGGCCATCCAGATAAAGTGTGTGATAGAATATCAGACATGGTTGTGGATTCATATCTGTCAAAAGACCCGTATGCTAGAGTTGCCTGCGAAACTTTAACCACAACAAATAAAGTTATTTTAGCAGGTGAAATACGAGCACCAAAAATTCAAAAAGATGAGTTAATAGAAAAAGTAAGAGCCTGTATCAAAGATATAGGATATGATCAGGATGGATTTAGCTGGAAAGAACAAACAACAGTAGAATCATATTTACATTCGCAGTCGTCAGATATTGCAATGGGTGTAGATTCCAAAGAAAATAAAGATGAAGGTGCTGGAGATCAAGGAATCATGTTTGGTTATGCTTGTAATGAAACAGAAGATCTAATGCCGGCACCAATACATTTTTCTCACAAAATATTAAGATTAATGGCAGAGGACAGAAAGAAAGGTTTATTAAAAGGAATTGAACCTGATTCAAAAAGCCAAGTAACTATGCATTACGAAAATGGCAAACCCGCAAAAGTAACTTCTATTGTTATTTCTACTCAGCATTCTAAAGACATAAACCAAGAAAAGGTAAAAGAACTTGTTTATCCCTATATTAAAAAATCTATACCAGAAAACTTTCTAAAAGAATTAAAGAACGATGAAGTTTATATTAATCCAACAGGCCAGTTTATTATTGGTGGACCAGATGGAGACACAGGTCTAACGGGTAGAAAAATTATTGTAGATACTTACGGAGGTGCAGCGCCACATGGAGGAGGAGCTTTTTCTGGAAAAGATCCCACAAAAGTTGACAGATCAGCCGCTTATGTTTCAAGATATTTAGCAAAAAATATTGTTGCCGCTGGAATTTCAGATAAATGTTTAATTCAACTTGCTTACGCTATTGGGGTTCCAAAACCACTTTCTGTTTATATAAAATTATCTGATTCTGACGCAGAAAAAACTGAAGATATAAAAAAAAAAATAGAAAATAATTTTGATTTATCGCCTAGAGGGATTAGAGAGCTACTAGGTTTAAATAAACCTATTTATGAAGTTACATCTGCTTATGGTCATTTTGGAAGACAGCCTAACGATAAAGGTCAATTTTCTTGGGAAAAAACTGATAAAACAGGTATCTTTAAAAAGTAACCTTGAATAAACCTTAAATTTTCATTAAGTATAGTTAAATAATTAGAAGCTTACAAATGGGCCCCAGCCCATTTTTTTTTGGAGCAAACTAAAAAGGAAAAAAATGTTAAATAGAGGATTAGATAAAGTAGAATTATTAAGAATAGTAGATGCTGTCGCAAACGAAAAGTCGATAGATAAAGAAATTGTTCTAGAGTCCATGGAAAGCGCTATACAAAAAGCTGCTTTGACAAAGTTTGGTTCAGAAAATAATATACGTGTTCTTATTGATCGTTTAACAGGTGAAATTAAAATTCAAAAAGTTTTAGATATAGTTGATAAAGTTGAAGATTCTAGCAAGGAAATTTTATTAGATGATGCAAAATCTGTAGAAAAACAAAACACAGATCTAGAAGTAGGAGAACAAATTTTTGAAGACTTACCCCAAATAGACTTTGGTAGAATAGCAGCTCAAAGCGCTAAGCAAGTTATTAGCCTAAGAGTTAAAGAAGCAGAAAAAACTAGGCAGTTTGAAGATTTTATTGAAAAACAAGGTCAAATTTTAAGTGGAATAATAAAAAGACTTGAGTATGGTAATGTTATAGTTGATTTAGGCAAAGCAGAGGGCGTAATAAAGAAAGATGAACTTATACCTAGAGAAATATTAAAAACTGGTGATCGAGTAAAAGCTTACTGCTATGAAGTTAAAAAAGAATTAAAAGGTCATCAAATATTTTTATCAAGAGCACATCCACAATTTTTGGCTAAACTATTTTTTCAAGAAGTTCCTGAAATTTATGAAGGTATTATAGAAATAAAAGCTGTTGCAAGAGATCCAGGAAGTAGAGCAAAGATCTGCGTATTTTCTAGTGAAGGCTCAATCGATCCAGTTGGTGCGTGTGTGGGCATGAGAGGAAGCAGAGTTCAAACTATAGTAAATGAGTTACATGGTGAAAAAATTGATATTATAAAATGGACGGAAGATCTTCCAACATTGATTTCAGAATCACTTTCTCCTGCTGAAATTCAGAAAGTATTAATTGATAAAGACAACAAAAGAATTGATGTTATTCTAACCGAAGAAAACCTAAGTAAAGCGATTGGAAGAAGAGGTCAAAATGTAAGACTCGCATCCAAGCTTACTAACTTTGAAATAGATATTCTAACCGATCAAGAGGACTCCGAAAGAAGACAAGCTGAATTCAAAGAAAAAACAGAAAATTTGGTAAAAAGTTTAGAGGTAGATGAAACCCTGGGTCAATTATTAGTTTCCGAAGGAATGCAAACTATTGAGGAAATATCACAATCTGCTCCTGATGATATTACTAAAATTGAAGGCATCGACGAAGCTACAGCAAGCGAATTAATTAACAGATCAAAAGAAAATTTGATTAAAGAAAAAGAAGAAATCTCAAAAAGACTAAAAGAGTTAGGGATGGAGGATGCATTAGTTGAGCTTAAAGGCATAACACAAGGCATGTTAGTTTTACTTGGCCAAAGAAACATCAAAAACCTAAGTGATTTTGCCGATCTATCGTCTGATGAACTAATAGGTGGTTTTGACGAAATAAAAGGAAAAAAAATTAGAATAGAGGGTTATTTAGAAGAATTTTCTCTTTCTAGAGAAGAAGCCGACCAATTAATTATGTCTGCTAGGGAGATAGCATTTAAATAAAATATTCATGGAAGACGAAAAGAACAAAAAAAAAACCTTAACAATTTCAGCCAATGTAACTAAAAAGATTGATCTTTCATCTCTTTCTAGAGATGGGAAGAAAACATTTTCTATAGAAAAGAAAACCCCTTTTAGATCTGCAAGAGATAATAAGCCTAATCCTGGATCTAGCTCCTTTAAAAGACCAACTGTTATAAAAAAAAATGTGGTAAGAAAATTTGTTGAACAGCAAGCAACGAAAAACTTTGTTAAAAAAGATGAAAAGGGAGCACAAAAAGCAAAATTAAAACTCGACCCTTTATCTGTAAAAAGAGATTTTAAGCTTACAGTTTCAAGAGCGATGAACGTTGAGGAAATAGAAATTAAACAAAGAAGTTTAGCTTCAGTCAAGAGATCAAGATTAAAAGATAGAAAAATAGAAAATTCTGACGATAAAAAAGAAATTAAAAAAGTAATTAAAAACGTTAATGTTCCTGAACAAATTACAATTCAAGAACTTTCTAATCGAATGGCAGAGAGATCTTCAGATGTGATAAAGTTTTTGTTTAATATGAAAGTGATAGCAACAATTAATCATGTTATAGACAAAGATACAGCCGAGTATATTGTTAAAGAATTTGGGCATATACCTATTATTGAAAGCTTTCCAAATTTAGAAATAAAGAAAAAGAAAAATCAATTAGAGGGAAAAATTGAAAACAGACCACCAGTTGTAACAATTATGGGCCATGTGGATCACGGTAAAACCTCTCTATTAGACGCTTTAAGAGATACTAACGTGGTGTCAGGCGAGCATGGTGGAATAACCCAACATATTGGGGCTTATCAAGTTAAAACAGAAAAGAATCAAATTATAACTTTTATTGACACACCAGGTCATGCCGCTTTTACCGAAATGAGAGCAAGAGGATCTAAAATTACAGATATAGTAGTTTTAGTTGTTGCCGCAAACGATGGGATTATGCCACAAACAATAGAAGCAATACAACACTCCAAAGCAGCAAAAGTTCCTATAATAGTTGCTATAAACAAATGTGATTTACCAGATAAAAATATTACTAAAATAAAAAATGATTTGATGAAATATGAACTTATTGCTGAAGATTTTAGTGGAGACACTTTATTTGTTGAAGTATCAGCTACGCAAAAAATAAACTTAGATAAGTTGAAAGAAAGTATTTTACTTCAATCTGAAATGTTAGATCTTTCAGCATCTTTCAGCGGCTCTGCAACTGGAGTTGTAATAGAATCTAAAATAGATAAAGGCAAAGGCCCAGTATCCACAGTACTAATAGCTAATGGGTTGTTAAAAAAAGCAGATTATTTTGTTTGCGGAAATACCTATGGAAAAATAAGGGCAATGATAAATTACGAAGGAAAAATAGTAAACGAAGCCTTTCCTTCTATGCCTGTTGAAATATTAGGCATGAACGAGTCAGCCTTAGCTGGAGCAGAGTTTGCAGTTACTGAAAACGAGGAAAAAGCAAAAGAAATTTCTGAATTTAATAAAATTAGTTCTGGTAGTGTTAAAAAAGTAGTCAAAGATAAAACATCAATTTTTGACAACCTGAACAATAAAGAAGAACTAAATATAATTATTAAATCAGATGTTCAAGGGTCAAGCGAGGCATTAAAAAATGCTATAAATAAAATTGAACATCCAGAAGTGAAAGGAAATATTATATTGTCCGACATAGGCATGATAAATGAGTCGGATGTTTCTTTGGCCAAAGCTTCGAATGCACTTTTAATTGGTTTCAATGTTAAACCAAATAATCAAGCAAAAAAACTTGCTGAACAGCAACACATTGAAATTAAATATTTTAATATTATTTATGAGGTGCTAGAGCTTATTGAAAAGGGACTTTCAGGTTTATTGCAACCAGAAGTAAAAGAGACCGTTATAGGCACGGCAGAAATTTTAAAAGTATTCAAAGTTACAGATGCAGGAAAAATTGCAGGATCAAAAGTGACAGATGGAGAGATAAAAAACAATGCAAAAGCTAGATTAATTCGTGACGGTGCAGTTGTTTACACTGGAGAAATTTCAAGTATTTTTAGAGAGAAAAGCCAGGTTAAGGAAGTTAAAAATGGAGTAGAGTGCGGAATTAGTCTTAAAGATTTCATTGATTTTAAAGAAAAAGATTTAATTGAAGCTTACTTGTCGGAAAGCATAGATAGACAGATATAAAAATGGCAAAAAGAAAAAAGTCGCCAGTATATTCTCAAAGACAACTACGAGTCGGTGAGCTAATCAAACAAAATATTGGTGAATTATTTATCAGGAATGAAGCTAAAATTTTAGCTCTAAACACCAGCTTAGTAACAGTAACAGAGGTGAAAATGACACCCGATCTTAAGTCCGCAAGAGTATATGTAGTACCACTTGGAGGCAAGGACAGCAAAAAAATAGTAAGTATCTTGACGGAGTTCTCACATCTTGTTAGAAGGGCACTATCAAAAAAACTTGATATAAAGTTTCTTCCTAGACTTGCATTTGTAGAAGATAATTCTTTCGAATATGCTGAAAAGATAGAAAGATTAATTAATATAAACAAAAAAAATGATACAGAAAAAAAAAGAAACAATTAAATCACTTGCCATTCACGAAAAAGATGTTGGTTCAGCAGAAGTTCAAGTTGGCCTATTAACAGACAAAATTTTAAAATTGTCAGATCACTTTAAAAAATTTAAAAAAGACAAACACTCCACAATGGGCTTAACAAGATCAGTTAACCGAAGAAAAAAACTTTTAGCCTACTTAAAAAGAAAAAACCCTGAATCATACAGCAAAGTAATCAAACAATTAAATTTAAGGAAATAATGTTCAAAATTAATAAAGAAGAAATCGAAATTAACGGAAAAAAAATCACTTTAGAGACTGGAAAAATCGCAAGACAAGCTGATGGAGCAATTATAGCAACTTGTGGTGAAACAGTAGTTTTAGCTACAGTAGTTGGAGCAAAAAAACTTAGAGACGGTCAAGACTTTTTTCCATTATCTGTAAACTACCAAGAAAAATATTATGCTGCAGGAAAAATTCCAGGTGGATATTTTAAAAGAGAAGCCAGACCTACTGAGTCTGAGCAATTAATTTCAAGATTGATTGATAGACCAATACGACCTTTATTTCCGTCAAGCTTCATGAATGAAGTTCAAATACTCCCAACAGTTTTATCTTATGATGGGGAAAATCAAGCTGACGTTCTTTCAATTATTGCATCTTCCGCTGCATTAGCTATTTCTGGATTACCTTTTGGTGGTCCAATTGCGGCAAGTAGAGTTGGATTTAAAGATGGTAAATATTTATTAAATCCATCACCAAAAGAACTAGAAGAATCAGAATTGGACCTAGTTGTTGCGGGGACAAAAGACGCAGTTTTAATGGTCGAGTCCGAAACATCAGGTTTGACAGAAAAAGTAATGTTAGATGCAGTCAAGTTTGGACATGAAAATTTTGTACCTATTATTGTAGCTATTGAAAAACTAGCTAAAAAAGCCGGTAAACCAAAATGGAAAATTGAAACGCCAGATCATTCTGCAGTTAAAACCAAAATCTCTAAAGCTTTAGAATCAGATCTCAGAAAAGCATTTAAAGAAATAGATAAAAAGAAGAGATCTACCGCAATTTCAGAAGCAGAGATAAAATGTAAAGAGATGTTTGTAGAAGATGAAAATGTAAGTGAAAACCAAGCAATGGCCCAATTAAAGTCACTTGAAAAAGACATTGTTAGAACTGCAATTCTAAAAGATAAAAAAAGAATTGACGGAAGAGGTTTAGCAGACGTTAGACAAATCAAATGCGAGGTCGGAGTATTACCAAGAACTCACGGGTCTGCTTTATTTACCAGAGGTGAAACACAGGCTTTAGTGGTAACTACACTAGGTATGTCAGACGACGAACAAAGAGTTGAAAGTTTAAACGGCATGCAAAGAAATCGATTTATGCTTCACTACAATTTTCCACCTTTTTCTGTAGGAGAATGTGGCAGAATAGGAACTGGCAGAAGAGAAGTTGGACATGGAAAATTAGCATGGAGAGCAATAAATTCTTCTCTGCCGAAGCAAGAAAACTTTCCTTATACTTTAAGAGTTGTATCTGAAATTACAGAGTCAAATGGTTCCTCTTCGATGGCTACTGTTTGTGGTACGTCACTAGCTCTTATGGACGCTGGTGTGCCTATGAAAGAACCAGTGGCAGGTATAGCCATGGGTTTAATTAAAGAAGGAGACAATTTTTCAGTACTATCAGACATTCTAGGAGACGAAGATCACCTAGGAGATATGGATTTTAAAGTAGCAGGAACTAAAAGTGGAATAACATCACTTCAAATGGATATTAAAATAGAAGGCATTACCTTTGAAATAATGGAAAAAGCTTTAGATCAGGCAAAAGGCGGAAGAGAGCATATTCTGGGAGAAATGGATAAAGCTTTAAAAGTATCAAGAACAGAGTTTTCTAAACACACACCTAAAATGGAAATTGTAACAGTAGACAAGAAAGATATAGCAACCGTTATAGGAAAAGGTGGAGCAACTATTAGAGAAATTGTAGAAAAATCAGGAGCTAAGGTAGACGTAAAAGATACTGGAGAAGTGACAGTAGCCGCACCAGATGAGGAATCTCGAAAAATAGCAATTGATATTATTAAAAGTTTAGTAGCAAAAGCTGAAGTTGGAAAAATTTATAAAGGTAAAGTTGTTAAGATAATGGAGTTTGGAGCTTTTGTTAACTTTTTAGGAAAACAAGATGGTCTAGTTCATATATCGGAGCTTGCAGCCAAAAGAGTGGAAAAAGTTGGTGATGTGGTAAAAGAAGGTGATGAAGTTTCTGTAAAAGTTTTAGGTTTTGACAGAGGTAAAGTTAAACTTTCAATTAAACAAGCAATAGATGAATAATCTAGATATTTTTAAGTAATATTCTTGGGATCTGGCATTCCAACTTTATTATAACCGGCATCAACATAGTGTATTTCGCCGGTAACACCCGCAGCTAATTCACTAGTTAAATATAAAGCAGAATTTCCAACATCGTGAATATCAACATTTCTTTTTAAAAAGGAATGGTCGGCATTCCACTTATATAAAAATTTTGCATCACCAATAGCAGAAGCCGCAAGAGTTTTAATGGGACCGGCACTAATTGCGTTCACTCTAATACCTTTTGCTCCAAGATCTCTAGCTAGATATTTTACACTTGCCTCAAGAGCTGATTTACAGACGCCCATAACGTTATAATTTGGAATAGCCTTTGTGGACTCGTAAGTGAGAGTCAACAAACTACCACCTACCTTCATAATTTTTGATGCTTCGTTAGCTACTTCGGTAAAAGAAAAACATGAAATTAACATACTCTTTAAAAAATTATCTCTTGTCGTATTTAAGTATTCCCCTGATAATTCTGCTTTATCTGAAAAAGCAACAGCATGAATTACAAAATCTAGCTGTCCCCATTTAGCTTTAATGTCTTCAAAAAGTTTTACTGTTTCTTCTTTATTTTCAACATTACAGCTAAGTGTAAAGTTCGAGTTCAAAGATTTGGCAAGAGGTATAACTCTTTTTTTTAAAGCATCACCTAGATACGTAAAAGCTAGCTCAGCCCCAGCTCCAGCTAATTTTTGAGAAATACCCCAGGCAATAGATCTTTCATTTGCTACACCCATAATCAATCCTTTTTTACCTTTCATTAAATTCATAAATTATATTTTTTCAAAAATCAAAGTTGCATTTGTACCGCCAAATCCAAAGCTATTAGACATAACAGAATTTAATTTTACATTTTTTTCAACTTTGGTAACAATAGGGAATTTTTTTGCTTCATCATCCATCTCATTAATATTTGCAGACGCGGCTATAAAATTATTTTTCATCATAATTAAACAGTAAATTGCCTCGTGAACTGATGCTGCACCTAGTGGATGTCCAGTTAAAGATTTTGTTGAACTTATTTTTGGAATATTATCTCCAAAAGCTTCTTTAACCGCCCTTAATTCAGTAATATCTCCTACTGGTGTTGAAGTTCCATGTGTATTTATATAATCAATTTTATTTCTTGCAGTTTTAAGAGACATTTTCATACATCTAACCGCACCTTCTCCTGAAGGTGCAACCATATCGTATCCATCAGAAGTGGCTCCATAACCAGTCAATTCAGCATAAATTTTGGCACCTCTTGCTTTAGCGTGTTCTAATTCCTCCAAAACAATAACTCCTGCCCCACCTGCAATCACAAATCCGTCTCTAGATTTATCATAAGGTCTAGAAGCAGTCTCAGGAGTTTCATTGTATTTTGAAGATAGAGCTGTCATAGCATCAAACATAGAAGACATGGCCCAATGAATTTCTTCTCCACCACCAGCAAAAATAATTTTTTGTTTACCCGATTGAATTAATTCCATTCCATTACCGATGCAATGCCCACTTGTTGCACAAGCTGAACTTATTGAATAATTAACACCTTTAATTTTAAATGGTACAGCTAATGTAGCTGAAACAGTACTTGCCATAGTACGAGGAACAACAAATGGTCCCATTTTCTTAGGACCAGCTTTTCTAGTAGAATCAACTGCATGAACGACATTTTTAACAGAAGGTCCTCCAGAACCCATAATGATTCCAGTTGTTTCATTGCTAACATCCTTTTCTTCTAAACCTGAGTCTGCTATAGCCTCTTTCATCGCTATATAATTGTAAGCAGAGCCTTCACCCATGAATCTAATTATTTTTCTATCAATATGATCTTCTACTTTAATTTTAGGAATTCCACAGATTTGGCTTTTAAAATTATATTTTTTATATTCTTCTGAAAATCTTATGCCAGATTTTGTATTTAATAATGAATCGTATACTTCTTTTTGATTATTTCCAAGGCAAGAAACGATCCCAATACCTGTAATAGCTACTCGTTTCATTATTTAAACACTCCTACTTTTAAATTTTTGGCTTTATAAATAACTTTACCATCCGCACTCAAAATACCATCTGCTAAACCGACAGCAGTTCCTTCTTTTCTTAAAATTCGTTTTATATTAATCTCATAAGTAGCAAGCTTCACAGATTTTAGAACTTCTCCTGTAAACTTTACCTCATTAACTCCTAAAGCCCTTCCTTTACCTGGGTCACCTATCCATCCTAAATAAAATCCAACTAGTTGCCACATTGAATCAAGCCCTAAACATCCCGGCATAACTGGATCATCTTTAAAATGACAATTAAAAAACCACATATCTTCTTTAATGTCCAATTCAGCTTTTATAAAACCCTTCTTATAAAGCCCACCATCAATCGTAATCTCAGAAATACGATCGAACATTAGCATTGGAGGAAGAGGTAATTTGGCATTCCCTAAGCCAAATAGTTTACCATTTCCACAGTCTATCAGTTCGTTGTAATTATAACTATTTTTTTGCATTTTTGATAATATTTAACTTGATATACATATTAATTATATAATAATAAAGCCATCGAAGGACAAAAAATCACAGTTATTTAGATAATAATTAGTGTAAATAGTTATAAATATATGAATAATATTAACTTTAAAGATTTTTACAAAGTACCTAAGCTTAGCTTTGACATATCAAAATTGAGAAAGGATCTTGATACAGTATTAAAAAAAAAAAAATTTGCAACTCCAGGGGTTTCAAACTTTGGTGCCATATCTTTAAATCAGATTCCAAATGACGAAGATTCAATTAAAGGAAACAATATTAGGGGAGTATATTGGACTAAGCCTAATGAGAATGGAAAAGAAGTAATAAGAGATGTGGGAATTGACGAGTCTAAATACACGCAGTTAGTCCCTGAATTTGAAAATACTTATTTTGCAAAAGTTTATGAAACTTTAAAAAAAAAATTTAGAATTGGTAGAATTAGAATTTTATTAAAAGAACCTAGGTCGACTTTAAGCTGGCACAGAGATCCTGAGCCAAGGTTACATATACCAATAATTACAAATCCTGGCTGTATGATGGTAATAGAAAATATTGCAAAGCATTTACCAGCAGATGGATCAGTTACTATAACCAATAACACAAAATATCATAATTTTTTTAATGGTGGTGAACAGCAACGTATTCATCTAGTTGCCTGCATGCTAGAAGATAGATTTAACTAAAATTACCCCATAGGCTTTTTTTTATTACCCAGCCCGAGTATTGGCCTACTTTAATTTTGCACCACCCAACATTGCATTTAGATATTAAACAAAGACGACCTTTTTCAAGGACAACTAAAGGTCTTGAGAATATAGTTGCATTTTTAAAAACTATAACCTTATCATCTATAGTTATTGCTGCCTTTTTTTTTGACAATTGAGACACATGAATCCAACCTGTGTTATTTTCATGATCTTTTACTTTTCTATAATTATCGGATGTATCTTGAATTAAAACAGGTAAGTATTTTTTTTTATAAAAAATCTTTACAGGATAATCTTTAGACGGACCTTGTCTTAAATTAACATTATTATATCGTAATGTTGAAAAATACTCTTCAGCAAACAAAAAATTGCCAGTAATAAAAGAAAACAAAAAAATAAAAAAAAATATTCTAATCATTTTTTTTACAATCTATGGTGCAATTAGTATTTCTAGTGAGTTTAATTTTTCTGAAGTTTAAGTCTAAGGTGTTAAAAACTATCATTTTTCCAACCAAATCATTTTTTTTATTTAAAATAGACTTTACTACTTCGTTTGCCTGTATGGTTCCAGCAATGCCCGCAACTGTCGGTAAGATACCCCCAGCATCACACTTGTCTTCTTTTCCAGGTATTTCTGGCATAAAGCATCGATAGCAAGGAATTCTATCAGAAAAATTAAAGTTAAATATATGAGCTTCAAATTTACTTATTGCCGCTGAAATTAATATTTTTTTATTTTTCAAGCAAAAATCATTAAGTAAATACCTTGTTGCAAAATTATCTGAACAATCACAAATAATGTCATACTTATTTAAAATATCTTGAATATTTTTTTTAATAATTTTTACTTTATAAACATCAATTTTAATTTTTTTATCTACTTTTTGCAAAAATTTTTTTGCTTGACTAACTTTAAGTTTTCCAATGTCATTTGTATTAAACAAAACTTGCCTATTAAGATTTGAAAGATCGATTTTATCATGATCCGCTATGCCAATATTTTTTATTCCTAAGTTGCTTAAATATAAGGCAACAGGACAGCCTAAACCGCCTATACCTACTATCAGGACCTTTGTTGAAGAGATTTTTTTTTGACCTACGATACCAACTTGTTTTAATATTACTTGCTTTGAGTAACGTAAAAAATCACTACTACTCATTTTCATAATTTATACTACTTATTACCAGTGGAGCCAAAACCACCTAATCCACGCTCAGTGTCAGATAATTCTTTTACTTCTTCCATACTAGCTTGAACAACTGGACAAACAACCATTTGAGCTATTCTATCTCCATTTTCAATAACAAATTTTTCCTTGCCAAGATTAATTAAGATAACTTTTATTTCACCTCTATAATCAGCGTCAACAGTTCCAGGTGTATTTAAAACAGTAATATTTTTTTTAACGGCCAAACCTGACCTCGGTCTTATCTGAATCTCATACCCTTTAGGGACAGCTATCGAAAAACCTGAAGACACTAAAGCTTTTTCACCAGGTTCAATTATTATACTCTCTTTTATATATGCGGCTATATCCATACCTGATGAGCCCGGCGTTTCATATTTTGGAGTTGATACAGAGTTTGATAATTTTTTAATTTGTATTTTTGTCATCAATTAAAAATTTATCAATTATTTTTTTTGCTATTTTAGAGGCAATATAACTTTTTTTATTTTTAGGAAGATTTTCTATATTTCCATTTTTTTCTATAATTGAGACTTGATTAAAATCAACATTAAAACCAGTTTTTTTTTTTGAAACATCATTAGCAATAATTATATCACAATATTTGTTGTTTAATTTATCTATAGAATTTTTAATTAAATTTTCTGTCTCTGCAGAAAAACCTACAAGTACTTTAGGTCTCAATTTATTATTTTTTCCAAGATATTCTAAAATATCTTTATTCTTCTCTAAATTTAAACAACTAAAACTTTTTTTATTTTTCTTTATTTTTTGCCTACTTTTATTTTTAGGTTTAAAATCAGATACTGCAGCAGCACAAATAGCTATATCTACTGGCAGAAGCTTTTGCACAGCATTCATCATTTCTTCACCACTATTTATTTTTTTGACCTTAATATCTTTTGAATAATTTAACGACGTAGGACCAGCCACCAAGGTAGTATTTACCCCTAATTTAGATAATGCCAAGGCTATCTCATATCCTTGTTTTCCACTAGATTCATTAGAGATATATCTAATAGGATCAATATACTCTCTTGTAGGACCTGTGGTAACTAGTGCACTAATTTTTTTTATTTTTACTAAATCTTTATTTTCAAAATATTCTTTTAAGTATGAAAAAATTTGACGTGGACTTGACATTTTTCCTTCTCCATACTCACCACAGGCCATTTCTCCGTTTATTGGTCCAATAAACTTATAACCATAGTCTAGTAAAATTTTCGAATTATTTTGTGTTGCTTTGTGTAGCCACATTCTAACATTCATAGCTGGAACCAAAATAACATCTTTATTAGATGCTAAAATAACAGTAGTAGCTAGATCTTCCGCTTTCCCAGCACTTAATTTTGTCATCATGTTTGCCGTCGTAGGTAGAATTAAAATTATATCAGCCCAACGAGACAAAGAAATATGGTCTATTTCTTTTTCATTATTTACATCAAATATATCTTCAAAAACTTTATTATTTGACAAGGCTGTTATGGATAAAGGGGTAACAAATTGTTTGCCACTTTTTGTAAGTATTGTTTTTACCTCTACGTTATTTTTAACTAACAACCTAATAAGGTCTAAAGCTTTATATGCAGAAATACCTCCACCAATTACTAATAAAATTTTTTTGTTTTGTACTGACATTTTGACAATTAAAATACTAATAAAACAGCAATTACAATACCTAAAAAACTAATAATGATATTGTTTCTCAGATTTTTTAACTTCATCTCTTCAATTTCTAAACCCTTGTTATTTTTTAAGCCTAGATTTAATTTACCCTCAGCCAGTAGCTGCAAGGTGTAATTTGCTTTATCCATAAAATTAGGAAAATCGGGTATTCTTTTCAAAATTTCTGAAGAAGTGTTTATCGCAGTGTCTATAGTTGCTTTCGGGCCTTTTACACTTTTAATCCAATTCTCTAAAACAGGTCGTGAAATTTCCCAAATATTAGTTTCGGGATAAAGCTTTCTTGCCACCCCTTCTACAGTGACCATAGTCTTTTGTAGCAGTAAAAGCGGTGTTTGTGTTGGCATGTTAAATTTTTCTGTAATCTCAAAAAGTTGGGCTAATAAGTTTCCACCTGAAATATTTTTTATAGACTGTCCAAAAATAGGTTCCCCAACGGACCTAAGTGCTTGCGCGAATTCTTCTTTAGAAGCATTCCGAGGAACTAAGCCTGCTTCAAAATGAACTTCAGCAACTTTTATATAATCTCTTTGAATAAATCCGTATAAAATTTCTGCTAAATATTTTCTATTATTTTTATCTAATCTACCCATAATTCCAAAATCAACAGGTATAATATTACCTTTTTGATCAACGAATAAATTTCCTTGATGCATGTCTCCATGAAAAAAACCATCTCTAACTGCTTGCTTAAGAAAATGCTGAATCAAATTTTCAGAAAGTATTTTTAAATCTATATCAGATTTTTTTAATAGTTCTTGCTCTCTAATTGAAATTCCATCAACTTTGTCTAAAGTAAGAACTTTTCTAGAAGTATAATTCCAATATATTTTTGGAACATTAAATCCTTCGTCATTTTTTGTGTTATCGTATAATTCATTTGCAGCTGCAGCTTCAAATCTTAAATCCATTTCAATATTAGTTATCTCTCTTAATAAGTGGACAACTTCTACTAATTTAAGTCTTTTTGTTTTTGAAAATAAACTTTCTACTATGTAGGCAAATAACATTAAGGCATCAAGTTCCTCATTAAATTGTTTTTCAATGTTAGGTCTTAAAATTTTAACAGCAACTTCTTTTTGATAACCATCAATTATTACTTTTGCTATATGTACTTGAGCGATAGAAGCTGCTGCTATAGGCTCACTTAACTCGATTATATTTTGATACAAATTATCACCAATTTCTTTTTTTAAAATTTTCTTGGACTCATAGAGTGCAAAAGGTGGTAACTTATCTTGTAATTTGACTAAATCGTCTGCTAAATTTTCTCCTATAATATCAGGTCTAGTAGCTAAAAATTGACCTAGCTTAATAAAAGTGGTGCCCATTCCCTCTAATGCATCACACAATTTTTCTCCTGGTTTTTTTGATTTATTTAATAATTTTTTTTGTGACCCAATCGAAAACAGATCAAAAAATAACTTTATAGAAACAGGTAAGTTGTAAATCTCATTGACTGTTTCAATAGAACCCGACAGAGCAAGTTTTCTGGCTATCCTGAATAATTGAAAAATACTTCTGAACATAATTAGATTTTCCAACCTGAGTGTATAGCAGAAATACCATTAGATAAATTCCTAAATTCAATATTTGAAAATTTATTTGTTTCTAATAAACGTACAAGTTCATTTTGACTATAAAATTTGTCTATACTAGTAATTAAATACTCATAAGGTTCTTCGCTTCCTACTACAATCTTGCCAATAAAAGGAATTAATTTAGAATATTTTTTATACAAAAAATTTAAAATTTCATTTTCTACTTTTGAGAATTCTAGACAAAAAAAACGTCCTCCAGGTTTTAGCACACGGTATGCTTCTTTTAAGCACTGATTTATATCTGTAACATTTCTTATCCCATAACTTATTGTGTAAAAATCAAAAGTATTTTCTTCAAATGGTAATTTTTCTGCAGGATTTAAATACCATTTAATATTAGTGAAAGATTTTAGTTTATTTTTCCCTGTGTCAAACATCTCCTTGTTGGGCTCAACACAGAAAAAATTATTTCTATTATCATTTTTTTGAGAAATCATTTTAGCCAGATCGCCAGTGCCTGCTGCAACATCAATTATTTGATTTCCAGGTTGTGGATTCATCCATTTAATTAAGTTTCTCTTCCAAAGCCTGTGAACACCTAAGGAGATAAGATCATTCATTAGATCATAATTATTGTGAACTTTACTAAATACAGAGTTGACTAGTTTAGTTTTATCTTGATTATAGTTAACCATAATTAAATTATATGCCAGAATTACCAGAAGTAGAAGTTGTTAAAAAGTCACTAGAAGCTAAACTTAAAAATTTAATAATAAAAAAAGTTAATATTATTAACAATAAGCTAAGATACAAAATAAATAGTAAACAATTTGATAAGATAAAAAATCAAAAGATAATATCCATCAAAAGAAAATCAAAATATTTACTGATTAACCTAAGCAAAAATTTTACTATTTTAGTTCATCTTGGTATGACAGGAAAATTCTTTATTATTGATAATAATAAAATGCATAAGACTAGTTTTTATTATTCCTTAAAAAAAAATAATATAAAACATGACCATCTAATTTTCTTTTTTAACAAAAAAATAAAACTTATTTACAACGATGTAAGAAAATTTGGTTTTATTAAAATATATCACAGTGAAGATGTTTTTAATTGTGAACATCTTGTATCTTTGGGACCTGAACCTTTTTCGGATGACTTTAGTTCAAGTTATTTTAAGGAATATATTCTTAATAAAAAAATTAAAATTAAAGATTTATTAATGGATCAAAAATTTGTTGCTGGGTTGGGAAACATATATTGTAACGAAGTACTATTTTTATGTAAAATCAGCCCAGTCAGATATGTTAAAAAAATTAATCAACAAGAGATAAAAAAAATCATAAAATTTACAAAAAAAATTTTAAAGCAATCAATTTTGCTTGGTGGTTCTTCTATACAAAATTTTTCTAATTCGGACGGTCAAGATGGAAATTTTCAGCAAAAATTTAATGTTTATGGCAGAGAAAAAGGAAACTGCAGCAGGTTAAAATGTTTAGGAATTATAAAAAAAGTATATACTTCAAATCGTTCATCATTTTTCTGTCCCCAATGTCAAAAATAATTGACGTTGACCCTTATGTTTTAAGGAGATATACACGATGAAAATATGCCAAATACAGCCTCAGCAATAAGAAGAGTTAGAAGAGTAATTAAACAAACAGCTGTTAACAGGCTAAGAAAAAGCAAATATAGAGCAGCGGTTAAGAAAATGGACGATTTAATAAAAAAAGGAGAAAAAGAAAATATTAAAAAAAATTTTTCTTCTTTCCAGTCTATTTTAATGAAAGCCACTAAGTCAGGTACAATAAATAAGAAAACAGCGTCAAGAAAAATCTCAAAGATTTCAAAAAAAATCTCTAGTTAATTTTTTAAAGTAAACAATTTTAAGTTGTTCAACTAATAAGTTAAACCTATTTACATTTCGACTACATTTAGAAAAATATAAACTACATATAGTGATTAGCTTTTAAGTTGTAAAAATATTTAATGTAAAGATAATAATTTTTATTTTTATTTTGAAAACACAACCACAAACAATTTAATTTTTAATTTAAAAAAATATGTGTTGCTAAATTATTTATTAAAAAATAGAAGAGAATAAATAAAAGCATGGAAAAAAAAATTACAAAAACTGAAGAAACTTTTTTAAACGAAGAAGAAAAAATTTTAGTATGGAAAAATGTTCAAACTTCTTTTAAGAATAATTTTGGAACAGAAGTTTATTCAAGTTGGTTAAAAAATATTTCTTTATTAAAAGAATATAATGATTACCTCGTATTAGGAGTTCCAACTAGATTTTTCAGAGATTGGATAGTTTCCAGATATTTAGACAAAATATTGTCTCAATTAAAAATATTTAAAAACAGTATAAATAGAGTTGAGTTTAAAATATCAGAAGAATACAAAGTTAACACTAATGATGCATTTCAGATAAATGATTTTGCCAAAGTCACCGAAATTAAAGACTCAATCCTGAATTATAATAGACTTAATCCTAATTTAAATTTTGAAAGTTTTATATCTGGATCGAGTAACGAAGTTGCCCTTTCATCTTCAAAAAAAGTTTGTGAACAAATCTCAAGATATAACCCTCTTTACATATATGGAGGTGTAGGATTAGGAAAAACACATTTATTAAATGCCATAGGTTTAGAATTAGAAAAAAAGACCAACGTTATGTTTATTTCTGCAGAGAGATTTATGTATCATTTTATTAAATCAATTAAAAAAAATGACATGGTTAATTTTAAAGATTTTTTTAGAAAGTCATCAGTTTTTATTATTGATGATATACAATTTATTAGAGGTAAAGAAGGCTTGCAGGAAGAATTTTTTCACACATTTAATAGTTTGATAGATAAAAGTTCACAAATAATTATCTCAGCAGATCGTGCACCCATGAAGTTAGATAGAGTTCAAGAAAGAATAAAATCGAGATTAGCTGGAGGCCTAGTCGTAGATGTAGATATGCCTGATTTAGAGCTAAAAATAAAGATTATCAAACGACGCTTAGAAGACATTCAAAATCAATTTAAAGAAAGCAGCAATATTAGTGAGGAAGTTATCAATTTTATTGCCAATGAAAGCAAAACAAATATCAGAGAATTAATCGGAGTAATGAACAGAGTAGTTACATTTAGCAGAATACATAAGAAAATATTAACCATAAGTGATTGTAAAGGCATACTTAAAGACGTTTTTAACCAAGCAAAAATTATCACAGTTGATAAAATACAAAATACTGTTTCGAATTTTTTTAACATCCCGTTGCTAGAAATGTTGTCCCAAAGAAGATCTAGACCATTAGCCAGACCTAGACAAATCGCAATGTATTTAGCAAAAAAAATGACTACTAGATCTTTACCAGAAATAGGCAGACGCTTTGCTAACAGAGACCACACTACGGTTATTCATGCAGTTAAAACAATCACAAGACTTTCAGAAAAAGATGATGAAATGAAAAAAAATATCGAGCAGCTACGTAGCTTATTATTAGAAGAGTAGAATAGATGCAATTTGTAATTAAACGAGATGCTTTGTTAAAATCACTGAATTTAGCACAAGGTATTATAGAAAAAAAAAATACACTACCAATTTTATCTAATGTGCTATTAGAAGCTAAAGGTGGCAAACTATCAATAATAGCTACAGATCTAGATTTAGTATTTTATGACGAAATAAGTGAAGTGAAAATCGAAAAAGATGGAGCTACCACAACATCAGCAACAATTTTATACGATATATTGAGAAAAATTTCAGGTAACTCTGATATAAAATTTGATTTAAAGAATGAAAATAAATTAAATTTAATTTCTGATAACTCTGATTTTAACTTGTTATGTTTGCCAACTGATAATTTTCCAAATTTTTCAGATGATTTCGAGGATAACGAAATCTCATTTAATAAGTCTAAATTCCTTGCTCTTTTAAATAAAACTAAAATTTCAATCTCAAATGATGATACTAGACACTACTTAAATGGGATATATTTACACCTTACTGAATCTCAAAATAGAACATATCTGACAGCCGTAGCTACAGACAGCCATAGACTGTCATCCAGCAGCATCGAGCTAGAAGCAGGTAAAACATTTCATTCATTAATTTTACCAAAAAAAACAGTTTTTCAACTATGTAACTTGTTAGCAGACACAAATGAAAAAGTTCTTATTCAAACTAGTGAAAACAAAATTCAATTTAAAATTGGGAAAGCAAAACTAATTTCTAAAGTTATAGATGGTAAATTTCCTGATTATAGAAAAGTAGTACCAGTTGGTAATGACAAGCAACTAACAGTTAGTTCACTAGATTTTGTTCAAGCCATAGAAAGAGTTATTACTGTTTCTATAGACCGTAAGGAAGGTGTGAACCTAGTATTAGGAAAAGATAATATTAAATTTTCAGTTAATAGTGCAAATTCGGGTGAAGGAAATGAAGTTATTAAATCAAATTTTACAGCAGAAGAAATGATAATTAGTTTTAACTCAAAATATCTAATTGATATTGTATCTGAGGTTGAAGACAAAAATTTAAAAATTAATTTAAAAGACCCTGTTTCTCCAGTTTTAGTCGAGGATATGTCTGACAAAAATAGTTATTACGTAGTAATGCCTATGAAAATTTAATTAATTATTTTCATGTTTTATTTCTTTATTTAGGCAAAAAACACTTGTTATTATTATCTAATTTAAGTATTAAGCTCGTGCTCATTTCATATCGAACAAAAAAATGATATAAATTTGCATCTTTAAATCAATTATAAATGTCAAAAAATTTAGAAAAAATAGAACCACAGTCTTATAGCGCTGATTCAATCAAAGTTTTAAAAGGCTTAGATGCTGTTAGAAAAAGACCAGGTATGTATATCGGAGATACAGATGATGGATCTGGACTCCACCATATGGTTTTCGAGGTAGTTGATAATGCCATAGATGAAGCGTTAGCTGGGCACTGTAAGAATATTTCAGTAAATATGAATAAAGACAACTCTATTACTGTTGAAGATGACGGTAGAGGAATACCTGTTGATATGCATAAGGGAGAAAAAATGTCAGCAGCTGAAGTAATTATGACACAACTACATGCTGGTGGTAAATTTGATCATGACTCTTATAAAGTTTCAGGTGGCCTTCACGGGGTTGGTGTTTCAGTTGTAAATGCACTCTCTGAAAAGTTAGAACTAAACATCTTTAGAAATGGAAGAGAACACTTGATATCATTTAAAGATGGAAACTCTGTAAAACCATTAAAAGATATAGGTACGACAAAAAAAAATGGAACAAGGGTAACTTTTTTACCATCAAAAGAAATTTTCTCTTCTACGAAATTTAGCTCTACAATATTACAAAAAAGAATGCGTGAACTTGCTTTTTTAAACAAAGGCATAAGTATTATATTAAAGGACAACACTACAGCCAAACCAAAAGAATATATTAACAAATATGAAGGCGGTATAGTAGAATTTGTTAAATATATAAATCATAAAAAACCTCAATTAATCAATAAAAATGAGATCGCAATATTTAAAAAGCCAATATTT
>Ga0115004_10000276_pt1 | contig 37271 bp, 34 predicted proteins | sample ArcticOcean_MG_C_10_FD_88737 | JGI IMG/M metagenome (GOLD analysis project Ga0115004, IMG submission 88737) | Marine microbial communities from western Arctic Ocean - ArcticOcean_MG_CB11_90 | ecosystem: Environmental > Aquatic > Marine > Oceanic | place: Arctic Ocean: Canada Basin | collected... | reverse complement strand
TCATATTCCACAGGATCTTCCGCCGTAAGAATCTTCGTCTCAATCTTATTGATCTCACGAAGTGCCGCATAAAGAGTCGTCGTTTTTCCCGCTCCAGTAGGACCAGTAACGATGAAAATTCCATTGGGCATGTTCATCGTGTCGATAACATACTCGTGAATATGTGGAGGAAGCCCCAAAGCAGTAAGATTCAAATTCACAGAGTTCCGATCTAGAACACGGAGCACGACACTTTCGCCATACTGGGTTGGGAGCGAGGAAACACGCATATCGATATGCTGCTCGCCGATTTGCTTAACGATCCGACCGTCCTGAGGGATACGGCGCTCGGCAATGTTCATGTTCGACATGACCTTCACCCGCGAAATGATCGGCAGAGCAAGATGCTTAGGCGGGGGAGCCATTTCATAAAGCGACCCATCGACCCGGTAACGGATCTTAAATTCATTCTCAAAAGGCTCGAAGTGAATGTCTGACGCCTTTTCCCGGATTGCCTGGAAAAGGACGAGATCTACGTAGCGCATAATGGGCGCAGAATTGGCCTCTTCTTCCATCGAGCCTTCGCTTCCTTCAAAATTGAGGCCCCCATCGAGTTGGCTGAGGATATCCTCCATGGCCTTTTCCTGACCTCCGTAGAGATCATTGATCTTCTGCTCTACAAGATAATCAGGAGCGACCATCAATTTCACTTCCTGACCAATCGCAAAGCGAAGGTCTTCGAGAATCTGAGGATTGAGTGGATCAGTGAGACATACCGAAATACCTTCGGAATCATATGAAACAGGAAGTGCGCCATGAAGACGTGCCATTCCAGCAGGCACCAGACCCAAAAGGGCTTCTGGAGGTTCAAAGTTGGTAAGATCGATCAGCTGGGTGCCCAGCTCTTGGGCGATGATCGGCCAAATATCGTCACTTGAGGAAATGACTTGGTAGTCGGCGAGAATCTCTCCGACTTCCTTGCCGCTGCTTTCGATTTCGGAAAGAATGTCCTGCGCAAGCGCAGTGTCGACCATTCCGTGTCCGACAAAAAGGTCGAGGACTTGTTGATTATCCATTTAAAAAAAAGTTAAATTTGCGATGTTAATTACTCGGCATCAGACATGGTGACACCAATGACTTCCTCAGCGGAAGTCGCTCCGGCCAGCACCTTACGGATACCGTCTTCACGAAGAGTTCGCATTCCGAATTCTCGGGCGCGTCTACGTAACTGCGGAGTGCTTAGATTTTGGTTAATGAGGTGACGCACTTCGTCGTCAATCACGAACATTTCGAAAATACCGATTCGACCACGATATCCGCCTCCTCGGCAGTTTTCGCAACCGACAGGGCCCATGATAGTGCTTTCGGCCATCAAGGCGGGATCAATACTGAGCATTCGCAGCTCCTTTTCTGTCAGGGTAGCTGGCGCCTTGCACTTGTCGCAGAGCTTTCGAACCAGACGCTGTGCGATAATGGCACGAACGGCAGAAGCGACCAAGAATCGTTTGATTCCGATATCAGCGAGACGAGCAACCGCACTTGGAGCATCGTTAGTATGCAAGGTAGAGAAAACCAAGTGACCGGTGAGTGACGCCTGGATGGCAATCTCCGCGGTCTCCTTATCTCGAATCTCTCCAACCATGATAATGTTAGGAGCCTGACGAAGCATGGACCGCAGGGCAGCCGCGAAGGTCATTCCAATGTCCGCTCTTACCATCACCTGGTTAATTCCGGCCATTTCATATTCGACCGGATCTTCCACCGTAATGATTTTCTTGTCAGGTTTGTTAATCTGATTCAGACAGGCGTAGAGGGTCGTTGTTTTGCCAGAACCAGTCGGCCCGGTGACCAAAATGATCCCGTCGGGAAGTCCGATCAGCTCCTTAAAGGTTTCTTGGTCATCCGAGAAGAAGCCCAATTGTCCCAGCCCAAGGTTGAGAGCAGACTTATCAAGGATACGCATTACGATACTTTCACCATGATTACTCGGAACGGACGAAACACGAAGATCGACTTCTTTCCCACCCATCCTGACCTGAATTCGTCCATCCTGAGGAAGCCTTTTTTCCGCAATACTCATCGACCCACTCATCACCTTCAAACGGGCAATAACCGCGGGAAGAAGCTTTTTAGGGTGATTAGCGCAATCAATCAACTTACCATCGACTCGATTACGGATGCGCAGACTTGTCTCAAGTGGCTCGATGTGAATATCACTCGCGCGCATCTTGAATGCATCGACTAAGATGCCAGAAACCATCTTGATAACGGGAGCTTCGCTATCACCATCTGCACCGGCCTCACCAACAACGGTAAGAGCGCTGGAATCGACAGCGCCAGCTTCCTCTCCGTAGAGTTGAGTCAGGGCGTGTGTGATTCCGGTCGGCGTTGCCGCATAAAATGTCACTTCTCTGCCAACAATATGTGGAATGGAGTCAAGAGACTCGAAGTCGAGAATATCGGCAACGGCCATAGCGAGGTAGGACCCATCATCTCCCACCGGCACCGCGTGGAACCGCTTAGCATCAGCCAAAGAGATCCGACCCGCTAGTGAGGCGTCGATAAAAGTGTTCTGGAGATCCAAGACCTCGGCACCAGCATTTGCAGCTGACACCTGAGCAATGACGGTCTCATTCACATCCCCCCGGTCGAGCATGAGCTGGATGGTGTGCTCATCTCCCATCGCGGCCTTAAATTCCTGGACATAACCGGCATCAAGATGCCCGGCTTCGACCAACAGTTCTATTAAATAATCTTCGTTCGAATACACGGCGTGTCTTCAGTGTGCTTAGCCCAGAAATTTGATTGTCATACCCTAGGATTGGCAGAGTTTGGTAAACCATCTGGAGCCTGTCAATACGTCGAAGCAGAAAGGTTGAAAAAACAAACTAAAATGAAGCTGGACAAGTTTAACAGAATACTAATCCGCAATGGGAAAGTAAACATCTAGGAGCTCTTCTTGCCTGATCTTCATACCCTTGGCTTCATCCGGAGTTCGGTCATCAAAACCTGATAAGTGCAACATTCCATGGATGCCATACAGAGCAAGCTCACGTAGGAAGTCCTGCTGAAATTGCAGTCCTTGCCGCTTAGCCACCTCGATCCCAATCAGAATCTCTCCGTGCTCAAAGGTAATAACATCCGTCGGAGTTTCATCCGACAGGAAGTCACGATGCACCTCAGCCATCGTAACGTCATTCAAAAAAGTGAATTCCATCACCTCCAACATCGCGATCTTCCCAATGCCAATCTCCTTCAAGATTGAGGCAACTTTTTGCCACCCCTCGTGGAGTATTGCGAGCTCATCTGAATTAAACTGACCAGGACAGCGGTCGAAGTAGATCTCAATCGCAGGATCCATCCTTTTTTAGCCCCCCTGACGTTGACGACGAATCCTTTCGACGGACTCGACAGAAACAACTTTCCCCTTTTCCAGCCCTAAACCCGTTGGCGGATCCTCGACCCGGTCTTTAGGATACTCGATGCGGGAATGAAGCATGCTTCGGAGCGTCTTGGAGAAGACTTCGCGAATTATTGTAAGCTCAGAAAGATTTAGACCACAGGCATCTAGCTGACCATCACGAACCCGTTTAAGAACGATTTCATTTACCAGAGCTTTGATTTTTCCGTGCGATGGTTTTTTAAGTGTTCTCGATGCGCTTTCGACGGCGTCTGCTAGGGATATTATACCACTTTCACGGGTTTGCGGAATGGGCCCAGGATAGCGGAAGCTCTTTTCATCGACCTTTGGTAGATCATCCTGATTTTTGGATGATTCACCTTTGCACTCCCGAGCCTCGGCACGCTCTTGGGCCTTGCGATAGAAAAAATAAACTAAGGAATCTCCGTGATGCTCTTGGATGACCTCGATGATTCTTGGATTGAGCTTATTCTTAATGGCAAGATCCACACCATCCTTGACGTGAGCGACAATAATGAGCGCGCTCATGGTCGGCGTCAGCCCGTCGTGAGGATTTACATCCCCCTGATTTTCAATAAAATACTCAGACTTGTTGAGCTTCCCAATATCATGAAAGTAGGCACACACCCTACTCATAATCGCGTCCGCCCCGATAGCCTCCGCCGCCGTTTCTGACAAGGCTGCCACGATGAGGCTGTGGTGAAACGTCCCCGGAGCTTCCAGTTGCATCCGACGCAACAAGGGATGATTAAGATCACTAAGTTCCAACCATGTAATCTCAGTCGTAAGATCGAAAACATTCTCCAGCATCGGCAAGATTCCACCAGCCACCAATCCGGTGACAAGCCCCACTCCGAGCGAGAGTAAACAGGCCCGCCCGAAGCTTTGCCACTCGACGACATCATTGAGGCCCACCATTGAAATCTTACCAAAAAGTAACCCAAGAAGAAGCCCACCAATTCCCACGTAAAAGCCCGCCCGAAGAAGTTTACCACGTTTCCTGACGTTCCTCGTGCCAAAGACCGCAACGAGGCCACAAAACAAACTGAGCACCAAAAACGGCCAGCGGTTTTCCGACGAAATTAACAAGGCTCCGAATAGGCTAGCAAACACCGAGGAGTAAACACCGGCTCGTTGCCCCAGCAGGACCGAATGGACCATGGGAGCAAAAGCCATCGGAATCAGGAGGAACTGGGCATCTGCCGGTAGCCATTTGGAGGAAATACCGCGGGTGAGATGAATGAGCCAGAGTTGGAAAAGAATTCCTCCAAAAATAAGAAGGACGTTTCCGTTTCTTACGGCTGAAACTCCATGATTGAGATGGAATATAGCGATCGCACAGGTCAACAACACACCTCCCACCATCAGAGACCCTTGTTTCCCCAGGCCCTCAATTCCACTGGTCGCATAAATAAGCGCAGCAAAGCCGAGCGCGAAGGCCAAATAGATTCCGGAACGAACCGAATGACTACGGCTCAGAAACCAAAACAGCCCCTTTTCGTCCGCGGTTCTACGCTTCTTGCCTGACGAAAACCCCCGTTGGACCAATCGCCATCGTCTAAATTCATCTACCAATCCCATAAGATTATCGACCGAAGAAGGATTAAACTACCATATTTTACAATAGTAAAAGGCTTAGCGCCTAAAAATACTAGAATCAGGCCTCATTACCATGCCTCCCGTAGACACAACAGCTTGGCTCTCAATTAACCAAGACGGAAGACGATCCGCGCCTTCGTGGTATCATAAGGAGACATCTCCATTTTTACACGGTCTCCGATAACTAGTCGAATAAAGCGCTTACGCATTTTCCCAGAAATATGGGCCAAAACCTCGTGCCCGCTCGGAAGTGCTACCTTGAACATCGTTCCAGCTAGTACCGAAGAAATCGTCCCCTCAATCTCAACCGACTTTTGTTCGGTTGATTCATCAGTGGGATTTTTACTGCGAGGCCCACGTTGGGGATTACGACGGCGTCCTCCGCCTCCTCTGCGGAAATTTCTTGGTCTAGCGATAGCGTGAAGTGGGTTGTTAGGCCACAATTGTGACCCGTGCGCAGTCTGATTACCGAAACTCCGAATAGCAACGCAAAAAACAGTATTAGCCTTTCTTGCACCTTGGGCTCCCATCGCGTATCTTTTCCAGCAAAGATTAATGGGAAAAACAGCTCAAATACTTCAGTCCCTTGCCCGATTGATCGGACGGAATTCTCCGGCTCTAAGCGAACTCAAAACCTCGCGTTCGCTCTTGACCGTATTTGCCTCTTTCATCGTCGCCGATAAGAAGATTGCGGCTGATGAGATCGCGATCTCTTTTGATTTTGTCCGAAATGCCTTCCCTGATGCAAACCATGCCCAGTTGGGTGATTTTTTGGAACAAGCAATTGCCGACCGACCCATTCTTTCACCACATCTTCAGCTGCTAAAGCGATCGCTAACTAAAGAACAAAAAATTGCCTTCGCCCTGCAGCTCTTTGCTCTCATCAAGACCGAACAGTCAGATAAAATACCGAAGAATAGCTTCTTCGAGGTAACCACCGCAATTGGAATCCAAAAAATGGGTGGGGTCGTGGTCCAAGAAATGAGCGGCATCATGCCCCCCCCTCAAAAGGGCCTCGCACGTATCGATTTCTCAACGGGGCCAGAAGCCGAAGTCAAACTTGATGAAAGCGAAGGATCTTATCATTTCCGCTGCTATCGGATTGGCGGCATGATTCTGCTTAGGAACCTAATGAATCAACCCTTATCGATACGTGGGTATTCCATTAGTAAGAACCGGGTGATCCAGTTCCGCGCCAGCGATGAAATCATTGTGGCTGGCTGGCGACTCAAGTATGATGATCTTGCCTATTTTTTCCAGGAGACTCCCCAAACCCTCTTTCTTCACCTTATGGGAGGTGAAATCAACTTGAGTCGCTCAAGGTCGAAAACTGCAGTAGCGCAAATCTCCCTCGGAAGACGAGTTCGCATCACAGCACTCAAGAAAGGGTCGCTAGCGACGACTAATGGCGAATTTCTAGACACCGGAGTGGAATACGACTGCGACTACCACGATCGTCTCACCGTCGAGTCAGGCAAGGTCTTTTCCCTCGATTCACTCCGTATTCTTAGTCTTCAAAGCGGGCATCGCTTTAGCCTTCCAACTGGCCGAAGAAAGGTCACCGTTTCGAACGATCCCTCTCGACTGTCAGGAGACAGCCTCCTCTTAACCCCCGGACTCTCAGGTCACTTCGTGCTCGAACTGGAATTCGACCCATCTTCTGGGCTCGGAGAAATGACCGTTCTGGAATCCAGCCAAACGATCACCGCGAATGGTGCCCCGGTCCAGCAAGCAACCCTTCCTGAAGGCTCCCTAATCCGCTTGAGCAGTCGTCAAGCGCTGCGATGCCGATTCTCAGAGAACATGCTCGATGAGGAGAGAAATCTCGTGCGCCATCTTGAAGTCGACGGAGTAAATTACGCATTTTGGAAGGCCGGAAAAACGATCGACAATCTCGCTTTTCACGTCGAGCGCGGTGAAATGATCTGCATTATCGGACCAAGTGGCAGCGGTAAGAGCACCCTCTTGGAAATCTTAGCCGGCCAACGGCGCCCTCAAACCGGAACCGTCAGGCTCAACGGCCTTTCTCTCTACGAACGCCAAAGTCGACTTGCTCCCCTAATCTCCTTCATGCCCCAGGAGGAGGCCCTAAGCGCGCAACTCAATTCCCGCGAGCATCTGGCGCATGCTTGTGCCATCCGAAGACCCCATTTAACCAAGTCTTCAATTCAAAAACGGGTGAATCACCTTCTCGATATCCTGGGACTGAGCCACGTCTCCGAACGTCAGGTGGGCAGCGCTGATTCCAAGAGTCTCTCGGGTGGGGAACGCTCACGGTTGAATGCCGGCCTCGACCTCATTGGCGGGGGAGAAATTTTCCTTTTCGATGAACCCATTTCTGGACTCTCTTCTAAGGATGCCGAACATGTGGTCACCTCATTAAAAGATCTTGCAAAAGACAAGATCGTCATCGCGTCTTTGCATCGACCCAGCGAAAAGGTGCTCGAATCCTTTGATCGTGTTCTCCTCTTGGACCGAGGCGGAAAAATGGCATTTTTTGGCCCACCCTCGGACATGATTACCTATTTCGAGGAAGCCAATACGGAGCATAACATCCGAGGATTGAGTCACTCTTCCTCTAAGGAACAAACTGGTGCCGACTTTGTCTTCGATATTCTGGAAGCCCCCATCCAACCTAGAACTCAGGTTTCCAGTGGGCGCACAGAACGACGATTTCCTCCCACCTTTTGGCAGGAACGATTTGAAAACCGTCGCGTCATGGCACATCTTAATCATGTATCAAAGTCCCGTTTTTCAACACACCAAGAGCTCCCGAAGGCAGACGATCAAATTCCCGCTCCCGAGCCTCCAGCACACGGACGACGCCAAAAATGGATGATCTTCCGCACTCATCTTGCCCGAGCGTTCAGTTCCAAGCTACGGCATCGGGGAACATTTTATTCAATCTTCCTGGAAGCGCCTCTCCTCTCCATTCTAATTGCTTACACCCTCCACGCTTCAGCGGAGGGTAGCTACGAGTTTCACAGCGCCCTCCATCTCCCTTCCTACATCTTTCTAGCTGTCACGGTCGCGATGTTCTTCGGCCTCACAAACTCGGCCTCAGAAATTTTGCGCGATCGGCCCGTGCTCAGAAGAGAGAGAAATTGCCGCCCTCACCCTCTTCTTTATGTGGGCTCCAAGTTTGTTATTCTGGCCGCTTTGATCGTTCTGCAATCGCTTGTCTTCATCGCGGTAGCTCATCGTATTCTTGAAATTCATGACATGCTTTGGATTCATCTCGGATGGATGACGCTGACTGGATGTTGCGGTACGGCGATCGCCCTCCTCATCTCTGTCCTCGCCAAATCGGAAAGAACCGCTCTTGGGGCGATCCCCCTCATTCTCGTCCCTCAAATTCTACTCGCAGGGGCTTTAATCCCCTTCGTGGAGATGAACCGAGGCCTCTTCAATGACGGCACCAAAGGTCGCGCCAGCGGAGCAGAGCCAGTCCCCTCCACACTCATCCCCCTGAGATATGCCTACGAGGGAGCCATCGTGAGTCAGGCAACCAGTAACATGTTCGAAAAAACTCGTCGCCCACTTCAGGAGAGGATCGACCGCATCACCTCTTCTAAAAATGGCCAATCATTCAGCGATGAAAAAGATCAGCTTAGCGTCCTCTTTGCTGCTTCGGCAAAAGATGTCTCACACGCATACAGTATTTTAAAAGACCCAATCATGGAACGAAAACGGCTGATGACTGAAGATTTTTCGGAGCCTCCATTCGAAGAAAATCCTCTGACCCATTTCTTCGTAAACCAGAGGGTAGAAGGACTCGTCGAATTGGCCGAGACCAGACGATTAGACGGGCGAACCCAACGAAAGGCCAAAGTATTTCTCGCGGAAAAGAAGTCGATCTTTGGAATCGAAATGACTACAATATGGTATTGCCGCTCGAGCTTACTGATCTTGACCGCCCTCCTACTCGCCTTAGCGACCTACCTCTTAAAACTCTCCTTAAGTCGCTACTGAAACATCGTCCCCGAGAGTCTTACTCAGCGACTGGGCAATCGTGGTAACGGTATCACGCGGCAAGGCGTGAGGCACGATCACCCCCAGTACAACCAATCCAAATCTGGATCTCTTTGGAATCACCTGAAGAATACGGTCGGTACCAATTTTAACATGAGGACTCCCCAATCCTCCGACATCACCGACCTGACGACTAGCGCTGCTTGAAGCATGAGCAAGCGTTCTTGCTACTTTCACTAGCTTTTCATTTCCAATCTCATCAGAAATGATCTCCCCGTTTCGATCACAAACGAAAAATGCCTCAGCCGGAACACTTTCCTTCAGCCATGCTCCAAACGCTGCCATCCTCTTTGACAAAGGTTGACCACCAGAACCATGGGAACTGGCGATGGCTTTGATGGATGCCACTTGAGGGTGCTGAAGCTCAGCCACCTGATGAATCTCAGTTACCTGCTGAACGATTCTGCCTTGAGGAAGCTCCGTCCTCGCCGCTTGCTTAATAATTTTAAACGGTGATTCAATCGAATGGCAAACACCTGACTTAAGTTGTTCGCGCGCCGAAATTTTATCAAAATCAGACTCCACCGGAGCATATTGATGAGTGACAGGATCCGCCTGAACTAGCTCGGTGACCTGAATAGGATCGTCATACACCGCCTCCGCTTCCTTCTGAACCACTTGTTGCGCTTGGAGCTGGGAATTTTGATAATTCGTAATCGTCTGAGGGAATTCCGGCTGCCCTTGAGTCGACATAATTCCGGGGGAATCAGCTCGTCCCTTTACTTCCGAAAGCCCTCTTAGTGCACTTGCTCGTGCCATTCCATCAGCCGCACGGGAATCGATCGATTCTACTTCAGCATATCCAATAAAGCCGCTTCCATAAGCTTCGGCGGCCGCAGTCGGGGGGAAACTCGGCGCTTTGACCAAAAGACTCTCGGCTAGCTGCCGGAGCTCCCCGGCATCGATCCATTGATTGACGGAGTCCCCTTCCATGATTAGCGGTGATAAGATTCAAAAGTAAGCTTTCCTTCAAGCTCCGCTCGAAGGCCGTCAAAAACAGCCAAGACCCCTGCACCCTCATCCATCACACCCACAGGTAATCCCTTGGCACTCGCTCTAATAAAAAGATCGTCCCGCGGAACGACCGCTCGCAGGACCATTTCCGGAGGAAGAATGTTTCGAAGGGCCTCCGCAGCCTCTGCACTCTCGGCAAGATGAGGCTGAACCATGGTCATGACGACCCCAAGCACTTGCAGGCTGGGATTAACGACACGCATTCGGGCAAGAGCCTCGAGCATTTTAGGCACGGATCTTACTCCCAAAGGCTCAGCTTGCTGAGGGACAAGAACTCCCGTTGACGAACTCAAGATATCAACCGTCGCTCCGAAAAGCCCGGCCGCAGTATCGATGATGCAGATGTCATATCCAAGGCCTTCGGTCTCCCTTAGAAAGGATCGAACCCGATGTAAATTTGCGCCCATCATACCACCCCCAAGTTCATAAGCACTGCTGTGCCCCGATGCCACAAGGCTCAGGGTCTCCAAGCGAGTCGGAACGATGATCGTTCCCGCCCTCAGCGAAGGATCGGTCAACATATCGAAAAAGCCGGTCAAATGGCGCGACTGCCTCGTTAGCGAAAGCCCAACCGACCCCTGAGGATCCGAATCGACCAAAAGAGTCCTCCTCCCGCTTCGGGCAAAGGCGTGCGCTAGATTAATCGCCACGGTCGTCTTTCCGACGCCCCCCTTTTGGCTGGTTATGGCAAGAGTAATCACAGAAGAGGAATCAACTATTAAGAATTGAAGGATTAGAGAACGGCGAAGGAAAGCATTTCTCATGGGCTTTGTCTGGTCATTTTCCCCAAAATTATTAGTCTTTTGGAACCTCTGTCTCATCAATCGCCCTATGCGCCCTCAAATCCAGCTACTTTTGTCCTTCGTTGCAGTGATCTTTTTTTTAGGATGTGAGGGGGAAAAACGAAAAACAAAGGCCGATCGTATCGCCGAAGATCAGTATTTTGATGGAGCGGCAGTGAGTAGCTTGAGCGATCTTAAGAATGAAATTGGAGACGCCCCGACTGATTTTTTAAGACTCTTCAAAGACGACCCCATCCCCTGGCAGGCCTGGAACTCATCGATCACTGATAAAGCGAGATCTTGCCAAGCTCCCATTCTCGCCTTGGTTGTTTCATCACTGGATGGTGGATGTCGGGACACCGCACTCAAGATATGCGCTAACAAAGAGCTTCTCTCTCTATTTAAAGATAATAACGTTTGCACAATCATCGACATCCATGCAAACCCGGAAATTGGGCTGTTATCTTATTATCTGGCGAATGAAGCCCGCCAACAGATCGGATTTCCAATGCTCATTTGGATGAGTCATGAAGCTTCACCTATCGGCTGGATCCCAATTGAGAACTTCAAGGAAAATAATCTAAAATCGGTCATTGAGAACTGGGCCCTCATGGTAAACCAAACTTGGACCGAGTCCTCGGATTACGCCGTAATAAACAGCCGCCGCGAGGCGAAGAATCGCCAAAACCGCCTTGATTCGATGGTCCTCGAAGCGGAAAAAGACATCAATAGAAATAACCTTTTTTTTAGAAAGGCTCGACAGATCGTCTCCCTCTACGATCCCATCTCTCGAAGCATCGATGGTGCCGGTGGCCTCGTTCCCTCCAGCGCCCTGGAATTACTTGTAAAAGCTTATTTATCACCCCAAATGCCGGAAGGAATTCGTAGAAGAGCTCGTGAGGGCATTTCAAGCGTCATTTCCGCTGTCGAAGAAGGGGCGATCCATGATCCGCTCGATAGCCTCTATTTCTACGCCCGACGAAGTCAGGACTGGAGTCTCCCCGCGTTCTCAAAAGATCTCGGAACCCAGGCGCAGTATGCCTCCGCACTCATTCATTGTGGCCAAGCCATCAATGATCCCAATCTTATCAATTCGGGGACCAAGATTATCAAAATCCTCAAAGAAGACTGGCTCAATAATAACTACACCAATGAATCGTCGCTACTGGAAAAGGATGTCCCAGGGGTATTTCTTTGGGATTGGATTGCCTTAGAGAAAACACTGAACCCTGCGGAAATAAAGCTGGCAGCACTCCTCTTTAACCTAAAAAGATCTGGTAATATTCCTTTGGTCTCCGATCCAACTTCTAAGTTCTTCCGACTTAATAACCTATCTTACCCTAACGATCTTCAAGAAATTGCCACCTCCCTATCTTCAACTCCAGAAGAAATCAGGCTACGCCTTGAGAAAGTGATCAACAAGCTGAAGGAACACCGTGAAGACACTGGTGCAATTTTTAGAGAAACTCAGGTTGCCGCTCAAGATCGAGCACAGTTCTGCCTTGCTCAGCTTGCGAATTGGACCACAACAGGGTCTCCCTTCGATCTGGCCGATGCCATCGCGAGCGCCAACGTCCTGCGCAATGAGCATCGACCTGATGGAAAAAGACTCATGCGATTCCCTTCGTCGTCTAAGGTTCGAGCACGAGGCGCTGACTATGCTCGCGCAATTCTGGCTGGCGTGCGAATTCATCAAGCGACCCTCGACCCTGAATGGCTTAAATGGTCGATTGCACTCACTCACGAGGCTCTCGAACATCTTTCCACAGAGGAACGACCTCTCATCCAAGAAACTCCCACCGAAGATCGGGTCATTCCGCTACATCTTTACAATTCATCGATGGTTTTCTCCGAGTCCACTCTTGGTCTTTTTGACCAAGCGGTTTCAAAAATTGCAGCGCTCAACGAGGATGAAAAAATCACTTCGTTGCGAAACCGCCTCGGGAGGACACTTTCGACCTCCTGCGAACGCCTCCCCATCATCCACACAGATTTCATCAGCTCCTGCAGCTTGGGTAATGACCCACTCGTTGCCGTTCTGAGTGGTCAATTCGAAAACGCCTCATTCCAAGCCCTCCTCAGAGAGATCAATGCGCCTGAGTTCATATCATTCATTGTCATCAGGGATGATCACGAAAGCAAACTGCTCACCCCTCTTCCCGAATTCGAGCGACCAAGCACAGCAACAGGAATCACTTTGCTTCGTGACGAGAAAATTATAGGCCAAGCTTCTGATATTGCAGAATTCCGGAAACTTCTTCAGCAAGCACTCTTGCAAAAAGAATGATTGGCAGGCGACATTAGGAATATAAAGATTGCCCCGCATGCAAAACAAAATTCTGCTTCACATCCTAGCGACCACAGCACTTGGGATGAGTTCATCACTCGCTGACACGATCACCCTAAAGTCGGGTAAAGTTTTTGAGGGTAGGGTATTAGAGGAAAACGCGACCGATTATATTCTCGAAATTCAAATCACCGCCACCATTAAAGACCGCAAGACAGTCAAGAAAACTGACGTCGAATCGATTGTCGCTGAAGCACCAGACCTCAAACCTTATGAGTCAATCAAGGATACTCTCCCAACTCCTGACCAGCTTTCAGAGGGAGATTATCAAGAATTGATTGAGCCCGTTCGTAGCTTTGTTAAAAAATACCCGAAGTCCGAGTATATCAACGAAGTTAAAAAAATGCTCTCCACTCTTGAAGAGGAATCAAAGCGAGTCGAAGCGGGAGATGTAAGGCTGAGTGGCGAATGGATTTCTAAAGCTGACTGGGATTCCAACGCATACGAATTGGATGCTCAGCTTGCCTTGGGGAAAATAAAATTGGCCGCTCTTCGGAGACAATACCGTCAGGCCATGCTCGCCAGTGATGAACTCAGCAATTCCTTCCCCCTCTCCGAGGCGCTCAATGAGTCGGAGGATATCGCGAAAATCATCCTTCCAAAATATCTTAGAATCATTTCAGCGAAAGCAGCCACCGCTAAGGAAAAATTCGAACAACGAGAAAAGAACCTCAACAACCTCCCTTCCCGAGATGCCAAACGCGTCAAACTGGAAATCGATGCCCAAACTGCTCGCCACAATGCTGAAATGGAAAAAGCACGAGAATCACGGACCAGATGGCTCCCTGAAAACGACTTTGATGAGAAAGGGCTCAAAAATCTTGAGCGAAGCATCTCAACGGCAATCTCTAGTCACAGTCGCCCAATCCGTGATAAGAAAAACTTTAGCCAACTTTACCGGGATGCATGGGCCGCCGCTAGCGCGAGTGACATAAAAACAACAGAAAAGATTATTTCCACTCTTCGGTCAGGCAAAGTTGCAGAAGAATATTTGGAACTTCTTGAAGCTCAACTTGAGGCTAATCCTGCGCCGGAAACCCCTAAGGAAGAGACTAAGAAGGCGGAACCGAAGCCTGAACCAGTCAAAAAGAAGCTTAAAAACACGAAACCTGAAGAGGCGGAATCTGAAGGATCATTAGAGGTTGAGGAAGAATCATCGATAATGGGACTCATCTACGGAATTCTGGGCCTCGCTATCATCGGTATTCTTGTTGGATTGGTTCTCAAGAGTCGCAAAACTGACGGAGGGCAGTAAACTAATATCATGAGCGACCGTAGAGCGTCACAGAACCGCCAGACTGCTGAAACCAAAATCAGCTTGAGTTTGAATCTCGACGGTGAAGGGAAATCCGACATTAATACCGGAGTCCCCTTTTTCGACCACATGTTGACCCTCTTTTCTCGTCACTCGGCAATCGACCTCGATGTCAAAGTCGATGGCGATATTGAAGTCGATTACCATCACACTGTCGAAGATACTGGAATTGTTCTGGGCGAATGCCTCAAAGAGGCTCTTGGAGATAAAGCAGGTATCAGACGCTACGGACACGCCTATATTCCGATGGACGAGACGTTAAGCAGAACTGTCATCGACCTCAGCAATCGACCTCATCTTGAATTCAACGCGCCCGCAAACACCCCTTCGGCGCAGAACTTCCCCTTCACCTATGTGGAAGAATTCTGCCGAGCCGTGACAACCAATCTTAGGGCAAATGTGCACATCGAATTACTGTACGGGCGAGATGGACACCACATCGCTGAGTCCATCTTCAAATCTTTGGCCCGAGCCCTTCGAATTGCCACTGAAAAGGACCCGCACCAAGTAGGAATTCCTTCGACTAAGGAAGTCCTTTGATCAGATGAAGTTAGGAATGATCGACTACGGGCGGGGGAATCTCCGCAGCGTTATGAACGCCTGCCGTGCTTTGGGCCACGAACCTCAAATAGTCACTAAGCGAGCAGACTTCGAGGAACTCACGCACATCATCTTTCCGGGACAAGGTGCTTTTGGCGATTGTATGGAGAGCCTGGCTCGGCTCGATTTGATCGACCCGCTCCGGCAGTGGATCGAAGAAGATCGTCCTTATCTTGGAATCTGCGTGGGCTTTCAGTTACTTTTTTGCTCCAGCGAAGAATCACCAGGCGTCGCTGGACTCGGAGTGATTTCAGGAGATTGTAAGCGCTTCATTAGCTCCAACGTCAAGATCCCTCACATGGGATGGAATAACGTCCAGCTTTCAAATTCCCAATCCCGATATTGGCAGGAACTCACTGAGGATCCCTATTTCTACTTCGTTCATTCCTTTTATCCCATTGCGGAAAATGAGAGCGATGTTGCGGCTACCTGCCACTACGGCGATGAACGATTCTGTGCTGCCATCGAGCGTGGCAATCTCCTTGCCACCCAGTTTCACCCTGAGAAGAGTCAGCACCGCGGACTACAATTACTCGAGAACTTCCTTGAGGCATAGCGAGCCCGCCCGAATTTCCCCGAGGGGGCGTATCAAGATTACGAATCCCTTTAAGAGGTAACACGCATCGGCATCAGAACATAAAGGAACGCGTCCTCGGTTCTTAGCACTCCGGGGCTCATCTCATCGATGAGATCGAGATGCACATTTTCATCATCGAGCGCGCGAAGAGGCGCCTGCAGAAAGTCTGGATTGAAGGCTATTGCGAATTCTTTTCCGTCATACTTCACCTCGACAGATTCGTTAGCCTCACCAATATCCGGGCTGTTTGCGGCAACACCTAGTTCGTTGGCTCCAAAGCTGAGCTTCACCGAATTTGATTTTTCAGAAGAGAGAAGGGAAACACGACGAACGGTCTCAAGGAGAGCTTCTCGCCCCACGGTGAGACGTTCTTTCGTTTCAGCTGGGATTACCTGACGATAATTGGGGTAATTTCCTTCGATCAATTTACTGACAATAATACTACTTCCAATTTCAAAGCAAACTTGATTATCACTCAATCGAAGAGTCAAATCACCCTCCGAATTGAGGAGCCGCTGGAGCTCTTGCACGGCTTTAGTTGGAATAATAAAGTCAGTCTCATGACTCGCAGGGAACTCTAAATCGTTGTCAACCATCGCCAAGCGACGTCCGTCAGTCGCAACGAGGGTCAACTTGCCCTCTTTAAATGAGGTAAAGATTCCATTGAGAACATAGCGAGTTTCATCAGTAGAAATCGCATACGAAGTCTTCTTGAGGCCATCTCGGAGAAGATTTTGCGGAATCTGATATTCTTTGGCATCCTGGAAATCAGCGAGGGGTGGAAACTCAGTGTCAGGCAGGCCAATAATCTTGAAAAAACTGGGACCGCTCTTAATGCTGGCAATATTTTTGGAATCGACAGAAACCTCCACCTCAGCGGACGGAAGTTCTCGAATAATGTTCACCAAGCGTTTAACTGGCAGAGTCGTCGACCCTGTTTTGGAAACCTCGGCCTCAGCGGTTCCACTGACACCAACATCTAGATCAGTCGTCGTTAGACGCAGACCAGAATCGGAGGCCTCAATCAGGACATTGGAAAGGATTGGGAGTGTCGTCCGACTACTCACTACATGCTGCACTTGCTGCAGCCCATCCAAGAAAGCCTCTTTTGCAATCTGAAACTTCATACAAATAAATCACCCAGTTCGGGAGAGACGAAAGTTGACCCTACCGCCCCAGCTTTGCAAGTAATTACTTAAGAATTCGGAACTTTCTCTCAGCGCTGTAAAACAGCGATCAGCTTCTCAACCACCGCTTTGACCTCAGTATTAACCTCAATCTCTTGTTCAACCCTTTTGCAGGCATGAATCACGGTGCCATGATCACGTCGACCAAACGCTTCACCAATCTCCACGAGAGAGTGATTTGTGAGCTGTCGACTCAGCGCCATTGCAATTTGTCTCGGGAAGGCAATGCTTGAAGGACGGCGTCGACTTGACATATCAGCCAAGCTCAAATCATACTGCTCACAAATCGCTTTTTGAATGGCATCTATCGTGATCTGGCGCGAGTTCTCATCACGAATCAAATCACGAAGGAGATCGTCGACTTTCGCGATCGTCATTTCCTCCGAAGAAAGGAAGCTGAAGCTTGCGACTCTCGTCAAAGCCCCTTCAAGACGACGCACATTGCTCTGAATGAGATTTGCAATATGGAAAATCACCTCGTCTTCGAGGACGACATTCCACTGCTCCATTTTCCGCTGAAGAATGGCGACTCGAGTTTCAAAACCCGGAGTCTGAAGTTCAACAGTGAGTCCACTCTCAAAGCGGCTGACGAGCCGTGGCTCAAGCTGCTGGATTTCATGGGCCGGCCGATCACAAGTCAACACGAGTTGGGTCCGGGTATTCAAAAGTCCGCTGAAGGTATGGAAAAACTCGTCTTGAGTTCGCTCTTTTCCCGCGAGAAATTGGATATCATCGATGAGCATGATATCGGCCGTGCGGTAGGACTTTCGAAAGGAATCAAGATTCCCCTTTCTGACCGCATCGATAAATTCATTGGCAAATTGCTCCGCCGTCAGGAAAACCACTTTAGCTTTCGGCTCACTGATAAGCAATTGTTGGGCAATGGAAGACATCAAGTGAGTTTTGCCGAGGCCCGCACGACCGTGGATGAAAAGTGGATTGAAGCTGCGCCCTTCACCTGAAGCAACAGCGGAGCAAGCTGCATGCGCAAACTGGCTATTATCACCCACCACGAAACTCTCAAAATTGAACTCAGGATTAATTCCCATTTTTTTGAGCTTCCGCTCAAGAGCGACTGTCTTGGGTGATTCCTCATCCTGCTTAACGACCTTCACCTGTTCGCTAACGCTTGCTGAACCACGAGCGACTTTCTTAACAGAAGGTGCCACTTCTTCACCGAGAACTCTGATAAATGCTTGAGTGTGGATTCCAGCGCCTTCAGCAAAGGCCGCACGCACTTCGTCCATGTAGTTGGTCTCAATCCAAATCTGCTGCATGTCTGAGTTGACCCCAATAACAGCGGGCCCACGTTCGTCATCTTCGATGAGCTCCGCACTCTTGAACCAACGGCTAAATGCATCTGCGCTAAGATACTCATTTAGCTTAATTTTTACCTTTTCCCAAACCTCAACTGAGGTTCCGGCAGAATCTACAGCTGCGCTCGTTTCTTTCTCTTTAGTTCGACCCCCGTCTTGCTCGTTTTTCATGTGGTGCGTGTGAATAATAGATCGTGGTGTATGAAATTAGGAGAGTCGGTAAACTTCCGTTGCGGCGGGGGAGACCGTAGCGACAATGGGGATATTCGCATTGTCCAAAAGACCAAAACTGAGAAAAAGAAATAAAGTTTTTTTTTCAACATTTCCACAAGGGTTCCACGCCATCACTCTTTAGAATCTCATTTTTTTTTTCTTAAGAGAGGTAAATCAGTCCTCCATTTTGGACTCTATCAAAGCCCCCAACAGGCCACCTCCGAGAGTAAGGAAGGTTCCGATGGGCCACATCCACGGTGAATAAAATAATGCGGATAACTTTCCCTCCTTCAGCTCATACCAGGGCAAAGCCGCAAGCTCAGAACCAAAGGACCACCCGGCCTTTTCAAGAAGAATCCAAACATCCAGTCTCACGAACATCGTAATAACAAAGGAGATTACTGCACCAATCAAGATCCCACGAAAGCTCCCCTTACCTATCAGGGCACACAGGAACATCCCTAACAAGGGTCCCATCGTGTAGGTCGTCATTCCAAAAGCGAGAGGCAAGATCGGGATTTCCATCTCCGTTTGCGCGTGGCGCATGAGCAACGTAAAAGCGGTCAGCGCGATCCCCCAAACCACGACCCACCGGCGTGACTGGCTCACCAAAGAAGCCTGACTCACTTTAACGTTTCCGTTCTCCGGATTATGAATGAGGGAAATAGTCGTCTGACTGAGAGCCGCAAGAATTGAATCCAAACTCGAAATGGCCGCCGCAAAAACTCCCGCCAAAATCAAACCTGCAAGTCCAGGAGGAAGCTCGCTGACAATCCATACCGGAAAGACGTGATCGCCACTGGGCATGGGAACCCCTCCATCCGCAATGGAGGCAGACGCCCCTTCTTTCATGAAATTGAGCGACTCTGCAATAACGCCTTCTTGAGGATTATTGAGGTAAAAGACGAACAGGGCTGCCCCTACCAGAAGCATCAAATATGTGAGACCTTGCCCTACGGAACTCCAGATAATCGCCTTCCGTGCGTCTCCCGCATTTTTGCAGCAGAACATTCTTTGCGCATTCAACTGATCGACCCCGAATGCCGTTAGGTTTTGAAAGGGCACCGCAAAAATCGCGACCCAGAATGTGAACTTTAATTCAGGACCAAATCCGAAGCGGCCATCCCACAACTTTGTCTTCCCTGAATCCCCTGCTTGAGTCCAAAATTGAGACCAGCCTCCGTCCAAAGAACCCACAATCCAAAAGATCGTGATCAGGCCACCAATCGTGAAGAGCATAAATTGCATCACGTCAGTCCAGATCACCGTCCTCATCCCACCCATAAGAGTCCAACCAATCGCGAAAAAACCGATCACCAAAATACAAAGATCAAAGGACCAACCCGTTACAACCGTTAGCGGAAGAGCCGCCACCAGCACTCTGACGCTTTGACCCAAAATCGATCCTACGGTGAAGAAAATAGTCGCCAATGTCTTTAACTGAGGCTTGATGCGACGCCCCATATAGTCATAGGGGCTGTATATCTCATCCTCATAAAACACTTTTACAAACACCATTCCCACAATCACCCGCCCAATGATCGAACCAATCCCCCAAAGCATGTAAGTAAAATCCCCTCCGGCAGCCATCACTCCACCAGGCACCCCGATAAAGGTCACCCCACTGATTTCGGTCGCGATGATCGACCCTGAAACAGCCCACCAGGGAAGTGATTTCCCGCCCGCAAAGAAATCTTTGATCGTCGCCTGCTTACCGCCCATGCGATGCCCGATCACCGTGGTCAGCACGAGGTAACCTACGAGCACCATGATATCGATATTGGTAAAATAATCAGGCATGCAAGAAGTTGTCCGAATGCCTCCGACCTGTCGATATTCCTCTTCACGACACATTAGCCTTGTGACTAGAGTCGTTACTTCCTAGTTTGCAGAAACCTTAAAAGGAGGAACTTATTTCACCACAACACAGTAGAATCGTTGGAATCATCCCGGCCCGTTGGGCCTCCTCCCGCTTTCCCGGAAAGCCCCTCTTTCCTTTGCTTGGTAAGCCGCTCCTTCAGCACGTCTTCGAGCGCGCTTCTCAATGCAAGGAAATCGATGACCTCGTCATCGCAACCGATGACGACCGCATCGCTGAAATGGCAAGCTCTCTAGGGGCCAAAATCTGCTTCACCCGATCTGATCACCCCTCCGGCACTGACCGGATCGCGGAGGCCGCGTCGCAGCTCGACGAAGCCACCCACGTCCTAAATATCCAAGGCGACGAACCTCTTCTCGACCCCCACCTCGTAGACACCCTGGCAAAGACCCTCCGGGAGGATCGCAATCTCCCAATGATCACCGCCGCCAGTCCGGTAGCCGATCAAATCCTCATCAACGACCCCAATGTTGTTAAAGTCATCCTAAGCTCTGGTGGCGATGCTCTTTACTTCTCCCGCTCGCCTATTCCCTTCCGCCGAGACCCGGTCCCCGAGCTCCCCACCTACCGCCATCTGGGCATCTACGGGTATCGTAGCGACTTCCTAAAACGCTTCGTTTCCCTACCTCCATCCCCGCTGGAGAAAGCCGAAGGCCTTGAACAGCTCCGGGCCTTGGAGAACGGCGCGCGCATTCACGTCTTAATCACCGAGCATCAAGCTCCCGGCCTCGACTCTCCAGACCAAGTTCCTTTGATCGAATCTCTTCTGTCTAACTGTCCCACATGAAATACATTTTTGTCACCGGAGGCGTTGTCTCCAGCCTTGGAAAAGGACTCGCCGCAGCCTCCATCGGAACTCTCCTTGAGCACAGGGGCCTGAAAATCCTTCTCCAAAAGTTCGACCCCTATCTCAACGTCGATCCAGGCACGATGTCCCCTTACCAGCACGGCGAGGTCTACGTCCTCGATGATGGCGCAGAAACAGATCTCGATCTCGGCCACTACGAGCGCTTTACCAAAACGGCCCTTTCTCAAATCAATAGCCTGAGCTCTGGCCAGGTCTTTGAAAACGTCATCAAGAAAGAACGCCGGGGAGACTACCTTGGAAAAACGGTCCAATTCATCCCCCACGTGACCGATGAAATCAAAGATCGCATCAATCTAGTCACGGAGAAGAATCCTGATGTCGATGTAATCATCACTGAGATTGGAGGCACCGTAGGCGATATTGAAGGTCACCTTTTCTTAGAAGCCCTCCGCCAGTTTTCCCTTGAGGTCGGTAGAGAGAAAGTCTGCTTTATCCACGTCACCCTTCTTCCTCTTGTTCGCGCTGCTGGTGAGATCAAAACGAAGCCCACCCAGCAATCCGTCGCCAAACTTCGTGAAATCGGCATCATGCCCGATATCATTATCTGTCGCACCGAGCATGATCTCGATGACGCCAACAAGGCCAAGATTGCCATGTTTTGTAACGTCCCCGTCCAGAATGTTGTGGCCTTCCGTGATGTAGAAAACACCATTTACGAATGCCCCCTCGATCTTCGGAAAGACAAGATCGACCGCCTTGTTGCTGACGTCTTGAACCTAAAATCGGAGACTCCCAACTTGAGCGCTTGGCAAGATTTCGTTGATCGCATTGTGAACCCGACAAACGAAATAAACATCGCCGTTGTCGGAAAATATATCGAGCTTCAGGACGCCTATAAATCGATCTACGAATCACTCACCATTTCCGGAGCCGCTCACCGCACCAAGGTCAACGTTCTTAAAGTCGACGCCGAGAAAATCGATGACAAGAACGCTGCCAAAATCATTGGCGAAGTAGACGGAATTCTTATTCCAGGGGGATTTGGCGATCGCGGCATCGAAGGGAAAATTGAAGCAGCTCGCTATGCGAGAGAGCAAAAGATCCCCTTCTTTGGAATTTGCCTTGGGATGCAAATCGCCACCATCGAGTTTGCCCGCAATGTCTGCGGACTGGCAGAAGCGAATTCTACGGAGTTCACCAAAGACAGCCCCCATCCTGTCATTTGCTTACAAGAGGAACAGCAGGGCGTCACCGATATGGGAGGCTCCATGAGACTGGGTTCCTGCGAGTCCATCCTCATTGCCGGCACGAAATCCCATAAACTCTATGGAGGAGCCAACCGAATCCATGAGCGCCACCGCCACCGGTATGAATTCAACTCCGATTACCAGAACCAACTCCAAGAGGCCGGACTCGTCATCGCCTCGGTCTCGGAAAAAGAGGGCCTCGTCGAAATCATCGAGAATCCAGATCATCCATTTTTCGTGGCCGCCCAATTCCATCCCGAATTTAAATCCAAGCCCAATCTTCCCCACCCCCTCTTCTTTGGATTTATGGAAGCCTGCTTGAACCGTTAATGAACGCGTCCTGTCTTATCGTTGGCCTTGAGGGTCTTGAATTGACCCCGGAAGAGATTGCGCTTTTCCGTGACCTCCAACCTGCTGGCTACATCCTCTTTTCACGAAACCTGGAATCACCATCGCAAATTCGGAATCTCACTGATTCCCTCCGTGACCTCACCCTTACGCCGCCATTCATCTCCATCGACCAAGAAGGAGGACGAGTCTGGCGAACCAAGGAATTCAGCGCAGCGCCGCCCAACGCCGCCACCTTTTCCGCGAATGCGAGCATGAATCAAGTTGCCCGGTTTGGCGCGCTAACCGGACAGCTTCTCGAATTACTGGGAATCAACTTCAACTTCGCCCCCGTTCTTGATCTCGACCACTTCCCCGATCAAAACAACGGACTCTCGGGACGCTGCTGGGGAAACGATTCCCAAAAGGTCATCGATTACGCAGGCACCTTCAATCGCTGGATGCGTAAGCAGGGAGTCCTCTCATGCGGAAAGCACTTCCCCACCAATGGCCTCGCCCTCTCCGACCCTCACCATGAGCTTCCAGTGGCCGACATCTCACTAAAGGATCTTCTTAAGGAAGATCTCCTCCCATACACCGCTTTGATGCCAGAGCTCGACGCCATCATGGCCTGCCACCTCAATTTCCCTCAGCTGGACTCGGAGTTTCCGGCCTCACTTTCCCACCCCATCCTGACAAGACTTCTTCGAGACCAATTCGGATACGAAGGCCTCATCGTCACGGACGACCTTGATATGGCAGCCATCGTCAATCACTACGGACGAGGAAATGATCTCCGCCTCGCCATGGAAGCGGGAGCGGACATTCCTATCGTTTGCCACAAAATGAGCACCATCAAGGAAGCCTGTAAAAGCCTCTCGTCCCTTCCTTACAGAAGAGTCGATGAATCGCTACGTCGAATCGAAACAGCGAAGCTGCGAATTCCAACACCTCCCCACTTTTCGATAGAAAACTGGGAGAAGATCAATCGCATGACCACCGAACTGACTCATGAAATCATCGGACAGGACCGCTTTGACCCAGCTCGCCCCAGCCAGAGCCCGGTTGAAGACTACTGATCTACTTGCCGAATGAACTCGCGCATTTCGAGAGGAATCCGCTTGGGCCTTCCCGTGGTCGTATTGACGTAGACCCATTCGGTCTCCCCACGCGCGACCATTTCCTCCCCTCGGAAAAATTCGTAGCGGCGCAGACTCTTCACTCGCTCCGCCGACTCGATCCAAGTGCAAACCTTGATCTCCTCATCTTTAAATACCGGCCGAAGGTATTCGATACCGTGACGTCGAGCAAACCAAGTTGCCTCGTCACGCGCCATCAGTTCTTCGACTCTCCAGGTTACGGCGTGAGACAAAGCTGCGCGCTGCATCCAGTCCACGTAGACGACATTGTTAACGTGGCCATTTCCATCGATGACCTTGGCGTCAGCCATGATCCGGTATTCATGAATATTTTCCGCCATTTTATCGATTTTCTGAAACAATGAAGTTCTTGATAACCCTCTTTTCTCCCGTGTATTCCGAGTTCTTAAATTCTTTCATCCATTCAGCCTGCGCAAAGGGAGACAAGTAAATGAATGTGATGACGAAGGCCAGCATGACCCGAGTCTCTCACCTCACGGCCCGTTTGCAATCATCTTGGGATGTGCCAATTTCATTCAATTACAACATGACTCATCCTAAAACAGCTCTCATCACCGGAGCCAATGGCGGCATTGGCTCCGCTCTCGCCCGTCAGCTCGCTAAAAAAGGGACACGCCTTGTTCTCGCTGGAAGAAACACTTCGGCCCTTGATACACTAGCTCATGAACTCGAGGCGAAAGCGATTACTTGTGATTTCACCAATCCCAAGGATGTCGAATCCTGCGTTACCGAAGCTCATTCTCATTTAAGCGAGTTTTCCGCGGTGGCCCATTGCATCGGCTCCATCTTCCTGAAGCCAGCCCATTTAACCTCCGTCGAGAACTGGCAAAACGTCATGGATACGAATCTTAATTCTTCCTTCTACCTTCTCCGAAACCTCATCCGTCCTATGATGAAAACTGGAGGATCCATTACCTTTGTCACCTCGGTCGCCTCCGAAAAAGGACTCTCCAATCACGAGGCAATCGCCGCAGCCAAGTCAGGCCTTTTAGGCCTTACCCGATCTGCAGCCGCCACATACGCCAAAAGTAACATTCGCATCAACGCCGTGTCGCCCGGCCTGACCGACACTCCCCTGGCGGCACCCATCACGGGGAATGAATCTGCCCGTAAGTTCTCCGAAGCAATGCATCCACTTGGAAGACTCGGAACCGCTGAAGAAGTCGCTTCAGCTCTCGCCTTTCTCCTGTCACCCGATAATTCATGGATCACCGGACAGAACCTCTGTATCGATGGCGGTCTTTCGACGCTCCAGACCAATGGATTTCACTAAAATCCGTCTACCAGAGCCTTAATCACCGGCATCATCCGAAGCAAGCGAACCGCCTGTTGTTGAGTCTTCATCGGACCTTTTTCACTCAATTTTACAAGGATACCCTCTTGAGGTCCTAGGAAATTTAAATTCTTCCCCCAAGTCGGGTTTTGCACCACCTCTTTCAAAGATTCAGGAAGATACAAGTCCCCCCAACTGTTGTGTCCCGCGCCCCCTAGGATATCGATCTGGCCCGCTAAATCCTCGGAAGCATCACCCACTCGTTCCCAAAGACTCTCCATAAAAACTGGCGGATAAAAAACGATCCTCACTCGCTTCGTTGGCTTCGCCAATACGAGATACTCCGCCAGCCCCAAACCAAAGGCCACTGGAGTGCCACCATCTCCATAAGGGATTGCAAGAAGGATCACCTCTTCGCTTTCAAGATCTCCCGTATCAATCCACAAGGTCGTCCATAGAAAGCCTTCGGCCCGATCATCCGAACTCCGTGAAACATCGTATCCCAGATTAAGTGGGCCAAGTGTTCCTTCAATCATTGCCGCCGTCTGCCGCAATGCCAGTTGACCACCCAGGGTCTTCAGATCCGCTTTACCGATCTGCCCGTTCAGTTTTTTAAGATAATCAGACATTTCTTGAACCGTCGCCTGTCCTTCGATGGGCTTCGATTCCTGACGCTCCTCGGTAGCTCCGAGGTAAAGCGCTATGCAGATAGAGACAATCAGGAGACAAAAGACCCCGAACAAAATCGCACCAATGTTAATCTTTTCTTCGTTCATGAGTTTAGAAGATCGCTAATCGCTTTCGCTGCTCGCAAGTGAACTCCCGGCTCACCCAATTTCGACGCCGCAGATGCGAGAATCCTGCCATGCGCCCGACGCGCCTCGGGATCTAAAAGCATCCCTCCCAACCAATGACTCACTTCGTAAACATTGGCATCATTCTGAATAAACTCGGGAGCAAGTTCTTGGCCCGCGAGAATATTGATCAATCCGATGTGAGGAACTTTGATCACCTGTCGGGCCAGCAAATAAGTCGCCCACCCCACTCCATAAACAAGACAATAAGGCATACCGTAGTAAGCAGCCTCCAGCGTGGCCGTTCCGCTCGCCACGATTCCACTACCCACCTTCTGCATCAGCTCCTGACTTTCGCCCAATTGAATCCTCACCAAACCTTCAGGCAACGCGCTTTTCTCTAACTCCTCCCGCATCACCTTCTCCACCTTTTCTCCCGCAGCGGCAGAAACAAAGCGAACCCGATATCCTTTGGAATGGATGTCTTGAGCGACCTCTAACATCAAAGGGAAAAGTCGTGTCACTTCTCGCAATCGACTCCCTGGAAAAAGCCCGACCAGTAATTCATCTCTCTCATCTGAAATTCGCTTTTCCTCCAACTCATCAATCAAAGGATGGCCTGGACAAACGGCCTTTAGGCCTGCGTTTTCGAAACAAGAAACTTCAAACGGAAAGAGACACAACATGAGATCATGCGACGCCACAATCTGCGGAATGCGACGCTGATTCCATGCCCAGACTTGCGGAGCGACATAATGCACGATCTTCGTGTTTGGGCAGTCCGATCGCACTTTCTTTGCGAGGCGCAGATTGAAACCAGGATAATCAACTAAAAGAAGAACGTCCGGCTGCCACTCAATAACCTCCTCCACTGCCTTCTCCAGTTTCTCCTTGAACCAAGAATAGCGCTTTAATACCTCAACGTAGCCCATTACAGCCGCGTCATCGATCCAGTCCGGAATCATCGCACCCTTCACCCCACCCATCTTAGGACCGCCCAAACCCCTATATTCCACCTCGGAAAGCTGATGCGAAAGAGCACCCATCAGTTCTGCGCCATGGGTATCTCCACTCACCTCTCCCGCGACTACATAGATCTTATGACTCATCCGCGGTGGGACTCTACCCGCTCTCGTGACATTTCCAAATCCCAAAAAAATGGAAATGAGGTATAAATCCGCTGACAAGGGCTTGCTTCCCTCGTGTCAAAGCCTTATTCCACTACTCAGTTATTAATTTTCATGTCTGACAAGGAATCTCCCCAAGAAAATCAAGGTGCCAGCCCGATTGGCGAAATTGAACACGGTCCATCCGGACTCGATGCTTTTCTCGATGCCAATCAAAAGAAATTGATGGTCATCGCCACTCTTCTCGTCATTGGAGTGGTCGCTTATGTGGTCATTACAGGGCTTCAGCAGTCAGCCCGTGAAAAGGCCGCTGCCGAAATCAGCGCAGCTAACGACCTCCCAGCCCTCCGTGCTCTTCACGAAGAACACAAGAACACACCCGCCGGCGCGGTTGCTCTGGAAAAAATCGCCCTTATTCAATGGCAGGACCAACGTCAACAGGAGGCCATTGAAACCTTGGAATCCATCGTTTCCGATTATCCAGACCATCCTCTTCTTGGTAGTATCCACATGGCTCTTGGCACCTATCATCGCCAGCTCGAACAATTTGACGCAGCCAAGAGCTCCTTTGAGTTAGCCGTTGCCTCTGATTCTGCAGTGAGCTCCGCCGCACTTGTTGCCCTTGGTGACCTTGCTCTCCGTGGAAACGACACCGATGCTGCCAATGAGTCCTTCGAGAAGGTCTCCATACTGTTCGGAGAGCGACACTCCAATTTTAAACAGATTGCTGAAAATCACCAAAAACTCGTAGGGACAATCGCGCCTACCGAACTCGCACCAGTACCTAAAGTGGAAGAGCCGAAGCCGACAGGAACATCCCTCGACCTGCCTCCACTCCCACCTCTCCCGGGCGTGAGTCCCACCCCGAAGCCAACTTTGCCGATTGAACCAATCGCCCCCGTTCCGACACCAACTGAAAATAATTAAAAATTTTCGTGGTTTCCTCCTTTTCACGACGCTATTTTTAGAGAAAGTAACCTTAACTACTGTCACCAAACCCGTGTTCGAAAAAATCATCAGTAAAAATCCCGAAGAAGCTAGAAAACACAACGCTCCTTCTCCTGCCATACAACCAGCAGTATCGCCTGCAAGTAATCTTGCTGCGAGCAACCCGCCTACCCCTTCATCCAAAGCACCCGGCGGACAGCGTAATATTCTTAGCAATGACGTGAGCATTACCGGCTCTGTCCGCTTCACCAACGACCTTCTCGTCGATGGAAAAATCGATGGAGAAATTGCCTCTGAAGGCTCACTCACTGTCGCTGAAAACGCGGTCATCAAAGCTGAAATCAAGACCAAGTCGGTCGTAATCTACGGTAAAGTGCACGGCAACATCATTGCTACCGACCGAATTGAAATCAAAAGCGGTTCCGAAATGGTCGGTGACGTCAAAGCAGCCACCCTCTCGATCGAGTCAGGTGCGATCTTCGTCGGTAAGTCTGAAGTGGGAACGCCTTCAGTTCAGCCGAAACAAGGCCAGTCATCATCTCCTGCAAGTAATGGAAATGCCAAGAAGCAACATCAAAACTCTTCTCAACAGCGCGCCGGAGTAGCCTAGTCCTCTAAAAATCAACAGCTGAAGAACTCTGACTTTCAAGTTCTTCAAAGCGTGTCCAAAAAGACTACACGAGGTTGTCTGTCCGAATGTGATCACCGCCAAACGGAACCACCGCTGGCGGTATCTACCCACTCCTCGGAGTGCCGCGCCCATTTAAAAATAAAAAAAGTAAGGCCTGATGGGCTAAAAAGAGGTCTTCGATTCCTCTGTTAATCGAAAAAAGACGACGACCAACGCAACCTCTCAGAAGAAATCATCCAAAGTATCTTCCAAGAAAAAGTTGATGAAACCCGCTCTTTCCTCCTCCAATCCTCAGGCGAAAGAGCCTTGCGTTGAGCACAAAACCTGCCTCCGCTCCTTCTTCAAATCACCGAAGGAACTTAGGTCGAAAACGGCCCACCTCGAAGCTCCTTAACTCAGTCGAAACCGAAGAGAGCGTCATCGACGGTCACATTACCGAAGTTTTCCTGCACGAGCCCCCTCTCTCCGGAAGAAGGCCATCCTCATTGGAAATACCAAAGTAGATAGCCTCGCCATCGCGGAAGAAGTCCAACACCGCGGCCAAATTTAAATACCTGGTTAATCTCCCGTGAAAAAGGCTGGAATTCAGCTCCTTTTTTCAAGACCTTTCGGCATGGCAATTTCCCCCGTTCTCGATCTCAAAGAAGACATCCTTCGCCTCAAAAAAGAGCGCAACGCTATCATCCTCGCCCACAATTACCAAATCGGTGCCATTCAGGACATTGCTGACTACGTCGGCGATTCCCTGGGCCTCGCCTACCGGGCCCAGGAAACCGATGCCGATGTTATCGTCTTCTGCGGTGTACACTTCATGGCCGAGACCGCTAAGATTTTAAATCCCAATAAAACCGTCGTTCTTCCCGATAAAGATGCCGGATGCTCTCTCGAGCAAGCCTGTCCAGCCGACAAGCTCGAAGCCTATCTGGAAGAGCAAAAGGACAAAAATTACTACGTCATCGCTTACATCAATTGCTCAGCAGGAGTTAAAGCTCTCTGCGATGTTATTTGCACCTCAGGAAACGCTCCTAAAATCGTCAATCAAGCCCCAAAAGATCGCCCAATCTTGTTTGTTCCCGATGCCAACCTTGGCCAATGGGTTATCGAACAGACAGGTCGCAAGATGGATCTCTGGCAAGGCTCGTGCTACGTTCACGTCGAATTTACCAGGGAGTCGATCCAGAAAATCAAAGATGAATATCCTGACGCCAAAGTTATCGCTCATCCGGAATGTACCAAAGCGGTCCGACTTCTTGCTGATGAAGTATGCTCCACCGAAAAAATGGTGCATTTTTGCCAGGAATCGACCTCGAAAAACATCATCGTCGTCACTGAATCAGGAATGCTTCATCGCATTCAAAAAGAGGTTCCAGAGAAGAACCTCATCCCCGGCCCCACCGACCATTGCGCCTGCGCTGATTGTCGCTACATGAAGATGAACACCCTAGAAAAACTGCACGCTTGTCTTGAAAATCTCAGCCCACAAGTCGAACTCCCCGAAGAGGTGCGCGCAAAGGCAGAGATTTCTCTCCTGCGGATGCTTGAACAATCAAAATAAACATCAATTTCAGGCTTCGGAATTGATCCCTACAGGCTTCGACTCCTGCCCCACTAAATTGTTAAGGGATTATTATATTGTCAAAAAAGCGCGCGCAGAAGTGGTAGCCATGCAGGAAGCCTTGGAGGAAACGCGAGGCAATTTAAGAAAACGAAAAAGAAGCACGACGCTGCGATGGCGAAATATAGGAAACTCACCGAAAAAGAAGAAACTCCTGCAGTGATCGAGGATTCCCGCTTGGATCTTTTCCTGATTTGCGAGTGACTCCCAAGCCATTCTCAGAGAATGGAAGGAATGGCGCTGAGGCGAACAAAGGAATATCAATAAAGAGTTCGCGGCCCGTGAAAGAGCAAATCGTAATGACATTGCTACTACCAAAATCGGTGATGAAATGAGCTTTGATTTCGTCATCGATATGATCGGGTCAACTAGCTCTCAGCTCCCCGTCGTTCTCTATCTGCTCGACGGAACAGACATCACCAAAGAAGTGATCAAAGAACTCAATAAAAGTAATTCAAGAGAACCTGAATAATCCATCTTAAGATTCAGGCCTCAAAAGAATTGTCCGCAGAGTCTTCCCTTCCATCAGAACCAAAACCACTATTCATGAGGTGGAAGAACTAGAGAGGAACTCATGAGCGCTGCTCCTTTTCTCTTTTGCTGTTATTTTGATCCGGGAACAAAAAAGACCCGGGTATTCCCCGGACCTTTTATCAAAATTACTGACTACCGCCTTCAGTGAGCTCGGCAGAACTCTTCGAAACGAGTAACGCCCTCATTTAGAACGTCCAAAGTCGTGCAGTAGCTCAAGCGAACTCCCATATCGTGGCCAAAGGCAACCCCGGGGACTGCTGCTACCTTGTAGCGGGTAAGAAGCTTGTCGCAGAGATTACCAGACTTGAGACCTAGTTCCGTGCAATTAACAAAGAAGTAGAAAGCGCCTTTAGGTTCTACCACACTGACATTAGGAATTGTCTTGAGGCGCGCAAGCATGAACTGGCGACGCACATCGTACTCACCCCTGAGGTTATCAATGAACTCCTCTGATTTAGGATCCTTCAATGCTGCAAGAGCCCCATACTGGGCGAACGTCGTGGCATTCGAAGTGGTATGACTCTGAATCTTAACCAAAGCCTCAGCTAAAGCGATGGGAGCGGCTGTGTAGCCAATCCGCCAGCCCGTCATTGAGTGCGATTTGGAGAATCCATTCACAGTTATCGTCAAGTTATAAGCATCCTCGTTTACCGAGGCCACACTCACATGCTTTTCTTCATCATAAACTAGATGCTCATAAATTTCGTCGGCGAGGATTACAATGTCCTCATAAGAAGCAACTTCGACCACTGCCTCGATCTCACTTTTACTGTAGACGGATCCGGTTGGATTTCCCGGAGTATTAAGAATGATCATTTTGGTCCGGGGAGACATCGCTTCCTCGAACTCGCCTGCTGTGATCTTCCACTTGTTACTCTCTTTCGTCTCCACAATAACAGGAACGCCGCCCGCCATCTTGACCATCTCAGGATAACTGACCCAATAAGGAGCAGGAATGATCACCTCATCTCCCTCTTCCACCACAGAAAGAATCGCATTGAAGCAAGCCTGCTTCGCACCACTGGTGACACAGATCTGTTTAGGCTCATACTCTACCTCATTCTGAGTCTTGAGCTTTTCGGAGATCGCCTCGCGCAACTCAGGAATTCCAGCAGCAGGAGTATACTTCGTCTTTCCTTCGGTGAGGGCCGTGTAAGCCGCCTGCTTGATGAAATCTGGGGTATCGCAGTCGGGTTCACCCCCGGCGAGACCATAAACTTCTTCGCCAGCAGCGCGAAGCGCCTTGGCTTGATTGGTCACGGCGAGAGTCAGGGACGGACTGACGGACTGAATGCGGCTAGAAATACTTTCCATGGAATCGTGTATAGATTTCACCCCAGAACCGGGGCGAAGAGGATGATGGAGCCAAACGGCAAGCTTCTCCCCGGGGAGCAATATTTTTCTGCACGGCAAGAGTCTCTCATGCAAGAGAAATGCGGCAGCGTTGGCTTATTTTTCGTCTACGAAGATACGTCAAATTGCGCTGTAACCCACTTCCCTATCTTTTTGTGACCGAGTAAATCAAAACCACAGCCTTTTGCAGTGGCGCAGACCTCATCCCGCTGTTCATAGAGGATACCCGACAAAATGAGCCTTCCCTGTGGATGAATCCACTTTTTTATTAAAGGCAGGGCTTCGATAAGAACCGTCGAAAATAGGTTTGCCACAATCACATCGAATTTCTCCCGGTTCTTCCACTTGAAGACATCGGCCTCGAAGACTTCGAGATTATCGACGTCATTCCTTTCGACGTTAAGTGATGCCACTTCGACAGCCTTTGCGTCAAAATCAAAGGCTTTCACCATGCCCGCACCCAACATTTTTCCCGCAATCGCCAGAACACCGCTTCCGGTCCCCAAATCAAGAAAACTCCAACCCTTTTCAATCTCTCGCGAACGATCAACCAAGAGTCGGAGACAGGTCGCCGTCGTTGGATGATCCCCCGTCCCAAAGGCCATTTCGGCAGGAATAACGATAACATGCCGGTCCGGATAGTCTTTTAAAACTGCTTCCCGATCCACCAAGGGTGAAATCACCAATCGATCGCGAATCATGATCGACGTGGTATTGGCTGGTCCCATAGCGGCCCAGTTCTTCGATTTTAGCTCACGAACACTTCCGCCGAATTGAACTTGAATTTCCTGCCCTTCCATCTCGGTCTTACAATAGACCTCGACTCTGATCGTTTTACCTCCCTTGATTTCGGAAATAACCGAATTTGGGTTTCCGTAAAATCTCTCTTCCCAAGCATCAATCCATTTGACTGCCGAGAGCTTTGACCAAATCCACATGGAAGAGATTTATCAGGATGATAAGACGAATCAAGTCTTGACCAGCTCATAATCCAAGAGTGGCGGCGAATGAACCGATTTCTGCACATACAGATCCCAGTGCTGAAGCTTCCAAGCGTCCCTTGGGTTTGCCCGCGTCTCGATTCACCATCTTCCAACAACCTCGTCGTAAATAACATAGGACACCACCACTTCCACCTCGAATCGAAATTCCAAGTTACGTTTCCAATCCTCCTCATGAATCTCGCGGGTAAATGGCCCCACGAGCACGACGGAAATTCCGGGAAGATTCTCCTCAGCAACTGCATACAAACACTCGTAGACGGCATTTCGAAACTCAGCCCGATACTGCGGAGAGTCCCGATCGTCAGGATCCATTCCCGCAGCCACCATTCCTGCTCGAACGACCGGCTCGGAAACCGTGGCACTATCGAGAAAACAGGCCTCCAGCACTTTCGCCAGTTTTTGCCGTAATTACTTTTCCCCACTCCAGCAGCTCCGCAAATAACATGGCGTTGAGCCACTAATATTTCCCTGAAGATCCTGCTCCACCACCTAGGAACTTAAGAATGGTTTCGCGGGCATGCTTTCGACCTGCTTCCGGATCATATCCCTCCTGTTCAATTTCTGCGGCATAAGCAAAGTGGTGCTGATAAAGCTTCTTGTCGTCGACTTTTGATTTGAGTGAAAAACGCTCGTTCTTCTGATAAACTTCAGCCCACATCTCGCGTACCTCAGCCCAATAATCACCCGTCTTTTTCAACGTCTCACTTGCTTTGGACAATGAAGGAGCACTGATCCGTTCATATCGATTCACGCCAAGCTCTTGGCCCACATACTTCTTATTTCCGACCTCATCGAGCCGGAGCTTCTGATTATTCTGTATGTGCACCCAGCCCGTTCCGGTGATCGTAATTTCATGCCGCCCGGCGAGAATATTGTAATCGTCGCGCACCGAGAACTCCCGTCTCGGTAGCGGACGCCAGCAATCGTCACTTTGCCACACGGACATCCCCCCTTCGTGCTTCCATCGCCCCATCACTTCATATCTCGGAGAGTCGTCCACTTGATAAACAGCCTGGGTCCAAAAACCGGGAGTGGCATTAACCAAACGACGTTCCCAAGTTTGATCCCCCACGTAAACATGAAGATCTCCGTCTTCAAATCGCCAGTCCTGACGCCAGTGCTTCATCACCATCGGACCCATCTCCTTGCCATCCTTATCCTTAAAATACATGACCAAAGTGTGCTGAAGGGAGACAAAGTCGGGAGAATCATGTAAAACCTCGACACTCTCGGTCCCCCAAGAAAAATAGGGCTTTGGCGGCTTGTAATTTACGCTAAAACCAAGCGTTTCGAGAAAATCAAAACTAACTCGGTAATCCCCGGCCATCGCGATAATCGCACGTCGATCCTTCTCCATCTTAGTTACTGCTTTTTGCAGTTTTTTCCAATGATCCGATGCTGCTTTATCTAAAGTGACCTCAGCCCCTTGGGTCGAGCCGCCACGCGGCTTCATTTCTTTCAATTCCAAAAAAGGCCAGGCAAAAACATGACCCCGAACCACGACCGGCCCCTCCTCAGCGAAGAGACCTCCAATGAGAAATGTAGCAAGGAAAGCGAATTTCATAATCCTATTCTCCATCATTTTGCGGTGAATTCAACACCTTCTCCATCCATTCTAACAAATTTTCCACGCCGGCTTTGTCGTCGATCCAGAGAGCATCATTGTGATTACCCTCCTTAACCTCGATAAAGGTCTTGGGTTCCTTCGCCTTCTTAAAAGTTCACGCGCTTGAGAGAGCGGGACCACGCCATCCTATACCCCGTAAATAAAGAAGACAGGAATTGGACTCAATTTTTTGACGTAGTCTCGGGGAGCGTAATCGTCACCGACAAGGCGGGCTCCAAACTTCCCGCCCACTCGTAGTGCCATTTCTTTATAAGAACCGCACCCCCCAAAACTAATGAGCCCACGCAGGCCCTTCACGGGCTACTCTCCCAAGGCGGCACTGGATTTTGCCCCCCCAAGGCTATGACCAAAAGAGATCAGGCGATGAATCCAAGATGATACGCAACCACCCCGGCGTTCCCATGCGAAAAAACCACCAGCCCTTTGCCTTTTCTACCCCTTTCGCTGGTAGAAACCAACCATGCAACTTCGTCTGATCCTCGCTCGGAAGGGTAACTGCCTCGTGCTCAAACCCATAATCAGCAGGATCATGAGGCCCCTTCGATGTCGGATAGTAGAAAAAACGATCTCCAATATTTTATCCGAGAATCACCTCTGCCGCCTTTGCGATCTTTTCCGAAAGCTGCGCCGAAACAGGGAGACAAGCATAGAGAATGACAAATAAGAAAAATTTCATGCCATTCATAATACCTAAACTATCCTAAAATACATATTGCACACCCCAAGAAATCCAAATGGGTATCGTTATCAACGCAAGCGCAGATGTCGCCAGAACCATCTGGACGGCCACACCGGGACTGCCCCCGTAGTGACGAGCGAGAATAATCGGGGTCACAGCCGCCGGCATCGCCGCTTGCACCAGGAGAACTTGCTTCAGCGCCACCGCGATCGGCAGAAACTTTGCCGCAGAAAGAATAATTATTGGCATGATCAAAAGTCTCACCAAGCAGGCTCCAATCGTAATTTTTGGATCCAATCGTTCCTTCCCAATCAGATCGAAAATAGTCGCTCCAATGAGAAGCAACGCAACAGGAAAGGCACATCCTCCCAACCAACTCATTGTTTGTCTAAGAATCGCACCCAGAAACCCCGAACTTTCAGAATCGAAAAATTTCCATCCCCCGCTCCAAGAAAGCCCAATTCCCAGGATCACGGCAACAATAGGCCCATTGATCAATTGCTTCGGACTGCGAATTACCGTCCCCGTCAACACCATAAGCCCCACCACCCAAATCGCGATCTCCACCCCCAAGCTGTGCAAAAAAAGAACCCCCAGCACTTCGTCATTTCCATCGACCACAAAAAGAGCCATGAGAATCGGGATAGCAGTATAACCATAATTTTGGACTCCACCCGCAAAAGTAAACGTCCGTTTTCCGCTTCCGGCCTTGAGACCCAGACAAGTTGCCACAATCCAAGCTCCCGCCATTCCGGTGACAACAAGTCCAAAACCCAGCCCAATCCCCCAGCCCAAGACATCCCCTTGCCGCACCAAATCATTCCCCAAGGTTTTATCAAGAATGAGGCAGGGATAGAGGCAATGAATAATGACCTTAAAAAGCCCCTTTTCCATATCAGAGGTGACCATTTTCACCCATTTCAGAAACATGCCGATCATTGCGATCAGATAGACCGGCAACACGGCCTCCATGACGACTTGAAAACTCACGCACTCCTTTTGCGGGATTCGCACTCGAACTGCAAGCTTGGCAAGGCCACAGGAACTTGAAGATATTTACTCCGCCCGAATCCCCACGCTTGCCCTCTGGAAGGCAAACTCAGGGACATACATGCAGCGTCCTTCCGCGATCACCCCCTGCTCTCCCCTGATCGAAGATCCGACGCATCTTTGGGTCGGATCCTGCAATGTGTCGTGCCAGCGCGTTCGCTTACTACCGATTAAAAGTCTGCTCGGAACACTCGTGGGGATACTCCATCAAATACGGCAGCGCCATCACAGCATACCAAGCCGGTTGCAATACCACTTGCACGTGGATAAAACGATTTCCCAAAGTCTCCGATTCGCCACTTCCAAGCAATTTCGTAAACTCAAACTCCTTGGTTCCGGCATTTCGGATCGGCAATGACATCGATTCCGTTACCAAAATCCATCGTGAAATAACCGGGAGCCAGCCTTCCTCGCCATCGGTGAGATTGTCAGTCGCCGCCACCGCCTTATATTTCAAAAAGCCAGCCCCATCCGGCACCGCGATCTTCCATTTTAAAGTCCGGCTTTCTTTGGCCGGCGCCGTGAAAAAAAGGATGATTTGGAAAAGCCTCAGCGCCCGCCAGAAAGATGGCATGAGCTTCCTGAGTCTCCTTTCGCGAAAAAAGCATCCCACCCAAATCTTCCCGAGCCCATGCACTGATGGGGTGCCCGGCATCTTGCTCGATAAATCTGCTGAGAGCCTTCTCAACTTGAGCATCCTTATCCCTCCCCTGCCGCTCATCCCCGGGATGAAAATCCAACAACTTCTGGAGAATCTCCAGAGGTCGGAATTTCGGTGACTCCTTCACCTCCGTCTTTGGCTTCCATGCCAGAAACTTTTCGACTGATCCGAG
>Ga0115004_10000271_pt1 | contig 37484 bp, 35 predicted proteins | sample ArcticOcean_MG_C_10_FD_88737 | JGI IMG/M metagenome (GOLD analysis project Ga0115004, IMG submission 88737) | Marine microbial communities from western Arctic Ocean - ArcticOcean_MG_CB11_90 | ecosystem: Environmental > Aquatic > Marine > Oceanic | place: Arctic Ocean: Canada Basin | collected... | reverse complement strand
CCAAGACCAACACCGATCATTGGTACAGCATCAACAAGACCCATAACAATAAAAAACTGAGTTCTAAGTAATGGTATTAATTCAGGCTGTCTTGCAACACCTTCGATGTACTTACTTCCTAAAACACCCACTCCAATAGCAGCTCCAACGGCTCCAAGTCCAACGATTACCGCTGCGGCTAATATATTTAAATCTTCCATATCACTCTCCTTTCAAGTTAATCAGATCTATTAATGATCTTCTGTTTCGTGCGCCATTGCTAAATAAACAATAGTTAACACCATAAAAATAAACGACTGTAGGGCTAATATCAAAATATGAAATAGTGCCCATAATAAATGCAAACCAAAACCCATCATACCAATTGCAAAAGAGCTAAAGAATAACATTAGTGCAATAAGAATAAATATCATCTCTCCAGCATATAGATTTCCAAAAAGTCTTAGACCTAGAGATATTGGTTTAGCTATAAAGTTAACCATTTCTAAAAGAAAGTTAACTGGTATTAAGTATTTTCCAAAAGGGTGAAGTGTTAGTTCGGCTACAAAGTTTTTAAACCCTTTAACTGTAATGCTGTAATAAATAATTAAAATAAAAACACCAAGGGCCATTCCCAATGTAATGTTGGGGTCTGTTGTTGGAACAACCTTAAAGTATTCTAGTCCAGCTGCTTTGGCTAGTTCTGGTAGGAAATCTACTGGTACCAGATCCATTAAATTCATTAAAAATACCCAAACCATAATAGTTAGTGCTAAAGGGCCTATTAGAGGATTTTTAGCTGAGGTGAATATACTCTGAACGTTATCATTAACAAACTCTACACACATCTCTACAAAGTTTTGTAGCCCTGTTGGTGTATCCGTATTTTTTGCAATAGCAAATCTAAAGACTGTAATAAAAACCATTCCGAGAAAAATTGACCAACCTATGGAATCTACATGAAGAGCCCAAAAACCCATATCGGCTGCTTGACTAGAACCATGGGCAAAGGTCCATGTATCTGCAGGGACAACTTTAGGAAGATCCCAAACATAGCTTTCTGTGTTACAAGTCCAAACCTCTGATTCGTATGGGAGTCTACCAAGGGTAAGGTTTGTAAGATGATGTTGGATATAACCAGTAACTGTTAATTCTGGTTCACGACAGGCAGCTCCAACTATATGCTCTACTCCGTATGTTGATGCCATTATGCTGTCACCATTTTTGAAGTAGGTTTAAAGAAAAGGTTCAACACAATAAAAAACGTCATCGCGTAAAAATAGATCTCTGGAAAATTAGAAATAGTTACTACCAGAAATGCTGAAAAAAGAACCCATTTAGCTGACCAGTTATAGGATATATAAACAGACTCATTATTAATTTTATTTCCAAGAAGGTAGGTAAAATAAAGCGCTGAGGTGTATGCTGAAATAATCATAAAAAGGCTTATATCAATATAAATACTTACTGGGATAGTAATAATCGCTGATATATTCTTTAAATTTTTTAAAGGATTCAAGTTTTAAATTTTCTTTATGAACTAGTTGGCGGGAATTATAGAAATATATCACCTTAGAAACAAGGTGTTTGATGATTAATTTTAAGATTTATTTAGTTAGTTTATTAGTTTTGAAATAATATTTTCTAGTTCATCTGAAGTGCTGTACGAAATGGATACTTTTCCTGATTTTTTGGTCTTTGCTTCAATTTCTATTTTATGCCCAAAACCCTCTGACATTTCTTGTTCTATGTTTAAAAGGTCTGTGTCTTTGGTTTTTTTTAATAGCGCTTTGTTGTTGCTTTTTTTATTTGAGAGATTGCTTAAATCTTTAACTGTGAGTTTGTTTTTTATAATATTTTGTGCTGCTGCTTCAGCCTCTGAGGGGTTAAGTGATGCCAGGAGTTTTGCATGGCCTTTTTCAATTTGCCCAGAAGACAGAAGATCTAAAACTTTTGCAGGTAAAGATAGTAATCTTATAGAGTTTGCAATAGTGCTTCTCGCTTTGCCGGTAGATTTTGCAACATCATCTTGGGTAAGCCCAAACTCTCTTTTCAATCTATCGTAACCACGGGCTTCCTCAACTGCGTTAAGGTCTTCTCTTTGAAGGTTCTCTATCAAAGCTGACTCAAGAGCATCTTGGTCTTTTTTTTGATCAACCAAACAGGGTATTGTTTTTAACCCAGCTTTTTTTGAAGCCCTTAGTCTTCTTTCGCCAGCTATAACTTCATATTTATTTAATCCGAGCTCTCTTACCAGAATGGGGGAGATGATGCCGTGCATCTGAATAGAATTTGTTAGCTCTTCTAGCTTAGTTTCATCAAAATTTGCTCTGGGTTGAAACCTTCCTGGGTTAATATTATCAACATCTATATCCTTTACAGTTCGTTGATTAGAGCTGCTGCTTCCTAAAAGTGCGTCTAGGCCTCTGTTAAGAATTTTATTATCTTCAGACATATTCTACCTTCCTTATTAACTCTCCCGCTAAAGCGAGATAGGCTTTTGCCCCGTATGAATTTGGCATATATTTTACCCCTGAAACACCGTGACTTGGAGCTTCAGCTAGTTTTATATTTCTTGGGATGAGGGTATTGAATACGAGATGGGAGAAGTGCTCTTCAAGTTCATTTGAGACCTCTCTGGCAAGATTGTTTCTCATGTCGACCATAGTTCTAACTATTCCCAACACCCTGTTTGAAGATAGATTTTTATCTGATAGGGTTTGGATTGTGTTCATTAGGCCAGTTACTCCTTCGAGCGAGTAGTACTCACACTGGAGTGGTATTAATGTTCCAGATGCTGCAAACAGGGCTTCAATCGTTAATTGGTTAAGTGTTGGGGGGGTGTCAATTATTGTGTAGTCATAAGTTTTTTCTAAATTTTTTAATTCTTGTGTTAGAAAGCCTTGTCTGTTCTCTGCCCTGATACTAACCTCTAGTGCTATTAGGTCTTGTCCTCCAGGGAGGACGTCATATCCGTCTGATGATTTATATATACATTCTTGTATAGTTGTTTTATCAAAAAAAAGATTAGCGAGGGTATTTGTTTCACCCTTAGTGATGCCTGCAGCAGTTGAGGCGTTGCCTTGGGGGTCAAGGTCAATAAGTAAAATCTTTCTTTTTGTTCCAGCAAGACTTGCTGCTAAATTTACCGCTGTTGTGGTTTTACCCACTCCGCCTTTTTGGTTAGCTATTGCTAGTATTTTATTCATTAATTTTTATCTCGACTAGATGCCTTTCATGTTTTGTATTTTGTATTTTGATTATTTCATATTTATATTTATTTGTGTCTAAGGATTCTAGTTCTTCTGTTATCTTCTCCTCTCTGCCTTTTAAAAGGATATATCTTCCCCCTATCTCAAGGTTTGTTTTAGAAAGGTTTAATGTATTCTCTGTTGAAGAAAAGGCCCTAGATGTTATTAGGTTATAGGCTCCTATTTTGTTATTTGGTTTGATGTTTATGTTTAGTGTTTTTGCATTTAACAACCCTAGTTTGTGAATTGTTTTATTTAGAAAGTAGCATTTTTTTTGGCTTTTTTCTAACAAATGAATCTCGCAGTTAGGTCGAAGAATGGCAATTAACAGTCCTGGAAAGCCTCCGCCAGAACCCATGTCTAGTATTTTTTCATTTTCTTTTATTTTTTCTATGAGCGGCATGCAGTCTAATATATCTTTTTCAAAAACCTCTTCTGCCAACTCCCTCACAAATATATTGTGGGATTTATTGAACTCTATTGCATCTACAACAAACTCTTTTATTTTACCAACCTCTTCTTTAGATTGTTTTGGGAGACTGTTTTCTATTTTCTCTTCTAGTTCTTTATGCATGTGCTTTTTGCATCTCTTCTTTTTTTAACATTACTAGAATTAAGTTTATTGCTGCTGGTGTTACCCCTTCTATTTTGGAAGCAGAACCTATTGTTTCTGGTTTTGCTTTTAGTAATTTTTCAACCACCTCGTTTGATAGTCCGCTTAGGTTTTTATAGTTAAAGTCTTTAGGTATTTTTTTGTGGTTTTGTTTTTTGTTTTTATGTATCTCTCTAAGTTGCTTTTCAATATAGCCCTTATACTTTATTTCAACAGCCGCTCTTTTTAAGTGTTTTTTGTTTTCTTTTGTGGTTTTAAGTATTGTATCTATTTCGATATCTGGTCTTGTGAGGATTGTTGCTATGCTTTTTTTCTCGTTAAGTTTTATTACCTCTTTTTTGTTATTTAAAAACTCTTTTACTTTTGTTTTTTCTAGCGTGTTAGTAATAAATTCTTTGTATTCCTCTTCTTCCTTGTTGAAAGTTGTCAGCCTTTGATCTTCCACAAGGTTAACTTTATGGGCTTTTCTTAAAAGTCTTTGCTCGGCGTTGCTTTGAGATAAAAGAAGTCTGTACTCAGCTCTGCTTGTAAACATCCTATACGGCTCTGTTATTCCGTGGGTTGTTAAGTCGTCTATCATGACCCCTATATAGGCCTCGCTCCTGTCCAGAACAAACTCTTCTTCTTTTTTTACAGAAAGGGCTGCGTTAACTCCAGCCATTAAGCCTTGAGCCGCGGCCTCTTCATACCCGGTTGTTCCGTTTATTTGCCCAGCTAAATAAAAGTCTTTAAAAAAATGAGTTTCGAGTGTTTGATGTAAGGACCTTGGGTCAATAAAGTCGTACTCTACGGCGTAGCCATACTCTTCTATTATTGAGTCTTCCATGCCGTTTATGGATAAAATAAATTCTTTCTGAATCTCTTTTGGCAGGCTTGTTGATATGCCGTTTGGGTAAACAAGGTCTTTACTTATTCCCTCTGGTTCTATGAATATTTGGTGGCTGTCTTTATCTTTAAATTTAAATATTTTGTCTTCTATTGAGGGGCAGTACCTTGGGCCTATGCCTGTTATGTTTCCTGAATACATTGCTGATAAGTGAATGTTTTCTTCAATTATTTTATGGGTGTTGGCGTCCGTTCTTGTTATAAAGCAAGAGAGTTGTTTTTGATGTTTTTTAACCCTTCCTGTTAAAGACATCCAAGGGGTTGGTGTGTCGCCCGGCTGCTCTTCCATAACAGAGGTGTTGAGGCTTGTTAGTTTAATTCTTGCAGGCGTTCCTGTTTTCAGCCTTCCCATTGGCAGTTTTAAATCGTAAAGTTTTTTTGACAGAGGTATTGACGAGCTATCTCCTACGCGCCCTCCTTTTACGGACTCTTGGCCTGTATACATAACGCCGTTTAAAAAGGTGCCTGTTGTTAAGATTGTCTTGTTGGCTAAAATTTTACCTGTTTTGGTTACAACCCCTTTTACAGAATTTTTCTCTAGAACGACATCAATAACCTCGTCTTCAAAAATATCTATATTTGTTTCTTTTAATAGTTTTTGTATTCCTTTTTTATAAAGCTCTCTGTCACATTGAACCCTTAGGGCTTGAACGGCATATCCCTTTCTTGTGTTTAGTGTTCTGTATTGTATGCCTGACATGTCTGTGGCTATAGGCATTATTCCACCCATTGCGTCGATCTCTCTAACAATATGCGACTTTCCTAATCCTCCTATTGCAGGGTTGCATGACATTTGACCAATTTTTTTTGCATCAAAGGTTACTAGGGCGCATTTTAAGCCTGAGCGAAAAACAGCGTGAGCTGCCTCAACCCCAGCATGGCCCCCGCCCACAACAACCACATCATAATTTTCCATATACTTATTAAAACCAATAATATCTATATTATATACTTATTGTTATTTCTATTAGAGAGGCTGTTTTCTGTTAACAACTCTATAAAACCTATAAAAAACAACCATCTCAGAGATGTATAAAGCATGTTTAAGCATACCCACACACCAACACCTAAACTGCGAACAAGCTGTTGATAAAAAAAGGGGGGTAAAAAACACCACAGATTATCAACAGGTTAACTACTTACCAATACAAAAAGTACTAAAAATATCACCCAATAAATCATCGGAACTTTTAAAACCAACAACCTCATCCAAACAAGACCTAGCTATTTTTAAATCTTCTGCAGCAAGCTCCAACACCTCCGCCTTTCTTAATTTATCCAACGCCGCCCTTAGGTTTAAAACAGACTCCTCAAAAAGATTTATATGCCTCTGTCTCACTAGAAAAGTAGAATCACTATTATTCTCTTCAGCAAAAACCCCTTTAAGCCTTTCCTTAAAGAGCTCAAAGCCCTCACCTGTTTTTGCGGAAAGACAACAATCAAAACCAGAAGAATCAACCAAACCCAAGTCAACTTTATTTAATAAACTAATATATATCTTACTTTTTGAAATTTTTTCAAAATAATCCATAACAACACTATCTTTTTTTTCAAAAACACCAACAACAACATCAACGTTTTTAATCTCATCCACAGCAAGGGCAATACCCCTTGCCTCAATTAGATCATCTGTATCTCTTAACCCAGCAGAGTCAAAAATAGAAAAACTTAAATCATTATAAAAAACCTCAGACTCAATCAAATCCCTTGTTGTTCCCGGGACGTTAGAAACCAAAGCCCTCTCAAAACCCAAAAGCCTATTAAAAACAGACGACTTCCCTGAATTAACAGGCCCAACAAAAAGAACCTTATTTTTAACCAACCGGTTTTTTTTATTAAGACAACCCCCTGTAAAAAGATCAAACCTAGTAATTAAATTAACCAAGTCATTAAAAAGAGAACCATCTAAAAATTCTTGGCCTTCATCAGAAAAATCTATTTCGCCCTCAACCCTCACCCTTATAAAATCTATCTCTTCTGCAAAAGCAATAACGGCTTTTGAAAAATCCCCAGAAAGAGACTTGGACGACAGGTAGACATCCTCAACCACTGAGCTATCTATAACATCAACAACAGCCTCAGCCTCATTTAAGCTTAACTTACCATTCAAAAAAGCCCTTTTAGTAAACTCTCCCGGAGGCGCCTCATCAAAACCAAGGCTTTTAAAAAGATCTACAAACAAAGACATAACACCCAAGCCCCCATGAGCATAAACCTCAAAAGAATCCTCCCCTGTATAACTTTCAGGCCCTTTAAAAGAAATCACCCCGACAGTGTCTAAAAGTCTTTTATTAAAATAAACAGGCCTAACCCCAAAAATCCTATAACCGTCTAAGGGTTTTTCAATAAGATCATTTAAGGATTCTAAACAACCTTTTCCCGAAACCCTAAAAACACAAATAGCAGACTTTGCAGCCGGAGTAGCTAATGCAAAAACTACAGACATAAATTAAAACTATGAGCCATCAACATTAGCACCATGTTTTTTATAAACAAGCCTTTGTTGAATTAAGGAAACCCCACTATTAATGACCGAGTAAAGGGCGAGCGCAGAAGGCATAACAAAAAAGAAACCAGAAAAAATTACAGGCATATACTTTATTACCTGAGCTTGGGTTTGATCTTGCATTGCTGGTTGAGGGTTAAGTCTTTGCGTAAGAACCATCACCATTCCAAAAAGTATAGGCAGTATGAAAAGCGGGTCCGGTACTGAAAGATCGGTAAGCCAAAAACCAAGAGATGCGTGCCTCAGCTCCACCATTTCCCTTAATGCAAAGAAGAAGCCTATAAAAAAAGGCATCTGAGCAAGCATTGGCAGGCAGCCACCCACAGGGTTTGCATTATGTTTTTTATATAAAGCCATCGTCTCTGTTCCCAGCTTCTGTCTATCGTTTTTGTATCTTTCTTGGAGCTCCTTCATCTCTGGTGCCACTTTTCTCATACCAGCCATAGAGGCATAACCTTTAGCAGTGACAGGCCACAGAAGGAGCTTTAAAAGGATTGTAAAAATAACAATTGAAAGGCCCCAACTACCAACAACACCATTAATTAAATCTAAAAATAAAACCATTGGCTGTGAGATAAACCAGAACCAACCCATATCTATTGATAGCTCTAAGTTTTCAGCCCTGGTTTCAAGATCTTTTCTAATCTTAGGGCCAATAAAAAGTCTATGCGTGTGCTCATAAACAAGGTTTTGCGTTTCAGGTTTTTCAACGGTATAACCCATGCTATAAATACCCGCATTTGCCGGTTGAGCAATATAATTATATATAACACCCTCTGACCCCAACAGTGCGGCAAAAAAATATTTTTCTATAAAGGCTATCCAACCTGACCTTGAAAGTTCAGAAATAGGCTCATCTAAAGACCTTAGCCTGGTAGTTTCATATGCATCTTTCTCAGTGCTAATAGCAACACCTTCATATGAACTGCTATTCATAAAACCACCGTCAGCCATATTTGTTTTTAAATCTAATGATCTTCCACCTGTTCGATATAGTGATGCAAAGGCCTTGCCATTAACCCCATTTATAGATGAGTCCGTAACAGATAGTTCATATGTCTCAGGAAGAAATGATATTTTTTTTCTTATTCCAACTTCTTTATCAAGAAGAATTACAAAATTGTCAGAGTATGAATCTAATTCATAGTTTAAATTTTGACCCGTGAAACCACTTTTAAAATAATACTTAAACAAACTAGAATCATCAGATCCAAAAACCCTCGAGCCCAATGCACTGTCGCTATTCTCAACCTTATATTTTTTTAATCTAGCCTCTACTATTGCCCCAGTCTTAACAGCCACTCTTATTTTCAAAAGATCATTCTCTATACTTATATAATTACCATCATCAGAAACAGTTGGTAGGGACTTTTCATACTCAACCTCAGACATATGCGTTGCTGTTGAAAGGGCTCTGGTCTCAGACGTCCATGCATAAAACAGACCCATTAATAAAAATACAATTAAGCCAATATAAATTTTTCTGATATTCATTTGATAGGGTTTTGTTACAAGTTATGAGATTTTACAGCGTTAACCATTTCAACAGAAGCTTCTGAGTATTTTAATTTAGAAAAAGGAGGATAAACAAAAACAAGAAAACACCCCTGTTCAACCTTTAGATTATAAATCCTAAATATTTCTTTGATACGTCTTTTAATTTTATTTCTAGAAACTGCTAACTTAAAATTTTTCTTTGATATGGATATTCTTAATGATTCTTTGTCGTCTTTTAAAAAGAAAATTCTACAATTTTTAGACGAATGGAAGTGTTTTGGAAGCCTTGATAGCACCAAGTTCTATACAGTTAAAGCCTTACGCCCTTTTTTTCTTCTGCTAGACAATATAGCTCTACCAGCCTTGGTAGCCATTCTAGCTCTAAAGCCATGAGTTCTGTTTCTCTTAAGAGTGCTAGGTTGAAATGTTCTTTTCATAATATACTGTCCAAAAAATAGTGGGGCATTATAGCCCAATAATTTATACATTTCACATAATTTAGCAAAAACAAACAAATAATTTATATCAACAAGTTATCCACAGAAAATTCATAGTGTTATCCTGTAGATATCTTGTTAGTTTTTTAATAGACTAGGTATTCATAAATGAGGAGAATGGATTGGAATTTTGGAATAAATGCTCAGAGAAGCTTGAAAATAAACTAACGCAGGATGATTTTAACACCTGGATCAGGCCATTAAAAGCGAATTTAAATGAAAATATATTAGAACTTGTGGCTCCAAATGACTTCATTCTAAATTATGTAGAAGCAAACCTATCTTCTGAAATTAATGAAATGGTTAAGCATATGTCTAAAAAAGACATAAGTCTTGTTTTTAAAACCCATACAAAAGAAACATTTGTCGATAAATATAAAAAAGGCAGCGAGTCTGGTCAATCTAAGTTAGTAGAGTCTTATATTTTTGATAATTTTGTAGAAGGCAAGTCAAATCATATTGCTCTTGCGGCATCTAAACAAGTGGCCTCGAATCCAAAAGGAGACTACAACCCTTTGTTTATATACGGCGGTGTTGGTTTGGGCAAAACCCACTTAATGCATGCTGTCGGCAATGAAATTCGCAAGAACGACCCAAGTAAGAGAATAGTCTACGTTCATTCAGAAAAGTTTGTATCAGATATGGTTAAAGCCCTTCAATTAGGAGCAATGAATGAATTTAAGTCATTCTATAGAAATGCAGACGCTTTATTAATAGATGATATTCAGTTTTTTGCTGGAAAAGAGCAATCCCAAGAAGAGTTTTTTCATACATTTAACGCGCTTTTAGACAGAAATAATCAAATGATTCTTACCTGTGATAGGTATCCCAAAGAAATAGACGGGTTAGAGGATAGGTTAAAATCTAGACTAGGATGGGGTCTGCCAGTGGTAATAGATCCGCCAGAGCTAGAAACAAGAGCAGCGGTTCTTTTAAAGAAAGCCACATCTATGGGTGTTGAGCTTCCAGAGGATTGTGCTATTTACATAGCCCAAAGAATAAGGTCTAACATAAGAGAATTAGAGGGCGCACTTAAAAGAGTTGTTGCCAACTCTCGCTTTACAAATCAACCCGTTAACTTAACCTTAGTCAAAGAGGCATTAAAAGATCTTTTTGTAATATCAGCAAAAATGGTAAGTATTGAAAATATTCAAAAAACAGTTGCAGAATACTACAACATTAAACTTTCCGATCTTTTGTCTAAGAGAAGAAGCAGGTCAATTACCAGGCCGAGACAGCTTGCCATGGCCCTTACTAAAGAATTAACAAACCACAGCCTTCCTGAGATCGGAGAAGCTTTTAATGGCAGAGACCACACAACAGTTCTACATGCTTGCAAAAAAATAGCCGAATTAAGAAAAGAGAACCCATCTCAAGAAGAAGACTACAGAAACCTCAATAGAGCACTAACAAACTAATTATGGATTTTTATATATCAAAAGAGGAGATTGTAAAATCCCTGACCTCAACCCTTGGAGTTGTTGAAAAAAGACAAACCCTCCCAATTCTAGCAAATGTTTTATTTGAAGTAGATGAGTCATCCCTAAGACTTACAGCGACCGATCTGGAATCAGAGATATCAACAATATCAACAATATCAAACTTTAAAAGTGGTGGAAGGGTTACAGCACCTGCAAAAAAACTTAGTGAGCTGTGTAGGCTTTTTTCAGATATGTCAGAAGTCCATTTTTTCTTAGATGGAGACAACCTAAGAATTGAAACAGACTCAGGTAAATATAACCTAGCAACACTTCCAAGTGAAGACTTCCCAGTCTTTGAAAAAGAAGAGAAATCTAGCGCAATAAACATAACTCCCCAAAATCTAAAATCTTTAATTAGCAAGACCGCATTTGCTATGGGTAACCAAGATTGGAGGCATTACCTAAATGGTTTATATCTTTCAATAGAGGATACGCAGATTACTAGTGTTGCAACAGACGCCCATCGCCTTGCGCTTGCTTCACTGGGCCTTAATGAAGGTGTCACAGAGCAAATAACAGGGATTGTCCCAAGAAAATCTATCAATGAAATAGGAAAACTTGTCGGAGACGAAAAAGAAAATATTCTTCTCCACCTGGGCGCCAACTCAATAACAGTTAATGTTTCAGGAACAACTTTTTCAAGCAAGTTAATAGAGGGCAAGTTCCCAGATTATGAGCAAGTCATCCCGTCCGGAGAAAGCTCAACACTAACAATTAATAAAAAAAGTCTAGCAGAAAGCCTAAGCAGAGTTAGCGTGCTCTCAAGTGAAAAATATAGAGGAATAAGAATAATAACTTCAGATAATAAAATTAATATTTCAGCCAACAATCCTGAAAAAGAACAGGCAGAAGAAAGTGTTGAATGCGTCTATTCCGGTGAGGCTATGGACATAGCTTTTAACGTTAATTATCTTCAAGAAATAATTTCATCAATTGAAAATGATAATGTTGAGATACATTTTTTTGGCTCAGATAAAAGCTGTTTAATAACAAATCCTGCTTCTGATTGCTTTAAGTATGTCGTAATGCCTTTGCTTATCTAAGAATGGCCTTTAAAGAATTAACACTTAATAATTTTAGGTGTTTTAAATCAATAAAAATAAACCTATCACCTGGCATTAATTTTTTTTACGGTAAAAACGGCTCTGGTAAAACCTCTTTACTTGAGGCAATTCATCTTTGCTCAAGTGGTAAGTCTTTTAAAAGCTCAAATCTTCAATCTTTAATTGCTCAGGGCGAAGATTCTTTCTCTCTTAGAAGCTACGATGTTGATAAAGGATACATCCTCTCCATAACGAAAGAAAAAAACAAATCTATCTCAGTCCTAATAAATAATACCAAGGCAACCTCTAGTAGGCTTATAAGAGAGTTTCCATCAACAGCAATACATAACAATACATTTTCATTTGCCGATGCCTCACCTGACTTTAGGAGAAAAATCTTAGATAGAGCGCTTTTTGTTTCTGATAAAAGCTTTCTTGAAAACTGGTTTGCTTATTATCGGTGCTTGAAGCAAAGAAACAGCCTTATTAAATCTGGTTCTATCTCAAATATTGAGCCTTGGGATATAAAAATTTCAGAGGAGGGCGTAAAGCTCGACCTTAAAAGAGAAATCTTTTTCCAAGCAACCCTAAATGAATTAAAGATTCTTATTAAAGAAATTAATCATTCAGCATCCATAAAATTTTTAAATGACATCGTGATTGATTTTTTTCCAGGTTGGGATAAGTCATCAGACCTTTTAACTACCATGACCAATAACAGGTTTAAAGATCTCAAAAGAAGATCAACAACAGAAGGTCCACACAAGGCAGACATTAGATTTCTTATTGGAGACGCAGATGCGAGACAAATTCTTTCAAGAGGAGAGCAAAAATTATTTTCAATACTATGGTGCTGTTCTCAGCATGAGGTTCTTAGAAAACAACATAATATAAACGCTACTTTAATAATAGATGACATTAAATCTGAGCTTGATAGTAATACATTTGATATCTTTTTAGAGCTTCTCAATACGTTAAATAATCAAATTATTTTTTCCTGTATAGATGATCATTTTAGTAGTAAAATAGAGGATAGTTTTAGAGAGTTTAAAAAGTTCCACGTGGAACAATTAAGATAAAAAAATATGCCAAAAAAAGTAGAAGAAGCAACGTATGATTCATCTAACATCCAAGTTTTAAAAGGGTTAGAGGCGGTTAAAAAGAGACCGGGAATGTACATAGGCGACACAGATGACGGCTCTGGTCTGCATCATATGGTATTTGAGGTCTTAGATAACTGTATAGACGAGGCAATGGCAGGGCATTGCTCAGATATAAATGTAATAGTAAATAAAGATGGCTCTGTAACAGTTAAAGATAACGGCAGGGGCGTTCCAGTAGATGTCCATAAAGACGAGGGTATTTCAGCAGCAGAGCTAATTCTGACAACACTTCATTCAGGCGGTAAGTTTGATGACAATAGTTACAAAGTATCAGGCGGCCTTCATGGAGTTGGCGTTTCGGTTGTTAATGCATTATCAGATAGATTAATTTTAAAAGTTTGCAGAGATGGAGGAGAGTACTTCCAAGAGTATAAATATGGCGCACCGCTGGCTAAATTAAAAAAAGTTGGGGCCTCGAAGGAGACAGGAACAGAAATAACATTCTATCCTTCCAGCACCACATTTTCATCAGTAACTTTTGAAATAAGTAGAATTCATAAAAGAATACAAGAGCTTTCATTTCTCAACGCAGGCGTCTCAATAAATGTAGAAGATGAAAGAACAGGAAAATCTAAAAAGTTTAAAAATAGCGGCGGCCTTTCTAGCTATGTAACATACCTCAAAGGTACCAAAAAACATGTAACAGAAATATTTGAATGCACAGGAACAGAAAACGATGTTGGTGTTGAAATAGCGCTTCAATGGACAGACTCATATACAGAAAATGTATTGGTATACACAAACAACATTCCTCAAAAAGATGGCGGAACTCACCTGGCCGGGTTTAGAGGAAGTTTAACAAGAGTCTTAAAGGCTTTTATTAAAAGAGAAAATGCAAAAAAAGCTCCATCAGACCTTTTGGGAGAAGATGTTAGAGAAGGTATAGTTGCAATTATCTCTGTTAAAGTTCCAGACCCTAAGTTCTCTTCACAAACAAAAGAAAAATTAGTTTCATCAGAGGTTGAGAGTGTTGTAAGTTCAGTATTTAGCAAGCACTTTAATGATTACCTTCTAGAAAGTCCAAAAGATGCAGCTGGTATTTACGCAAAAGTTGCCGAGGCAGCGCTAGCAAGAGAGGCGGCAAGAAAAGCAAGAGAAATGACCAGAAGAAAAGGAGTTCTTGAAATAGCCGGTTTGCCAGGCAAGTTAGCAGACTGCCAAGAAAAAGATCCAGCCCTTTCCGAAATATATATAGTTGAGGGAGACTCTGCTGGAGGCTCAGCAAAACAGGGACGAAATAGAAAGAACCAGGCAATCCTCCCGTTGAAGGGAAAAATTATCAATGTTGAAAAAGCAAGAATAGATAAAGTCTTAGGTTCCCAAGAGGTGGGTACTTTAATTAAAGCCCTTGGTTGTGGAATTGGAAAAGATGAATTTAATATTGATAAACTCAGATACCATAGAATTATTATCATGACCGATGCGGATGTCGACGGCTCTCATATCAGGACTCTTCTATTAACATTCTTCTACAGACAAATGTTCGAGATCGTTGATAGGGGCCATATTTATATAGCCCTTCCTCCATTGTATAAAATTACAAAAGGAAAAGATTTTGTTTATGCTTCAGACGAAGAGCAAAAAGAAGCTGCGGTAAAAGAGTATTCTAAAAATGGAACCAGAGGACTAGAAGTTCAGAGATATAAAGGGCTGGGCGAAATGAACCCTGAGCAATTATGGGATACCACCATGGATCCTGTAGAAAGAAGAATGCAGCAAGTTAACATCAATGATGTACAAGATGCCAATCATGCATTTGAAATGCTCATGGGAGATGATGTTGAGCCTAGAAGAGCATTTATAGATGAAAATGCCTTGACGGTTACCGATCTAGATATTTAATAAATTTCTTTATAGTTATCTGACACCCATTTATAGGCTTTATTTGTTAGTTTTTTCGCGTCAGTTCCACTTAATGGCTCACCAATTCTTATTGTAATTTCACCACCTTGTTTTATAAATTCTTTATTTCGCCAAAATAAGCCAGAGTTATGGCATATAGGCACAATCGGAACATTGTTTTTTATAGAAAGAACACCGCAGCTATTAGAAAATGGTTGAACGCCCTTTTCAGGCTTTATACGAGTTCCTTCTGGAAATAATATAATAGAAAAACCAGACCTAATCTTATAACCGCCATCTACAATAACTTTTTTAAGACTACTCAGTTTATTTGATCTATTCAAGGATATTGGGTTCATACAATACACAGCCCATCCAAAGAAAGGTATAAATAATATCTCTTTTTTAATAACACTTGATGAAGGAATCATTAAGGTCTGTAAAAATAATGACTCCCATTGACCCTGATGATTCGAGACTAGTATGCAAGGGCTTTTGGGTAAATTTTCAAGACCCTCAACCTTCCAACTAACTCTACAAAAAAATTTGAGAAGAAAAAGCTCGAATAAAATTAACTTAGATGCATAGTGCTGAAGATTTTTTGTAGATAAAAAAGGGTATAACAGAAGTATGGACAATGTAATAAGAATAAGAGCTGGGTAGAAAGCTACATTAAAGGCAGCACTCCTTAGAAATTTCATTTATTAGACATTCATAGCCTTAATCAAATATTCAGGAATCAACTCTAAGCTTATTCTTTCTTGTTTCATTGAGTCCCTATCCCTTATAGTCGCAGATCTATCTTCAAGTGTATCAAAGTCTATTGTTATGCAAAGAGGCGTCCCAATTTCATCATGTCTCCTATAGCTTTTACCTATATTCCCTGAATTTTCTAAGACAACCCTTCCTAGATTTAGTTTTTGAAGAGATTTTTTGAGCTCAGAAGCTGTTTTAACAAGATCTGCATTATTTTTCTTTAAAGGTATTACAGCAGCTTTAATAGGTGCTAAATGTGGCTTTAGATGCAATACAGTTCTTTCTTTTCCGCCTTCTAGTTCTTGTACTTCATAAGATTCATTTAAAATTGCCAAGATGCCCCTATCAACCCCAGCGGAAGGCTCTATTACATATGGAACCACCCATTTTTTTGTATCTATATCTTGAATTGCTAACTTTGAGTTAGAAGCATTATTAGGCATAACATCTGCAGAAATATCTAAGTCCCCTTGATTTTTAGTATGAGAGCCTAAATCAAAATCTGTTCTATTGGCAATACCCTCAAGCTCTTCTACCCCATGGGGAAATTTATACATAATATCAACAGTTCTCTTTGAGTAATGGGCTAACTCATCAGCAGGAACCTCATACAGCTCAAGACTGCTCTCTGGAACTCCCTGAGCTTCCCACCAATTTACCCTGCTTTCAACCCATGTGTTATGCCACTCTTCATCTGTACCAGGAGTAACAAAAAACTCTAACTCCATTTGCTCAAACTCTCTAACTCTAAAGATAAAATTTCTGGGAGTTATCTCATTTCTAAATGCTTTTCCAATTTGCACAATTCCAAAAGGGAGTGATTTAGAGGTTGAGTCAACAACATTCTTAAAGTTAGTAAATATTTGTTGAGCAGTTTCAGGCCTAAGGTAAGCAAAAGACTTACCATCATCAATTGGTCCAACACTAGTTTTAAACATTAGGTTAAATGGTCTTGGTTCGGTTAGGTCGCTAGATTTACAGGCTGGGCACTTAGTATCTTCAAGTAGATCCGCTCTCCATCTTGCTTGACAGGACTTACAATCAACCATTGGGTCTGAGAATGTATCTTCATGACCTGAATGCTTTAAAATAAGAGGATTTGTTAATATTGCGGCATCTAGCCCTTCAATATTATCATTTTCGTAGACCATAGAGCTCCACCATGCCCTTTTAAGATTATTTTTTAACTCTACGCCTAGTGGGCCGTAGTCATACATGCCCTGAAGTCCTCCGTAGATTTCACCAGATTGAAAGATAAAACCTCTTCTTTTACAAAGCGCAACAAGCTCATCCATCGTTTTAGCTGTCAATTTTATCTCCCTTTTAATTTAAGTAGACAAATGTCCGCTTATTAAATATTTAGTTCTTAAATATTAGGTTATTGCATTAAATATTAATTAACCTATATTAATAAAATCTATGAAGATTATATAACAATCAAAGAATAAGTAATCAGAATGAAAGTTTTATTTTATTTAATATCAATTCCATCAAGCTCATTAATCAGGAGCTTAGTTAAGTTTTATTGCTTGCTTGGATTTTATAAAAGATCTTCAATGTTTAAGGTTACCCTAATAAACATAAAGATAGCTTATCCACTTCTTACAATTAAAGAGCAAAATGCTCTTGCCAAGTCTAGTTTTGTTGAAAGCCTGACAGGTGCCGTGGAGACATTTAGAAGCTGGTCAAGAAGGCCACATACCGCCCATAAAAAAATCTTTAGAATTACAAACCAATTCCTGATAACACAAAATATATTAAATAATAATGGTTTGATCATAGTTGCTGTTCACAGCAGAAGCGTCGATTTACTTTTGAAGTGGATCAACGCTAAAACAAACACAACAACGCTGTACAAAAAAATAAATAATAAAATTTTAGATTCTTTTGTTAGAAGTCAAAGAGAGGCAGATGGCAATAAAGTTTTTGAAACTTCAATCTCAGGGGTAAGACAAATATACAAAGCGTTAATTGCAAATCAAGTAGTGTGCCTGGCAGCAGACCAAGTCCCACAGGACGGCATGGGGGAGTATATAAAATTATTTAATAGAGATTCATATACCACAACACTAGTTCCATCACTTGCTTTAAAAACAAAGAAACCTGTGATCTATGTAAGCCTCAACCTTAATCTAAATAAAAATCTAGAAGTAACTATAATAGACAGTAATAAAGATATATATATTGATAGTAAGCACCAACTATCTATGAACAAGGACATAGAAAAACTTATTAATATAAGTCCCTCTGATTATTCATGGGAATACAAAAGATTTAAAAAACCGCCAATCGGAACCAAGAATCCTTATCTAGGTATCTAGTTATTTATCCCAAAAAATGGGAGTAAATAATACAAGCAAAGTAAATATTTCTAACCTTCCAAGAATCATAGCAAAGGCTAATATACTTTTTCCAAACGGGGTAACTGTTCCATATGTTTGAGATACATCGCCAAGACCAGGACCCAAATTATTTAGACAAGCGCCAATTGCTGAAAAGGCTGATTCAAAATCTAGACCAGTGACAAGAAGGGCTAAAAGCAAGATTACAAATGATATTACATATATAGAAAAGAAGCCCCAAACAGATGAGGCGACACCCTCTTCTACAGTTTTAGATCCAATTTTTAAAGAGAAAACGCCATTTGGATGAACAAGTTTCATAAGATTAATATAAGCATAATTAATCATAATCAACACACGCCAGGACTTAATACCACCACCAACTGATCCAGAGCAAGCTCCGATAAAAGCTCCTAACAGGAATAAGAAGCCAATGGAAATCGGCCAATCGGCAGAATTACTTATAGAGAAACCGGTAGTAGTTACTATTGAAACAGAATGAAATAAAAGCTCTCTAATGGAGATATCACTAGATTTCGAGAACAAGTTTATAATAAGAGAAACTAAAAATATTATTATTAATATAGATATAAAAAAACGTAGCTCAGGATCAGCAAAGTATTTAAGCGGTTTTCGCATATAAATAGCAAAATAATGAAGCGCGAAACTAAGCGCCGAAAGTACCATAAATAAAATACATACAGTCTCGATAAATCCACTATTAAAGTAGCCAATGCTTTGGTCGTGCGTTGAAAAACCTCCAATGGACACAGTACTTAAACTGTGGGAGATAGCGTCAAAACCAGACATGCCGCCAATATAGTATAAAAGAGCACATAAAACAGTTAGTCCAAAATATATAGCCCAAAGAGCTTGCGCTGTTTCTTTCATCCTGGGAGTTAATTTTTGATCATTCATTGCGCCAGGTATTTCAGCCTTATATAACTGACCCCCTCCAATGCCAAGCAACGGCATAACAGCTATTGCTAAAACAATTAAACCCATTCCCCCCATCCACTGCAGCAGCTGTCTGTAAAATAGAAGTGACTGTGGTAGATCATCAAGACCAGAAATAACAGTAGCCCCTGTTGTTGTAATACCAGACATCGATTCAAAAAAAGCATCAACAAATGACATTCCACTTAAGGCAAAAGGAATCGAGCCAGCTACAGCTAGGATTAGCCAAAAGAAAGTAACAATAATAAATCCATCTTTTTTACCAAGCTCATCATTTTTACCCTTAGAGGCAAGCCACCCAAAAAAACCAAGCCCAAATACTATACAAAAGGTAATTATAAAAATCATCAATGCAGAATCTTTAAAAATTATAGATACTGCGATAGGAAGCGCAAAAGAGGCACTAAAAAACATTACCAAGATGCTAAATAGATTAATTATTGCTTTTAAGTTCATTAATTTGATTTAAATAGCTTCTCTACTTCACTCACAGCCTTTTTATCTGCTAGAAAGATTATTAAATGATCATTTAGGCAGAGTTCAACGGCAGAACTAGGCATTATAACCTCACCATGCCTAACAATAGCGGCAATACAAGCCCCGCCAGGTAGCGGTATATCTTTAATTGATTTGTCAAAAAGCTTAGAGGTGTATTCATTTGCATGAACTATTCCTTCAATTGCCTCAGCTCCAGCTTCCATTTTCAGCATTACATCTTGAGCAACATCGCTCTCTCTAAGATCTTGGAGAACCGATGATACCGTTAGTCTATACGGAGCTATATAGATATCTATGAATCCAGGCACAAGGCCAAGATAAGAGGGGTTATTTAAAACAATCATTGTTTTTTTAGCACCCATCTTTTTTGCTAACAATGAAGACATGACATTTGTCTCATCATCATCAGTTAATGCGCAGAACATATCGATATTTGATATATTCTCACTCTTTAATAATTCTTCATCAGTTGCAGAACCATTTAGAACAATAGTCTTTTCAAGTTCTTTTGATAAAAACTTACATTTATCTATATTAGATTCTATTAATTTAACTTTATATGTCTTTTCAAGGTCTCTTGCTAAAGAATAACCTACTCTTCCACCCCCAACTATCATAATTCTTGAATATGCATCTTCGTGGTCTCTAAACTCATCAATAATCGAACCTATGTTATCTGAAGATGAGATAAAGTAGACTTCATCATTTTCTTTAATGATGGTATCCCCATCTGGAATGAAAGGCCTACCTTTTCTATATATTGATGGGATGTAGGCATCGACATCTGGCATGTCATCTTTAATACTTTTTAACTCTCTTCCAACAAGCTTTCCTTTTTTCTTTGCTTTAACTGAAACTAATTTAACTTTATCACCAGCAAAGTGCTCGATTTGATCTGCACCGGGGTTATTTATAAGTTCCTTAAGATGAGATGTAACTTCATTTTCTGGACATATGGGAATATCAATTATGCCTTCACCAAAAACCTCATAATGCTCTAAATAAGAAGTGTCCTTAAATCTACATATTGTTTTTTTAACGTTAAACATTTTTTTGGCAATCTGGCAGGCGATAATATTAACCTCATCATTTGAGGTTACAGCTATTACTATAGTGTCCTCATCAGCACCAGCTCTCATTATTGAATTTGGTTTTGCTGCATGACCCTCAACAGTCATTATGTCTAGTCTTTCCTCTAGGGCAGAAAGTTTTGATTTATCTTCATCAACTATTGAAACTTGATAGTCACTATTTGATAAATTTCTAGCAAGACTTCCCCCAACTTTCCCGGCACCTAAAATTACTATTTTCATAAAGAGTAAATTAAACCTCTTTTAATGTAATTAAAAGCTTCTTGAGTAAATAAAATAATTATACGAAAAACTCTCTGTAAGCATTGAAAGCATCAATAGAGTTGATAATATTTTTATTAGGCATCTGTAAGTAAGTAATCACTATAGTTTCAGAGCATGTTTTGAAGTAAATACCAGTCTTATCAAACCTAACTATTGTACCTGGCATCCCTGATAAATTTTCATGAAATATGTCCATCGCATGTATTTTAATGATTGTATCCTTATGTACAAAAGCCAAGCCAGGCCACTCAGAATAAGCTCTGTACTTATTAACAATAACATCTGCATTTTCTGTAAAATTAACTATAGAGTCAGATTTTTTTATCTTAGAGCAATAGGTTGCATTTAAATTATCCTGCTCATTTAATAAAAATTGATTAGAAAATATTAATGAGAGAACATTGTCTATATTTTTTATAGCAAGATCACAAAGATCATTTTCTAAAGAAGTCTTGTTGTGTGCATCAGATATATGTAAAGTAAAAATTTTTATAATTCTTCCTTCGTCCAACCCTTCACTCATTTCCATGAAAGTAACGCCTGATAAATCATCTCCATTTAATAGAGAGGTTTGGATTGGAGAAGCTCCTCTATAAGATGGCAAGATCGAGTAATGAATATTAACTGGTATTTTATTTGAAGCTTCAAGCAACCAGTTGGGGATTATTTTCCCATAAGCAGCAACTATTAGAAAATCAAAATTAATATCTTTAATACTTTTTTTGAAGATAGGGTCATCTAGGTTGGAAGGCTTGAAAAGTGGAAAGTCATGTTGTTTAGATATCATAGATACATTTGATTCAAGGATTTTATTTCCTCTTCTCTGAGGCTTGTCAGGCTGAGTTATTACCCCTTTAATTTTATAAGCCGGATGGCTTATAAGGTATTCAAGTATTTTACCAGAGGGTTCTGGCGTACCTGCAAATAAAATATTCATAAAATCTTCTAAAATACCTCTATAATCTTTTAAATTCTGTTAAATATCTATTTAGATAGTTTTTTTCTTATCCTATCTCTTTTAATAGGGCTTATATAGTCAACCATCAACTTTCCTTCTAGATGATCAATTTCATGTTGTATGCAGATGGTTAAGAGTCCACTAGGCTCCATATTATGGTGATTCCCCTGTAAGTCCTGCCATGAAAGCTCTATTTTATCTGGGCGAGTTATAGTCTCATTGAAACCTGGCACTGATAAACACCCTTCTTCGAATGAATCAAGACTATGCTTATCAATGATTTTATACTCAGGATTAACAAAAAACATTGGCTCATTGCGGTCTTCACTTAGATCCATTGCGATTAATCTTATATGCCTATCTACCTGTGAGGCCGCTAAACCAATACCATTTTCTTTATACATAAGCTTGAGCATAGCTTTGGCAAGCATTTCAAGACTTTTGTCGAATTTTGTAACCCTTTTTGCTACAGTTCTAAGGCGTGGATCTGGAAATTTTAAGATTGTTAATTTTTCGTCATTCATTTATTGGAAATCTGCATAAATATATTATAATTCACTCATTATAATCCACATTCACATATACAATAAATAAATTATGACAAATCAAAAAATAGATGTAGCAATAATAATGGGCTCTGACTCGGATCTTCCCATTGTAGAGGCATGTTTCTCCGTTCTTGACTCTTTTGGCGTTAAATATACAAAAAATGTGATGTCAGCGCACAGAACCCCTCATGAGGTTATGGAATTGATTAAGCTATCTGAAGCTAATGGTTGCAAAATATTTATTGCAGCTGCTGGAATGGCTGCTCATTTAGCAGGAGCAGTTGCAGCTCACTCTATTCGACCAGTGATTGGAATTCCAATTGAATCAGGCGGAATGGGCGGAATGGATTCATTACTATCTACAGTGATGATGCCCCCAGGAGTTCCGGTTGCAACAGTTGCAGTTGGCAAAAGCGGCGCTAAAAATAGCGCAATTTTAGCCGTCCAAATACTGGCAACATCTAACGAAGAGTTTGCACAAAAACTTCATGATTACAAAAATAATATGAGGGAAGAAGTTCTTAAAAAAGATAAGGCTCTTAACTCATAATTGCAAACAAAATCTTTAGATATTTCCTCATCAATTGAGTGGCTATCTTGCGGTAAAATTCTTGCTCACCCAACAGAGGGGGTTTGGGGTTTGGGGTGTAATGCTTTAAATAAAAATAGCTTTACCAAAATTTATAATTTAAAAAAAAGAACACAAAATAAAAGTTTTATTTTATTGATTCCTTCAATAGATAGTTTTAAAAAATACCTTAAAACTTTATCCATTGAAGACACTGTCTTCCTTAAAAAAATCTGGCCAGGGCACACAACAATATTAATTGAATATAACGAGAATCTACCTAGCCACTTGCATAATGATAGCGGCAAGATTGCTTTAAGAGTAAGTAATCACTTACCTACAAAACAACTTATAGAAGGGTTTGATGGATTTATGATATCTACCTCTGCCAATATCTCAGGCCAGAAAAATTTATTAAACCCTAAGCAAATAATGGATACCTTTGATGATACAGATCTGGCATATTATGATGCTCTATTGGGCAATAATAAAAAGCCTTCAACAATTATTGATTTAGAATCTAAGAAAGTCATTAGAGAATAATATGATCAAAGATTTAGAAAATATTTTTACGACTAGTCATGCAAAAATCATGGATGTCTTTATGTCTTTAGAGAAATCTAAAACATCAATCATTACATCTGATAAATGGAAAAGAAGCGAAGGCGGAGGCGGTCATACTTTTGTAATTCAGGATGGAGATTTTTTTGATAATTGTGCTGTAAATTTCTCATCTATATCAGGTAATAAACTCCCAAAAGCCGCTCTTGGAAAATTAATATCAGAGCCATCAAAGCATGGGTATCGAGCAATGGGCGTCTCGGTAATTGCACATCCTAAAAACCCCTTTATTCCAACTAGTCATATGAATATAAGATTATTCTGTTTAATGGGTGGCAATAACACTATAAAAAAATGGTGGATCGGAGGTGGATATGATCTAACGCCTTATCTACCTATTAAAGAAGACTGTGTTAAATGGCATAACGAGGCAAAAGAAACACTAGATTCATATAATAAAGGTTTTTATAAGAAATTTTCTAAGAATTGCAATGAGTATTTTTATATACCCCATAGAAAAGAGAGAAGGGGAATTGGAGGGCTCTTTTTTGATAATCTATCCAACATGAGCATTGAAAAAAGTACAGACATGCTTTCAGATATAGCCAATACCTACCTAGAATCATACCAATCCATTATTAATAGAAGAAAATCTACTAAATTTGATAAAAAGCAAAAAGAATTTCAGCTACTAAGAAGGGGAAGGTACGCTGAGTTTAATCTAATTTATGATAGAGGTACTTCTTTTGGCCTTCAATCCAATGGAAGAATAGAGTCTATATTAGCCTCGCTACCAAAAGATGTTAAATGGTCATATAAAAAAGATAAGAATTACATCAAGATGGAAAAAGAAGCTCTTAAATATATAAACAAGGATTGGAATGTCTAATAAATTTAAACTCGGCGTGGCCGGAAGTCCCATTGAGCATTCTTTGTCTCCTTTCATTCATTCACGTTTTGCAAAGCAAGAAAAGATTAACCTAAGCTACATGCCGTTCAAGGTAGAGCCCAATAATTTTAATAGCTTTGTTGCTGATTTTTTTGCCGATCCTTTGGCAAGAGGGTTAAATATAACACTACCCTTGAAGAATCTTGCTGCAGGAATCCCTGGCAATATATCAAAGGAAGCAAAGCACCTCCAAGCAGTCAATACCATAATTAAGATAGATAATATTCTGTCTCTTGAGTCTACAGATGGAATTGGTTTTATGGAGGATCTTAGATCAAAGAATATAAGTATCTCAGGCAAGAATATCTTGATATTAGGTGCTGGCGCAGCTGTGCAAAGTATTTTATATAAACTGGTAATGGATAGGCCAAGCACAATTTCTATTTTAAATAGGTCCCAAGAAAAAGCAGAGACTTTAGTAAATAAATATAATGAACATGTAAAGATAGGATCGAATCTAAAAGAAGATATCTATTATGATCTTGTTATTAATGGAAGTTCGGCTGGCTTGACCGGAGAATTTATAGCTCCTGAAGGAATAAAGTTTTCTAGATTAGTTTGCTTCTATGATCTAAATTACTCGCTTGAATCCACGCCTTTTTGCAGTTGGGCTATAGAATATTCCCCTCAAGTGTTTGACGGTATTGGAATGCTTATATACCAGGCTGCGCAATCTTTTAAACTTTGGTTTGGGAAGATCCCATCAACAGAAAATATTTTTAAAGATATTAAAAATTTAAACGGATGAAAAAGCTAGTTCAGTTTATTGCAGGCGCTGTATGCCCCTCTTGCAAAGCTCAAGACACCATTGCAATTAACTCAGATGACGATGAAATATATTGTGCGAAGTGTAATTTTTTTGAAAAAAGACCTAAGGCAGTTAGCCAAAAAAACAATGCAATTAAGGCTTTAAATATACAAGATTTTTCAAGTCCAAAAACTAGTAAATAACGCAACAAAAAGATATCATACGCAGCAAATTAATTACTAAATTTTTTTGTTTGTACTATATAAATAGCTTATAATAGTTTATATGCTAAATTTATTTTATTCAGCACTTCCATAGGGTAAAAATATGTCACTAAAATCTTTAAAGAATTTTCCAAATAAACTAATTTTTATATTTATTCTTTTTACAAATTCAGTCCAAGCTGACTGGTTTGCCTTAAATATGACAAGAGGTGTTACTGATATAAGTAATGAAGTGTTTGAATTGCATATGCTTATATTTTGGATTTGTGTTGCCATCGGAGTAGTCGTCTTTTCAGTAATGTTCTATTCAATGTATGCACATACTAAAAAGAAAAATCCAGTAGCTGCCACTTTTCATGAGAATACAAAGGTAGAGATTGCTTGGACAATTATTCCTTTTCTTATCTTAATAGCCATGGCTATCCCAGCATCAAAAACATTGGTAAACATTTACGATGATGAGGCCGGAGATATTAATATACAAGTTACAGGATACCAGTGGAAATGGCAGTATAGATACCTAGAAGATGACATTAGTTTTTTTGCAAATCCAGCTACTGATTTAGATGAGATTTACAATTTAGTTCCTAAGGGCGAAAATTATCTGCAAGAAGTTGATGAGATGGTTTTAATTCCTGTAGGCAAAAAAATAAGATTTCTAATTACTGCTAATGACGTTATACATTCATGGTGGATGCCTGCATTTGCAATTAAGCAAGACGCAATTCCAGGGTTTGTAAATACAGCATGGACGATAGTAGACAAGCCAGGTATTTACCGTGGTAAATGTACAGAGCTTTGTGGAAAGAATCATGGATTTATGCCCATAGTGGTCAAGGTTGTAGAGCAGGCCGAGTACGATGAATGGGTTGGAGAAAAAAAAGAAGCAGCTTTTAAAATGGCAGAATTAACAACTAAAGACTGGAGTGTCGAAGAGTTAGTTGCTAGAGGTGAAGATGTTTATGCACTTAATTGTGTTGCCTGTCATCAAACTGCAGGGCAAGGAATACCGGGAATCTTCCCGGCACTTGCCGGAAGTGACATTGCTCTAAATAACAAAGCAAGACATATCGAAATATTAATGGAAGGAGTTCAAGGAGCGGCCATGAACTCATTTGATTACCTTTCAGAGGTTGAGCTTGCAGCTGTAATTACTTACACAAGACAGGCCTGGGGAAATGCTAAAAGCGGAGACGGTGAAATAGTAATACCTAAAGATATCGTAGATTATAAAGAACCAAAGATTTAATAGCAGAAAGGAAAGACAATTATGAGCTCAGCAGTAGAAAATCACCACGAAGATCACCATCATGGCCCAGCAAAGGGACTAACAAGATGGTTATATACAACAAACCATAAAGACATAGGTACTTTATATTTATGGTTTAGTTTTGCAATGTTCCTAATCGGCGGAGCTATGGCAATGGTTATTAGGGCTGAGTTATTTCAGCCAGGCATGCAAATAATAGAACCAGAATTCTATAATCAGATGATCACTCTTCATGGGTTGATAATGATTTTTGGTGGGGTTATGCCAGCCTTTGTAGGTCTTGCAAACTGGTTAGTTCCGATGATGATAGGCGCCCCAGATATGGCACTTCCAAGGATGAATAATCTAAGTTTCTGGATACTACCCTTTGCATTTTTTATACTCCTTTCTTCATTATTTATGGAAGGCGGAGCACCAAATTTTGGATGGACATTTTACGCGCCACTTTCAACTACTTATGCACCTCCAAGTGTTACCTTTTTTATTTTCTCAGTTCATATTATGGGAGCCTCGTCTATTATGGGAGCTATTAATATTGTTGTAACTATCATGAACATGAGAGCGCCAGGCGTTGGCCTTATGAAAATGCCTTTATTTGTTTGGTCTTGGTTAATAACTGCATATCTGCTTATTGCGGTTATGCCTGTTTTAGCTGCAGCTGTAACAATGATGTTAATGGACATACATTTTGGCACAAGTTTCTTTAATGCAGCTGGCGGCGGCGACCCAGTTCTTTTTCAACATATTTTTTGGTTCTTTGGTCATCCAGAGGTCTACATTATGATTCTTCCAGCATTTGGAATTGTTTCTCATATTATAGAAACATTTTCTAGAAAGCAGCTCTTTGGCTATGCTTCAATGGTCTGGGCCATGCTTTCAATTGCAATCCTTTCCTTTGTTGTCTGGGCGCATCATATGTTTACAGTAGGGCTTCCCCTTGCAGCAGAATTATTCTTTATGTGGGCAACAATGTTAATCGCTGTTCCAACTGGAGTTAAGGTATTTAATTGGATAGCAACTATGTTTAGAGGCTCAATAACATTTGAAACACCAATGTTGTTTGCTATCGCCTTTGTAGTTTTATTTACTATGGGTGGTTTTTCAGGACTAATGTTAGCAATAACACCTGCAGACTTTCAATATCATGATACATATTTTGTAGTTGCTCATTTTCACTATGTTCTTGTCCCTGGAGCCATTTTCTCAATTATGGCTGCAGTATATTATTGGATACCTAAATGGACTGGAAATATGTACGACGAAAGACTTGGGAAGCTTCACTTCTGGCTTTCTTTCATTGGGGTAAACGTTACTTTCTTCCCACAGCATTTTATTGGATTAGCTGGGATGCCTAGAAGGGTTCCTGATTACGCTCTTCAATTTGCAGATTGGAATATGGTATCAAGCGTAGGAGCTTTCCTATTTGGGCTATCTCAAGTATTCTTTTTGTTTATTGTCATAAAAACAGTAATGGGTGGCAAAAAAGCTACTGCTCAGGTTTGGGAAGGAGCAAGAGGTCTAGAATGGACTGTTGCATCACCTGCTCCGTATCACACATTTACGACTCCTCCAAAAATAGATTAATGAACGAAGGAGCTAAAAAAACCCTAAAAAGACTGCTTATTGCAGTCCCTTTAATGTTTGCATTTGGGTTTGCTCTTGTGCCTCTATATGATGTTTTTTGTGAAGTTACTGGGATAAATGGAAAGGTTTTTCAATCTAAAAATGTTGACAAATTAGTTATAGAAGACGGCAGGCCAATAGGACTGCAATTCATCTCAACTAACAATGAAAATATGCCTTGGGTGTTTAAGCCCTCTGAAGAAGTTATGACAATTTCTACTGGAAAATACTATACAGCTACATTTTATGTAAAAAATACAACGAATAAAAAAATGACTGCACAAGCAGTTCCTAGTGTCGCACCTTCAAACGCTGCAGCTCATCTTAAAAAATTAGAATGTTTCTGTTTTGAGCAGCAAGTATTAATGCCAGGAGAAGAGGCGCTTCTCCCAGTTAAATTACTTGTCTCTAACGACCTACCTAAGAATATAAAAAATATAACTTTGTCATACACAATTTTTGATATTACAGAATACGAAGATGCTTCAATGGCGAATAACGAAATGAATCACGAAAACATGGATAATCACGGCGGACAATACTAAAATATTATGAGCACACAAAACTATTACGTACCTGATCAAAGTAGGTTTCCTATTTTTATTGCTTTCTCACTTTTTCTATTGGTTATGGGTGCTTCAAGCACTATTAATAACTTAGGAAATGCTGAAAGTAACTCTGTTTATATCCTCTACATAGGCTTTGCTTGCTTATTCACAACTTTATTTTTCTGGTTCAGACAGGTTATAAAAGAACATCTGGAAGGACTGGACAGCAATCAGTTAAAAACATCTTATGTTTATGGCATGGCATGGTTTATTTTTTCAGAAGTTATGTTTTTTGCTGCTTTCTTTGGAGCTCTGTTTTACGTAAGAACTTTTGCTGTGCCATGGCTGGCCGGTGAAGGTGAAAAAGGTGTTGGAGTCGCGGCTATAGAGCTATGGAAGGGCTTTGAATCAACATGGCCTGTTATCTCTACCCCAGATCAAGGCGTATCTTATGAATTAGCAGACAAAAGTATGGCCTGGCCTGGTTGGGGCCATGCATTAGAATGGCTTCCAATGTGGAACACCATTGTTCTCTTAAGCTCTAGTGTCACAGTGCATTTTGCCCATCTAGGCTTAAAAAATGGAAATAGAAAGAAATTCAATTTATTCTTAGGAATTACTGTTTCATTAGCACTTATATTTGTAGGGCTTCAAGCAGCCGAATATTACGAAGCTTATGCTCATTATGGCTTGACGCTAAATTCTGGTATTTACGGATCTACTTTCTTTATGCTGACTGGCTTCCATGGATTCCATGTGATGATGGGCGGTATTATGCTCGCGATAATGTTAGCTAGATCGCTTTTTGCAGGGCATTTTGAGGACCATGATCATTTTGGATTTGAAGCAGCATCATGGTACTGGCATTTTGTTGATGTTGTTTGGGTAATGCTTTTCTTATTTGTTTATATACTTTAGTTAAGAACCGTCCCAAGGGACGCTACTACCAAGTTCACCGGTCATAAGGCCGATCACAATTAAGATAATTAGTATTACAGCTAATGCAACCCTAATACCGAGGCTATAAGTTGTTCTTTTGCTATCTTTCTTCCCTTGATCAATAAGCAGAAAAACAAGACCGCTAGCAAGTGATATTATTATTAGAAATACATCAATGTATATAAGAGTTTTTATCATTGAACAATTTTAGGGTATGCATGGATTTATAGATATGAAAATAAGTAAATTTAGACCAGGAAAGCAAATTAGTATATTTTTTATATTTTTTGCCACCCTTTTTTTTCTTTTAGGCCTTTGGCAAATAGAAAGAGGCCAAGCTAAAGCGAGGTTAATTGCAGATTTTAATAGCAATCTAAATCAAGATCCTTCATATCTTTCAGGCACCTCTAAAAAGTGGGACAGAGTATTTGTGGATGGAATCTGGGATGAATCAAAGCAGATATTAGTAGACAACAGTATTAATAGAGGGGTTGCTGGTTTCAAGGTCTTGACTCCTCTTAAAATTAAAAATGAAGATAGGGCAATATTAGTAGATAGAGGATGGGTTGCTCAAAATATTTTTAGAAATGAATTACCAGATATTGACGTTCAAAAAAATGAACTTTCAGTTAGCGGCATCCTTGAAAATCCAGAGCTTGGGTTCGTCCTGTCTGATAACTTAGTTACGTCAACCTGGCCAAAAATCTCGCAAACAAAACACCTAAATGTAGTTAGTAAAGAATATAATATGGACCTAGAGCCTTTTATTTTAGTTGCTGACCCAGTTCTAAAAGATAGCCTGGAATACATAAAAATTATTCCTACTAATATGCTGCCTTCAAAACATTATGGTTATTCAGCCCAATGGTTCACGATGTTTTTGGTTTTATGTTTAATGTATATCTGGTTAGGATTCAAAAAAAATGAAGAATAAAATTTTTCTTGCAATAATATTATTAACTCCTATTTTAGTAGTTACTTTCTCTTCCTTGTACTTTACCTCTGGGATGTCGCCAGAGGGCACTAAGAATAACGGGGTCTTTTTTAAGAGCTATTTTAATTTTGATCAGTTTAAGGGCAATGAAAAAAAAGCCTTACTTGAGTTTGAAGATGGGAAATGGGTTATGGGAGTCTATATAACGAATCCCGATAAGTCGTCAGAATCCTTATATCTTATGAGGCAGTTAAATGTTGCCCTAAATAGGGATATATACAGAGTTAAAAGAGTCGCATTTTATTCAAATGAGCTAATTAAGGATGATGTTCAAAATCTTATAGCTGAGTACGAAAGAACAGAATTAATCAAGGACAGCAATAGCGTTCTGCTTAATGTACTTCAAAAAAATTCTAAAATTGATATGAATAATGAAAATCCAATTTTTATTATTGATCCATATGGAAGAGCTGTTATGTACTTTGAGCCCAACATAGACCCTAAAAAGATATTAAAAGACCTTAAGGTATTAATTTAATGATTAATATTAGGAATTTATCATTCTTTGCAATATGTCTCGCTTTTGTTGTTATTGCACTTGGTGCTTGGACTAGGCTTGTAGATGCCGGCTTGGGGTGCCCTGATTGGCCTGGATGTTATGGCTTCATCGTTTTTCCTACAAGTGAAATGGACATAGTCGTAGCTGAAAGTAGATTTCCTACCTTCCCATATGACATTAATAAGGCTATTCCAGAAGTTGTTCACAGGTACTTTGCAGCAACGCTTGGATTCGTAGCAATCATCATGGTTTATCTATCTTTTAAGCAAAACGAAAATAAATCTATAAGAAGATGGTCTATTGGTCTGTTAGCATTTATTTGCTGCCAGGGACTGTTTGGCTATTTAACTGTTAGTCTAAAACTCTTACCAATAATAGTTACAGGCCATCTCTTTGGTGGCTTCACAACATTAATATTATTCTTATATATATTCTTAATGTCCGGTAATTTTAAAAGCTTAGAGGTTATGCGAATACCTAATTTAAAAGGCATTGCCACACTCGCATTTATAATTTTAGTGATTCAAATATTTCTTGGGGTTTGGACAAGTACAAATTATGCGTCTTTGGCTTGTGCAGACTTCCCCACATGTCAGGGTACATATTTTCCTGAAATGGATTTTAAAAATGGCTTTAATATGGCTCAAGAAGTGGGGCCAAATTATTTATATGGCTTATTGGATAATCCAGCAAGAGTTGCAATTCATTACTCGCATAGAGTTACTGCAATATTGGTAACAATAGTTTTTATAATTTTAATGTCTAAACTTTGGTTTTCAGCCGCGGCACCTTTAGCATCTACTCTTGGAATTCTTCTTTTAACTCAAATCACCTTAGGCATTATAAACGTCGTATATGTACTTCCTTTGTACATTGCTATTGCCCATAACTTAATTGCGGCAACACTGTTAGCAACCATGTTTATGGTTAATTATTTGGCATGGAAAAAGTGAAACTTTTAAAAAGTTATTACATCCTATGTAAGCCTAATGTTGTCTATATGATGCTGATATGTGCCTTAGTTGGTATGCTTCTAGCAGAGGACTCAGTTAGCTCGATAAGTAACATAATTATCTCTTTACTGGGCATAGCATTGTGCTCAGGATCTGCTGCAGCTATAAATCAAGTTGTTGACAGGAAGTCAGATGCATCAATGACCAGAACCGACCAAAGACCTCTTCCTCAAGGGGAGTTAAGCCCATTTCATGCATCATGTTTTGCTTTTGTTATTGGCCTGGTGGGAGCGCTTATTTTATATCTATTTGTTAACACTTTAACAATGCTGCTTTCACTAGCATCCCTAATCGGTTACGCTTTTATTTATACGATCTATCTAAAAAGAGCCACTCCTCAGAATATTGTTATAGGCGGGCTTGCTGGTGCCGCGCCCCCTCTTTTAGGGTGGGCAGCGATTAGCAACACTATTGACCCTTTCGCTCTTCTCTTGGTCTTAATAATTTTTGTATGGACACCGCCTCATTTTTGGGCCTTAGCAATATATAGAAGGGATGAATACGCAAAGGAATCAATTCCAATGCTTCCGGTCACACATGGAGTTGCCTTCACAAAATTGCAGATAGTTCTTTATACAATCATTCTATTTATAGTAAGCATACTTCCTTATATTGTTTTAATGTCAGGAGCTATATATTTGATATCGGCAGTCATCCTGAGTTCAATATTTATGTATTACTCAATCAGGCTTTATTTAAGCGATGATGATTCCTATGCAATGAGGACATTTAACTTCTCAATATATTATATATTCTTAATATTCGTAGCTCTGCTATGTGATCACTATCTCATTCAATGAACGCTATAAATAGAAATCTTATTTTAATCGCTCTATTTATTATTATTGTAATGAGCTTATTTATAAGCAAACTCACCACTCCAAGAGTACTAAATAACAATGAGCTTTTGGTAAACGGACTATTTTTATTTGAGAAGCCTAAGCAGATATCTGATTTCGAATTCTTTTCTTCTAATAATTCTTCTTTTACAAAATCTAACTTAATTGGAAAATGGACGTTAATGTATTTTGGGTTTAGCAGATGCCCAGATGAATGCCCTACAACAATGTATCAACTTTCAAAGTTAATTAAGGTATTAAAAGAAAAGAACTACCAATTAGACAATAAGCAGTGGGTTCTTGTTTCCATAGACCCAGAAAGAGATAGCCCTGAGATTATAGATACCTACGCCAAAGGTTTCGATGAGGATTTTATGGGAGTTTCTAATACAAGGCCTATGTTGTTGAGCTTGGCAACTCAATTATCTGTAAATAATGTTATGCCTAGCAATAGCCATGGCATGGAGCATAAACATTTAGATAGTCATGCTAATAACATTATTTTACTGAATCCAGATGGAGATTTTGCAGGGATCTTTAGACCGCCATTCGACATCTCAAGACTTTCCCTAACCTACCAATCTATTACCCAGGACTAGATATTAATTATAACTTTGCCTTTAGCTTTTCTATTTGCAAGATGAGCAATAGCATCTGCAGAGTTATCTAAAGAAAATTTATCAGTTGCCTTGGGATTAATCTTTCCCTGAGAATACAAACTAAACAGCTCATCAAAATTATTTTTATTTTCATCAGCAAACATGGCTGCCCAGGCTCCCCAGAAAACTCCTACAATTTGGCATCCTTTTAACAACGTTAAATTTAGAGGCATTTTTGGAATCTGGTCAGCGCCAGCAGCAAAGCCAATAACTAGATATCTTCCTTCCCACGCAATAGATCTAAGGCAAGGTTCGGCATAGCTTCCTCCTACTGGATCATAGATTACATTTGGACCTAGGCCACCAGTAAGCTCTTTAATTTTAGTAGAAAGTGCTTTTTGCTGATCTCTATCTAGATTACCCGAAGGGTATACAAAGCCTTCATCTGCTCCATTTGCTAGGCATATATCTATTTTTTCTTGGGTTGATGCAGCGGCAATAACTTTTGCGCCCATCGCCTTGCCAAGTTGAATAGTTGCAAGACCAACTCCACCAGATGCTCCAAGAACAAGCAATGTTTCGCCTGGCTGTATGTTACCTCTTTGCTTTAATGCATGAAGAGAAGTTCCGTATGTAACTGATAAGGCAGCTGCTATTTCATAATCCATGTCGTCAGGTATAGGCCTAAGAGTTGAAACATGTGTTAATACTTTTTCAGCGATCGCTCCAACCATGGTTGCAGCGAATACCTTGTCACCAACCTTATAGTCAGTAACGCCTTCACCAACTTCAATAATAATACCCGCTGACTCTCCACCAGGAGTAAATGGCATAGGAGGCTGAAACTGATATAAGCCTTGTATCATTAAAACATCTGGAAAATTAACACTTGCTGATTTAACTTCAATAATTACATGCTCGGGAATTACTATTGGGTCTTCTACCTCACAAACTTGGAGTTTCTCCGGTCCGCCTAATTCTATGCATTGTAAAGCTTTCATAATCTATCCTACCTATAATTGAGAGTTATATGAATTCATGAATTCATCTATATTATCGAGACTAGCCTCTTTTTGAATTTTATCAAATTTTAGTAAAGATATCTCAGCTTCTTCTTTAAAGCTCTTAGTTTCTATATTTTTATGAGATCTAAGAATATTAGAGTTTTGTTGAGCTTTCTCTAATCCTAGGTCGTGAAATGGCTTATCTGCATTAAACGTATTTACCCTATCTTTAATATCTAAAACAACATCAACATACCTGGTATCATCCATGGCTTCAGCTAAGGACATTAAATCTTTTACGATATCTCTGTGTGCTTCAAATATTCCGGTTTTTTTATTATTGAGGATAATAGTTGTCTCAAGCAGCCTGCCATATTTGATGGTAGTAGTATCATTATTTTCGATAATAGATTTCTCTTTATCATCCATCATAGGACTCGGCCTAATAAAGCAATATAGTAAAATCAAATCAAGTAACAGTATTTTATCTTTTGATATGCCTGCTACATCATCTGGGTCCAAATCAATGCCCCTAATTTCTACATATTTAATACCTTCTTTTTTTAACAATTCATAGGGCCTTTGACCACTCAACCCAGCTCTTTTTGGTCTTATGCAGTCATAAAGCTCATTCTCAATCTGAAGAATGCCATTGGATATTTGTTGAAAATTTCCGTCACTATCCTTTAAACCAATCGCATCAAATTCTGGGTATGGCTCAGAGATGGCTAATCTTAACTCTTCCAAAAACTCATCCAAATCATTATATTTTATATCTAAATTTTTCTGAGCTTTGCTTTGATATCCTATATCACTCATTCTTAATGAAGTGGCACCTTCTTTAAATAAGTCTGAGCTATTTAAAAGATCTAAATCATTATCTCTGCCGCTAACAAATGATTTATCGACCACTGAGGAGTGACCAAACTCAGACAGAACAAACCAAAATAGCCTTTTAAAATTTCTTATCAATCCGAGATATGCATTATTAATATCTCCTTGATCATTGGATTTCGCAATTTTTGAAAGAGAGCTATCCGATAGTGAAAAATTATAATGAATTCCAGAAACACATTGCATAGTTTTTCCATATCTAAGGGCAAGCCCTTTTCTGTATATGTGCTTAAGTTTGCCCATGTTTGTATCTGAGTATGTTGCTATATTTATTTTGGATGAATCAATAATTTTGGGGGGCATCGAGAATGGCCAGAGTAACTCATCATCTTCTAAGCTGTTAGCAATAAAAACATGAAGACCTAATAAATACTCATAAAGTTCATCTACATCAGTAAAAACAGGAGTAACCATTTCAACAAGCGATTCAGCAAAGTCAGTTGTAATAGAGGGGTTAGTAAAAGACGCCCCTAAGGAAGAAGGATGAGCTTTTTCAGATATAAAGCCATCTTTAGTAACTCTTAAAGATTCTTTCTCTATGCCTCTTTCTATGCCTAGCGATGAAAAGAAATTTTCTTCTTTAAGTTTTTGTAACTGACTGTGGAAATCCAAATTTCTCCCTATAGGTTGGGTCCTGCGGAAACTATATCAGCTTTTACATCAAATTTTTCAAAATTATTTTTGAACTTAGTTACAAGCTCCTCTAGATAGTTTTGATACTCTTCTTGGCTTTCCCATGTCTTTACAGGGTTGAGAAGATCTTGCTCAACACCCTCTACAGAAACAGGGACTTCAAGGTTTAATCCTGGTATATGTTGAGTTTCAATATCATTAAGTTCGCCATTTTGAATTGCGTTAACAATTCTTCTTGTAGTAGGAATACTAAATCTTGTTCCAGTTCCGTATGGACCACCAGTCCACCCAGTATTAACTAAAAATACTTTTGATCCAAAGTCTTCAATTCTTTTCATTAATAAGTCTGCATAAACTCCTGCTGGCCTTGGAAAAAAAGGAGCTCCGAAACATGTAGAGAAAGTTGATTCAATCGAGGAGCTTGATCCTATCTCAGTTGAGCCAACTTTAGCCGTATAGCCACTTAAGAAATGGTAGGCAGCAGCTTCCTTTGAAAGAATCGATACAGGGGGGATAAGTCCAGTAAGGTCACACGTTAAAAAAATTACAGTTTCAGGCTCTCCTGCTGCATTTTTCTCTATAGCACCTTCAATATGTGTTCTTGGATAACAGCATCTGCCATTCTCAGATAAAGATGTATTTGTATAATCGGGAACGCCGGATTCATCAAGAAAAACATTTTCAATCACGCTGCCGTGCTTGATAGCTTTAAATATAACGGGTTCATTCTTTTCTGATAGGTCAATGGTCTTAGCATAGCAACCACCCTCAAAATTAAATACAGATCCTTTATCCCAGCCATGCTCGTCATCACCTATAAGTGAACAGCTTGGGTCTGCAGATAAGGTTGTTTTACCTGTTCCAGATAGCCCAAAGAATAATGCCACCTTGCCTTCTGCATTTACATTGGCTGAACAGTGCATTGGAAGCACGTCTTTGGCTGGTAGCAAGAAATTCTGAGCTGAAAACATAGATTTCTTCATTTCCCCTGCGTACTTCATTCCAGCAAGCAAGACTTTTCTTTCAGCAAAATTAATTATCACACAACCTTCAGAATTAGTTCCATCTTCAGCAGGGTCACATTTGAAATTTGCAGCACTTAAAATTTCCCATTCCTGTTTGATTGAGGGATTAAACTCTGCAGGAACAACAAATATCAATCTAGCAAACAAGCCATGCCATGCAGTTTCAGTAGTAACTTTAACAGGTAGGTAATGTTTGTCATGAGATCCAACGTGAACCTTTGAGACATATCTATTTTTTTCAGATATGTATGACTCAACTTTACCCCAGAGTTTATCAAATTTATTAGCATCAAAAGGCTTGTTAACAGAACCCCAATCTATGAGATCAGAAGTTCCGGGCTCTTGAACTATGAATCTATCATTAGGACTTCTCCCAGTTCTTT
>Ga0115004_10000270_pt1 | contig 37513 bp, 29 predicted proteins | sample ArcticOcean_MG_C_10_FD_88737 | JGI IMG/M metagenome (GOLD analysis project Ga0115004, IMG submission 88737) | Marine microbial communities from western Arctic Ocean - ArcticOcean_MG_CB11_90 | ecosystem: Environmental > Aquatic > Marine > Oceanic | place: Arctic Ocean: Canada Basin | collected... | reverse complement strand
TGCAACAATTGCTCTGCCGCGCTGGCAATGGTCGACTTACCCGCGCCCGACAGGCCTGTTAGCCACACCACCCGACCATGGTGGCCTGCTAGCTGCTCCCGCCCTGCCCGCTTCACAGACAACGCCTGTCGATGCACGTTCGATGCCCGGCGCAGTGCGAACCGAATCATCCCAGCACCGACGGTTGCATTGCTGTAGCGATCAATCAAGATAAAAGCGCCGAGCGCAGGACAGTCGTTGTAGGCCTCAAAGGGAATGGCCGCGTCTAACGTGATCTGAACATTGGCGATTTCATTGAGCGCCAAGTTTCTAGCCGGCAGTTGCTCAAAGGTGTTGATGTCGTATTGGTATTTGATGCTAGACAAGCTCGCGTTCACCTGGCTGCTGCCCAGCTGCAGGCGGTATCTGCGGCCGATGTAACCCGGCTCTGCGTCCATCCATACCAGTTCTGCCTCGAACTGGTCCGAGACCTCGCAAGGCGCATCCGCCGCGACGATTAAATCTCCACGGGAAAGATCGATTTCTCGATCCAGAGTCAACGTGACGGCCTGGTCGGTCACAGCTTGGTCTAAATCCTGATCAAACAGCACAATGCGGTCTACCATCGCCAGTTGCCCGGACGGTAATGCCCGAATCGGATCGCCGGGCCGAATATTACCGGCCAGCACGGTGCCGGCGAAGCCGCGAAAGTCCGCATTCGGCCGATTGACCCATTGAATGGGGAACCGAAATCCGTGTTGGGTCAGTCGGGCTCGAATATCGACGGTTTCTAAAAAGCCGAGTAGGGTCGGGCCTTGATACCAGTGCATCCTGCCCGAGCGCTCGATTACGTTGTCGCCCTTCAGGGCCGATAAGGGAATGGGGGTCACGGATTTGAACGCAAAGTGTCTGCGCAAGGCCTCGTATTCATCACAGATCGCTTGAAAACGGGTCTCACCATAATCGACAAGGTCCATCTTGTTGACCGCCAGCACAACATGCTCGATGCCCAGCAAAGAAGCAATGAACGAGTGCCGCCGGGTCTGGGTAAGAATCCCTTGGCTGGCATCCACCAAAATAATCGCCACATCTGCTGTCGAAGCACCGGTCACCATGTTGCGGGTATATTGCTCGTGGCCTGGGGTGTCGGCAACAATGAATTTTCGTTGGTCGGTATTGAAAAAACGATAGGCCACATCGATGGTGATGCCCTGCTCTCGTTCGGCAGCTAGGCCGTCAACCAACAGTGCAAAATCGATATCGCCGCCTTGGGTCCCCACTTTTTTGGAGTCTTTCTGAAGCGCCGTCACCTGGTCTTCAAAAATGAGCTGGGCTTCATAAAGCATCCGTCCGATCAACGTGCTTTTGCCATCGTCGACCGAGCCGCAGGTGATAAACCGCAATAGCTCGAGTTCGGATTGGGTGGCTAGATACGCGTCTATCTGCGTCTCAATCTGCTCAACTTGCTCAACCTCGATGGGTTTTGATGGTTTGCTCATTAGAAATAACCCTCTTGTTTTTTCTTCTCCATCGAGGCGCTGCCATCAGAATCAATTGCGCGGCCCTGCCGTTCGCTGGTCCGGCTATGCAATAGTTCCAAGACGATTTGAGAGAGGTCAACGGCTGAGGATTCGACCGCGCCGGTAAGCGGGTAGCAGCCCAGCGTTCGAAAACGAACTTGCTTGAGTTCAACCTTTTCGCCCGGTTGCAGTTGCATGCGGTTGTCATCGATCATGATGAGCATGCCGTTCCGGTCAACAACCGGGCGTTCGGCCGCAAAGTAAAGAGGTACGATGGGAATGTCTTCCCGATAGATATACTGCCAGATGTCGAGCTCTGTCCAATTCGAGAGCGGGAATACTCGGATGCTCTCCCCGGGTGCTTTGCGGCAGTTGTACAGGTTCCACAGCTCAGGGCGTTGATTTTTTGGATCCCAGCGATGGCTGCGGCTTCGAAACGAAAAGATGCGTTCTTTTGCTCGGCTTTTTTCCTCATCGCGTCTTGCGCCGCCGAAGGCCACATCAAATTGGTGTAAGTCCAGCGCTTGCTTCAAGCCTTGGGTTTTCATGATGTCGGTGTGCAGCGCGCTACCATGATCAAAGGGGTTGATGTTCTTCTCAATGCCTTCTGGATTGACGTGAATAATGAGGTCCATATTGGATTCGGCGGCCATGGCGTCCCGAAAGTCGTACATGGCTTGAAACTTCCACCGAGTATCGACGTGCATCAGTGGAAACGGTGGCGGGCTGGGGTAGAAGGCTTTGCGCGCCAAGTGCAACATGACGGACGAGTCTTTACCCACGGAGTAAAGCATCACGGGGTTATCGGCATGCGCCATCACTTCTCGGATGATATAAAGGCTCTCGGCCTCAAGCCGGTCTAAGTGGGATAACGTTGTGGCTTGCGCTTTATTGGGGGTCATGGTTTTTGTCTCGGGCGCAGAGGCCCTGCTGGCTTGTTTCGTTTCAGGGAAGTGCGCGGTCATGATTTCCAGGTGTGCGCTGGTCTTCGTTTCGGCCACTGTCTGTTTGATGGCCCGGCAGAACCCGACAAGGTTGCCGATCGGGAAAAAAACGGCAGGTTTATCTTCTGTCAGCGCCAAAAGCCCTGTCTCAACGTTTGAGAGGCTTTCAGAGGCGATATAGCACCAGCGCTTAGCGCCTTTGCCGTCCTCTGCAACCAGAACACTGCTTTCTTGAGATAGCGCCTCTTGGTTTGCGACAGGCAGTTTGTGTAAGGCGACAAATAGCGCGGCTTTGCGTTTCTTCCGCGCGTCTGTCAGTAAGGCGTCAGCCACGGCTTGAATGATGGGCCGGTCAGACTCATCACGGGGATCGGTTGTTTTATTGAGGCAGGCAAGCCAAGGGATGTCAGCAACTCGGCGCTCAAGCGTGCGCTTATTGAATGGCGGAGCCTGGCCTTCCAGAGCATGTCTAACATCCTCTATTCGCCAAACCACGTTATGACCTGGGCCGATGAGGTTGTCGATCAGGTGCGTTTCAAGCGTATCTTGGTCCATAACGTTGTCGCAAAGCGTTAAATTGACTTTTACCTTAACATTATTAATCGTTAAATTGTAACTCTATATAGAGATCATCTTATAATTACGTTTTGCGACATCTATTTCCTGTTTTGATCGGGTCAGGTATTAGGCCGGTTCGCATTGGTTTTCTCACTCAGAGCGCGTTCTTTTAGGCCTGCCAAGCCGGGCCGCCGTTGGGCCTGAATGGTTGGGCGACACAAGGGCGGCAAAGCTCCGACTCTGCTAAACTTTAGGCTTCTAATCACGTCTTTGATTATGTCTGAAATACTCCTCACGGCTTTGCGTCAAGACACACCGATGATTGACGTTCGCGCGCCGATTGAATTTGAGCAAACGGCCCTGCCCAGCGCTCGAAACCTGCCCATTCTGAACGATGCTGAACGCGCCGAAGTTGGCCTCTGCTATAAAAACAAAGGCCAAGTGGCGGCGACGGCCCTGGGTCATCAATTGGTCTCGGGAAGTACCAAGGACGAGCGCATTCAAGCTTGGATCGATTTGATTACCCGCCATCCCGATGCCCTGCTGTTCTGCGCTCGAGGCGGTTTACGTTCAAAGCTCGCAGCGGACTGGCTTGCCCAGGCGGGTTATTCAATTCACCGTGTTGAGGGTGGTTACAAGCAAATTCGACAAATCCTCGTTGATCAGTATCCGATTGCGCCGAGTCAGCTTTTCATTCTTGCAGGCTCGACCGGCGTCGGTAAGACGGAAGTTTTGGTCCAAGACCGCTTCCATATCGATTTGGAAGGCCTCGCCAACCATCGCGGCTCGGCCTTTGGCAGCATGGTGACGCAACAGCCGGCACAAACAACCTTTGAGAATGCGCTGGGCGTTGAATTGTTGAAGTGGCGATTCGCAGCGCACGGCCCCCTATTACTTGAAGATGAAGGCCGTTTGATCGGTCGATTGCACCTGCCCGTTCCCTTGCAAACTTCGATGAAGGATTCGCGGTTGCTGGTGCTTGAGGCGTCTTTTGAGGCGCGCGCCCAGCGTATCCATCGGGACTATATTCTTAATAATTGGGCCCATTTTGAAGGCGCCTATGCGGATCAGGCCTTCGAGCTATTTAGTGGTTATCTATTACAAGCCCTTAAAAGTATTAAAAAAAGATTGGGCGGGCAAGGTTACATTGAATGTGAAAAGAGGATGATGGACGCACTGGCCTTACAATCTTCTGGCGATGTCAGCGGCCATCAGGGATGGATTGAATATTTGTTGGCCAATTACTATGACCCGATGTATACCTATCAACTGGGCCAGAAAGCACATCGGATTGTGTTTCGGGGCGACGCGTCTGAAATTAACGATTATCTAGCACGGCAGCGTAAAAACTTCGAGCCTTAAGACGGCCTCGCTTTGAGAGCCATGAGAATATAGACCCTCGAACCCTCGAACCCTCGAACCCTCGAACCCTCGAACCCTCGAACCCTCGAACCCTCGAACCCTCGAACCATCAGGTCGTCGAGCAACCAATGCTTTACTGCATTATTGTGAATCAAAGTTCAAAGGTATGAGGCTTATAGCGAGAAAAAGGCGCCGCCCTAGCGCATGGGTGTGACAGCCTGGCGGCCTAAGTCTGTATGGAGTCCGAACCTCGTTGTTGAGTCGTTACGGCATCAGGCCATAAGCCATAAAACATTCAGCACTTTAATGATTAACCCATCTCAGAGTTCTCGCCCAACCTCATGATTTAATAGCTCTTTTCTTGGCCCAGTACTTGTTCTGCAATAAACGACTTGATGAGCTCTTGTGATATCGGTGCAATCACCGGGATCATGATTTCTCGCAGGTACCGCTCGACGTGATATTCCTTGGCGTACCCCATCCCGCCGTGGGTCAGTACCGCGCGTTCGCAGGCTTTAAAGGCGGCTTTAGCTGCCAAGTACTTCGCCGCGTTCGCCTCAGCGCCGCAAGGCTGACCGCGATCGTAAAGATCGGCGGCTTTAAACACCATCAATTGCGCGGCTTCCAGTTCCATCCAATTTTCAGCCAAAGGATGTTGAATGCCCTGGTTTTTACCGATCGTGCGGTCGAACACAACGCGTTCTTTGGCATATTGGGCGGCCTTAGCCAGGGCCGCTTGGCCCAGGCCAACCGCTTCGGCTGCAATTAAGATCCGCTCCGGATTTAGGCCATGTAATAAACATTTCCAACCGTCGCCTTCTGCGCCGATGCGGTCGGTCACCGGGACGATTAAGTCATCAATAAAAAGGGCATTCGAATCAATGGCTTTTCTACCCATCTTTTCAATTAATCGAACTTCAATGCTATCCCGATTGAGGTCAGTGAAGAATAACGTCAGCCCGTCGGTCGGCTTTTTGCAATCGGCAAGGTCTTGGGTGCGCGCAATGATTAGAATCTTATTGGCGGTTTGGGCCGTTGTGGTCCAAAGCTTGCGACCATTGATGCGGTAGTGGTCCCCGTCTCGAACGGCTCGGGTGGCCAACCGCGTGGTGTTCAAGCCCGCATCGGGTTCGGTCACGCCAAAGCACGCTCGGTCTTGCCCCTTAATCAGCGGGGGTAAGAGCCGCGCCTTTTGTTCTTCTGTACCAAACACCACGACCGGGTTCGGACCAAAAAGGTTGAGATGAACGGCCGATGCGCCGCTCATGCCGGCCCCGGATCGAGCAATCGCATGGGCCATGATCGCGGTTTCGGTCACGCCAAGGCCGGCCCCGCCATAGGCTTCGGGCATTGCGATGCCAAGCCAGCCGCCCTCGGTGATGGCTTTGACGAAGGCTTCTGGAAATACCCCATCGGTATCCCTTGCAAGCCAATAGGCATCACCGAATGGCTGGCAAATTTTCTCGATGGCCGCGCGAATGGCTAACTGCTCGGTTGTGAGTTCAAAGTTCATGAAGCACCGCCTTCATTAAAATAGAATTAGATTGTCGTTTGGATTACCCAAACTCTTTGCAGTATGGGTGAGTTTAGGGCGCTTGGCAAAATCGCTTTCCAAGCTTACCGTGCCGATGAATGCCTCCGTTTTTTATTCCTTGGTACTGCATATTGAAGGGTTAGGATCAACACATCGAAAGTCGAAGAACCAGCGTTTAAGTCAGTTCTTCCGAAAAGCGCTGAGACCGGTGCGCGCATCGTTCTTTCGGTAAGCGATAACTACTTTTGCCGACAACCGCAGCTCGATTGCGGCGTGACCCAAAGCAAAGCCGATAGAATAAAAGTTTAGAAAGGCTCTGAAAACAAGGTAATAGGAAGTAAGCAGCTGATGCGATGACTTAAAAATCATAATGATTTCATGTTCTTGGGTGATAATTGCCTTTACTGATTCGGGAAAAAAGTTTAGTTTATTGCATTGGGTTCAAATGATGTTGATGACGGGCCGCTAAAAACGCTGAGCGTTTATAACGTTGAGCGTTTATAAGGACGCAGCATAAGCAGCATAAGCAGCATAAAAAGAAGCGTGTCGAACTTAGTAACCACTATATAAGGAAATCTTTGCAACGTGCCGGCCTTAAAAGAGGAACCTCAAAAATTAACCAAACGCGAGCGAACCCGTCGGAAATTACTGACAGCAACCCGAGATCTTATCTACGATCGCGGTATTGAACGGGTTGCGATTCTTGAGATTACCGATGCTGCAGGTGTCGCGGCAGGCTCGTTCTATAATTACTTTGAAAATAAAACGGCAATTGTTGCGGCGATTGTTGATGACTTTCATGAGGTCTTCGAGTCCCATCTCTCTGAAACCCGTACTCGTTTAAAAGATCCTGCGATGCGGTTATCGGTCTCACTGAAATATTTTTTTGCGCAATCTCAGGAAAATGAAGCCTGGCGAAGCTTTATTATTAGTGCGGGGCTTTCGGATCAACAGGTGTTGGCGCAATCCGCGCGCCAGTGCCGCGATGACATTGCATTGGGTACTCGTGGTGGTCGATTTAAAACAGAGAACGTCGCGATTACTCAGAGTTTGATTACGGGAATGGCCACTCATGTTGCCCTAGAGATTCAGCGTGGGCGATTGCCGAGAACAGCCGTGTTTGAGACGGTTCGCCATATTCTCAGAATGCTCGGCCTACCGGATATCGCCGCCAAGGCCTTCGCGTACGCCCCATTGCCGACGATATCAGCCCCCGTCAGGACCGATTTTCCGACGGACTCGAGCATCCCGTTTCACTTGGCGATCGAGCGTCGGAAGTTGAATCGAGATCGTGAGCAGGCAACTGCCGCTTCCTAAAAAAACCGGCTCTGTTAAAGCGTCCTTTCCAGATTAATGGCTGATCGGTGCGGCCGCGCCTGGACTAGTCTTTGATTTGAAATACACGACGGTGGTCCTCGATCACTCGGTTCAAGCGGCCTTCTTTGGATAACCTACTCATCACGGCTATGGCGGATCGGTTCGGTTCGGTGAGAGCGATTCAATCAGGCCGCCTAAACGAGGCGAATTCATTTCTACAGCGGCAGTTTAAAACGGCTTAAGCGCAGTGCATGCGCCCAGAGAAAATGTCTAGCGCAAAAAACGCCTTAAAGAACCTGGCGATTGAGGGCTCAGCTTCTATCGGATTGTTGGGTGCTATGGGTAGATGGGTTATTGGTAGATGGGTTATAGGTAGATGGGCTATTGGTAGATGGGCTTTTAGTAGATGGGCTTTTAGTAGATGGGCTTTTGTAGATCGTTGCTTTAAATGGACGGTTCGTTGCCCTGCCCTGCCTTGTGCACGGCTCTGCGATCGCGGCAAGCCAGTTGCTAGAATTTAAGAGACGTTATAACGGGGCCGAGCTTGGCCGATAGGCCAGCATCACTCGCGCGCCATTCGCGAGCCCTTTGCGAAATCGATTGCCCCATAGCAGCCATTGCACGGGGTACTGATCTCCAAAGGCATCGAGCGCCGCATCAATGAGCTTGGGGCTTTGTGCGATCCGAGCCGTTGCTCGCAAGCTGGGCAGCGCTAGATGGGCCTTAAAATCGGCTTCCCAAACGCCAACATCACCGACCCATATTTGAGTGCGTTGTAGTCCGGCCATGACGGCCTGAGCGCGCCAGCTGGTTTGATCCGTACAAACCAGTATTTCGCCGTCAACCACCACAAACCAAACTTCTGATTGGCAACGGCTATAGTCGCCCCCCAGTTTAATCGGCGTGAGATAGATTAAAGGTGAATCGGTCAGTGCTTGGGCAATTTCAGGCGCAAGGTTTAGGGTCGCTGTGCTGCCAGTTTGTTGTAAGGAAAGGCTTTTGGCGACGGATTGACTCGCAACGAGGCCCGGTGAGGATAACAACCCCAACGCCGCCAGGCTTTGCACCACCTGGCGACGGGAGTATTCGGTCAAAGCCCGAGAACCATTTTCGCCATGATGTTGCGCTGTACTTCGTTTGAACCGGCATAAATCGACACTTTGCGAGTATTGAAGTAGTCGGGCGCCGCGGTATTGGCGTAATCCGGGCCAATGGGCTCGTCATTGGCGCCTTTGATTGGGCCAGGATTGTCAAACGGCACGGCGTAAGAACCCGTCGCTTCCAAAGCAAGCTCGGTTAGCGCTTGCTGTAATTCGGTGCCTCGACACTTCAGTAACGACGATTCGGGTCCAACGTTTTTACCGGCAGAAAGGGAGCTCAAGATACGCAGTTCCGTAAACTCCATGGCCGAGATCGCAATTTCGGTCTCCGAGAGTTTTCGCTGAAAATCCGAAGCATCCGATACGCTGCCCTCTCCATCTTGCTCCAGCTGCGCAATTTGGCGGATGCGCTGTAGGCCTGCTTTTAGCCCATGAGAGTAAGCGTTACCCCGCTCAAATTCGAGTAAGTACTTGGCATAGGTCCAGCCTTTGCCTTCTTCGCCGATTAGATTCTCAACCGGCACCTTCACGTCGGTGAAGTGCACCATATTGATTTCTTGATGGCCTTCGGGCGGTACGTCAATGGTCACAATCGGTTGCACGTCGATGCCAGGTGTATGCATATCGATGAGTAGAAAAGAAATGCCCATCTGGCGAATGTCATCGTCACTCGTTCTAACCAAGCAGAAAATCATGTCGGCATACTGCCCCATGGTATTCCAGGTTTTGGTGCCATTGACGATGTAATGATCGCCCTCTCGAACCGCTTTGGTCCGCAGGGACGCCAAGTCGCTGCCAGCGCCCGGTTCCGAGTAGCCTTGGCACCACCAAACGTTGGTGTCGAGAATATCGGGTAAATACTTGGTCTTCTGTTCCTCAGAGCCGTATTTCATAATAACCGGTGCAACCATGCCGAGCCCGAAAGGAATAATCGCCGGCGTATCGGCATGAGCCATTTCAAGGTCGAACAGGTAACGTTGGGTCGGCGTAAAGTTTGGGCCGCCATGCTCAACCGGCCAACCTGGGGCAACCCAGCCTTTGGTGTTGAGAGCTTTTTGCCAGTAAACATGATCTTCTTTCGAGAGGTGACCACCTGGACTTCGCTGCTTCCGCGCTTTCATCTCTGCTGGATAATGCTCCTTAATCCAGTTTCTGACTTCCATTTGGAAGGCAAAGTCTTCGTCGCTAAAATTCATATCCATGATGTGTATCCTTCGGTTGAACAGTGATTATAGCGGGGCTTAGGCGGCTTGCTCAATAAGCGCGCGTCCCACCACTTTTAAAGCCAGGGTTTCTTCGGTACCTTCGAAAATAGAAAGGACCCGGGCGTCCAGCCAATACCGGCTGACGGCCGTCTCTTCGGCATAGCCCATGCCGCCATGCAGCTGCATGGCCTCACGGGTTACCCATTCTGCCGATTTACAAGTGATGAGCTTCACAAGACTGGCATCCATTTGCCCTCGCCCGTCATCCATCATTCGGCCGACTTCATAGGTGAACTGTCGTCCCGCTTCGATGGCCATCGCCATTTTCGCGAGCTTTACTTGTGACAGTTGGTAGTTGCCGATCGCCTTGCCAAAGACTTTGCGATCTTGAACATAGCGGAGCGCGGCTTCAAAGGCGCCTTGCATCAGGCCAAGAGCGCGTGCGGCGGTTTGAATTCGCCCGCCCGTAAAGCCCCGCATCGTAAAATAAAAACCGCGGCCCAAGCCCTGGCTCTCGCCAATGACGTGGCTGTGCGGCACCAGATATTGATCAAAAAAGAGTTGGTAGCTGTGCATGCCTCGGTAGCCAACCGTGCTGATTGAGGTGCCGGTCAGAGCGCCACCGGCCGGTTGGTTTACGGTAAATGAGTGATCATCCGTACTGGGCTTTTCAACCAGAAATAAACTCAGCCCCTTATGACCAAGGGAGAGGTCCGGATTGGTGCGCGCCAGGGTTAGCAAAACGTTTGCTTTGCCGGCAAAGGTGCTCCAGGTTTTAGCGCCGTCTAAAAGCCAGCCATCATCCGTCAGGGTGGCCTTGAGTTTGGAAGACGCAACGTCCGAGCCATAGTCGGGCTCGGTAATGGCCACCGCGCACAGGGTGTCGCCCGCGGCGATGCCGGGCAGCCAATCGGCTTTTTGCGCTGGGGTGCCGCCTTCGATTAAAGCTCTCGAGAGAATCTCGGGGCGGGTAATGAGTGAGCCTGCACCGCCGAGAGAGACCCTAGACAATTCTTCGGTAACCACGATCATGCCAAGCGTGTCTTCGCGATCATCGGGCAGTAATCCGCCGTATTGCTCGGGCACCGATAGACCAAAGCAGCCCAATTTCTTTAGACCGTCAAGAATCTCGTCGGGAATGATTTGGTCCTCACGATGAATGGCTTCTGCTAGAGGGGCAACCACGTCATCAGCGAACTGATGAAACGTATCCGCAATCATTTGTTGGGCTTCAGGCAGCCCGCGGGATTGCGTGTCGCCGCCAACCGCAATGAGGTCGGCGCCAATCTGAGCAAGGTGCTGGGCATTTAGGTTATGGTCTAAAAACGCCGCCAATGCGGTCGGCGCAGATAAGGTCTCTCGCGTTAATCCAGCGTCCTGGGGGCTCGCCAGCAAGCGATTTAAACTGGACTGAATCATTTGAGCGGCAAAGGCTACCGCCATCGTCTCGGTTAACCCCCCTTTGCTGCGGGCGGTTGCAAGGTAGGCTTGGGCGCAGCGAATCTCCGACGTGCTGACTGCCAGGTCGTATGTGGCCTGTTGATGCGCATCCAACTGCGCGCTGGACAGCCTGCTGCCCTCGGTACAATTGGTTTTTAGCCAACGCAATCCAGTATTGAGGTTGTCATGAATCCAATGGAGGTGTTGCTCGGCGGTCATGTGTTAATTCCTTTTGATTTCAAGCGCGGTTGCCTTTTAAAACGCGGGTTTCGCGGAATCCGTTCGAATTAATCGATCGAGCGCTAGTGTTAAGAACGGCAGCCTCGGCGGCGGCTTTGCGGCGGCGGGATCAAAGATACCACCTCATTCTTTGCGATTGCTCAATAGAGGTACGTGATCGCCGAGACATTGTGTCACTGCAAACCAAAGACACCGCCCTGCAATGCTATCTTACGCCAACTGAAGGCGGAATTTGGGTCTTCCGCTGATTTCGCTGCGGATTCAAGAAACTTTCGTTCGTTACCGTGTGCCCAAGATCGCATCTCTGCGGGCTCAGTGTAGACGACGTGTTTGCGCGGAAGTAGACCATGAAAAAGTTTTTTAAATTCGTTATTGTTCGCCATTCATTCTATGAACCGTTGTCTATGAGCGAGCTTCCCAATATCCGCGACGTTGTTGACTACTTTGAACACTTGCAACGCCAAATCTGCGATGCAATCGAGGTCATTGATGGCGCGCAGACCTTTAGCATCGAAGAAATTGAAACACCGGGCGGCGGCCATGCCCGGCCAAGGGTGCTCGATGATGGGGCGCATATTGAGCGCGGCGCGGTGCAATTTACCCATAGCATTGGTCAATCGCTGCCGCCTGCGGCCAGTGAACGGAACCCGCATTTAGCTGGCAAGGGTTTTCAAGCGGCTGCTATCTCAATGATCATGCATCCTAGAAACCCCTTCGTGCCAACCTTTCACGCCAATCTTCGGTTTTTCTTGGTGGATGATGAGAATTGGTACTTCGGCGGTGGATTTGATCTCACGCCCTTCTACCCCTTTCGGGAAGATGTCGTTCATTGGCATCAGACGGCTCGGGACGCGTGTCAGCCTTTCGGTGAGGATCTCTACCCGAAAATGAAAGCCTGGTGTGATGACTACTTTTATTTGCCCCATCGACAGGAAACGCGCGGTGTGGGCGGATTGTTTTTTGATGATTGGACGCAAGGCGGCTTTCGTAACAGCCTTGATTTGGTGCAAAGCATTGGCGATCACATTTTGCCTGCCTATATACCAATTCTGAAAAAGCGGTGTTCAACCCCGTTTACCGATGCCCAAAAAGATTTTCAGTTGTATCGGAGGGGCCGCTATGCCGAATTTAACCTCGCAATCGACCGAGGCACCCGGTACGGGCTCCAGAGCGGTCGTCGCATCGAATCGGTGCTGGCTTCGATGCCACCGCAGGCGATTTGGAAATACAATTGGCAACCGGAACCGGGCTCCCCAGAAGCTGCGTTGACCGAGCATTACTTGAAAGCCCAGGATTGGCTGTCGTGACTTCGGCGCAGCAACCCTTGGTGAGTAAACTGCCCGATGTTGGCACCACCATCTTTACGGTGATGTCGAAGCTCGCGAGCGACCATGGTGCGATCAATCTCTCCCAAGGGTTTCCTGATTTTGAGCCGCCAAGCGGCTTGCTGGCGGCATTGCAGCGCCGCTTATCAATGGGTGGCCATCATCAATACCCGCCGATGCATGGCATCGCTGAACTGCGACAACAAATTGCTGAAAAGGCGCGAAGGCATTACCAAGCGGTGGTCGATCCAGACCTTGAAGTGACCGTAACCTCCGGGGCAACCGAGGCCTTGTATGTGGCCATTCAAGCGGTTGTGCAGGCCGGGGATGAGGTGATTGTGTTTGATCCCGCTTACGACGCCTATGATCCAGCCGTTCGACTCGCCGGTGGAATCCCGATTCATCTGCCGCTCGCGGCGCCAGGATTTACCATTGACCTGAGCGCGCTGAAAGCCGCGATCACCAGCAAAACCCGATTACTTGTAATCAATTCGCCGCACAATCCGTGTGGCAGTCTGATCGATGATGCGACCCTCACAGCCATCGCGCAACTTGCGGAGGAATTCGGGTTTTATGTGCTGTCGGATGAAGTTTATGAGCACATGGTCTTTGATGAGGCGCGGCATATCAGCGCGCTGGAGCACGCATCGCTCAGAGACCGATGTTTCGTTGTGTCGAGTTTCGGCAAAACCTACCATGCGACCGGTTGGAAAGTCGCTTACTGCATTGCGCCGCCAGCATTGACCCGAGAATTTCGCAAAGTTCATCAATTTGTGACCTTTACAACCCACACGCCAAGTCAATGGGCCATCGCTGATTTCATGGCAAGCGATGAAGGCCATACGGCGGCGTTGCCGGCATTTTACGAAGATAAACGGGATGGCTTTTTGGCGCGCTTTGATGGCCTTGGGTTTAAAATGGTGCCGAGCGCGGGCACTTATTTTCAATTGGCCGATTATTCAGCGGTTGCCCCGCTCGCAAACTTGAACGACACCGATTGCGCCATCGCGTTGACCAAAACCTATGGGGTCGCTGCCATCCCCGTCTCGGTTTTTTACGAAACACCCCCTCATGGTCAGCGGCTACTCCGGTTTTGCTTCGCGAAATCGGATGGCACCTTGACGGACGCGGCTGATCGATTACAGCGCGGGCTGCTTGGGCCCAAGGCACTAAGATGAAGCTGGCGCTGCTGCAAACGCAATTGCACTGGGAGGCGCCTGACAAAAACCGTCAGAGCCTAGCGAATGAACTCGCTGATCTTGCGCCGGTTGATTTGGTGGTTTTACCGGAAATGTTTACCACGGGCTTTTCCATGGGGGCCGAGGCGCTGGCTGAGACGATGGCCGGACCAACGGTCTCCTGGATGCAGGCCATGGCGCGCGCGCATCAGGCTGTTTTTTGCGGGTCGGTGATCATTGAATCAGAGCGCGGATACACCAACCGCCTGCTCTGGGTTGGTCCCGAGGGTTCGGTTGAATATTATGACAAGCGGCATCTGTTCAGGATGTCGGAAGAACATCAGCACTACACCCCGGGCATTGATCGGCTGTCCACAACGATTGCCGGCTTTAATTGTTGCCCGCTGATTTGTTATGACCTGCGATTCCCGGTTTTTTCAAGAACCCAAGCGACCGATACGGACCTGCTCATTTATGTGGCCAATTGGCCCGCCAAGCGGGCGACGCATTGGCGGACATTGCTCCAAGCCCGGGCGATCGAAAACCAATGTTACGTTGTGGGCGTGAATCGGCTCGGTACCGACGGTAATAGGGTCGCCTATCAGGGGGATTCGATGGTCGTGGATTTTCAAGGCGAGGTTCTTCGGGACGCAACCGATCGACGCGGTTGGCACTACGCGACGCTAGATTTGAACGCGTTAAAAGACTATCGCGCGGCCTTCCCGGCTTGGATGGATCAGGATGATTTTACGCTGACGCGATAACATCTCAAACCTCAAACCTCAAACCTCAAACCTCAAACCCCAAACCCCAACATAACGCGCTAAGCCGCGTAGGCCGGAAGGTTGTAAACCGAGCCGGATCTCGAGGGTTCCTGCGCCCCAGCGCCAATAACGTCGCTAATCCTAAAGCCCTCTAATCCTAAAGCCCTCTAATCCTGAAACCCTTTAAACGTTGAATCGCAAAATCGCTTATTAGCAATCAGCTGAGGTGCTTTTGATGTCCGACTTGACGGATCGCGGGCTCTTTGAATTTAAACGCGATGACGCAAGGGTTTTTTATTAGGGCGCTTAAACACTGGCAGCGATTGAATGCTGCGTGCAGGGTGGGTGATTTTTCGGGAATAACGATTTTCGAGTCCTGAAAATGGTGAAAAACGGTAAACTTCCAACAAGCATTCATTTTTGCGCCGGCCCCTTCACGCTATACTGATCAACCTACCCTCGAAGGGAAACGTCGTGCTTTATTACCTCAGTCAGTGGCTTGCCGAATGGGCAGGGCCCGTGCGACTGCTCAGCAGTAATATTTTCTTAGCGGGTGCTGGCACCGCGATGGCGGCCGGTCTGGTCTGGTGGCTGCTGCCCAAACTCTGGCATCTCTTGCCCCGAGATCAAGGACGCGCTCACGCGGTCGGCGCTGAGCACAGTATCGGCAAACCCATGAGCGCTGGGGTCTTGTTCATTCCGATCTTTGTTGTGGTTGCCTTTTTGTTTGTGCCCTACCACCCGAAAGTTATTGGGATCTTGGGCTGCGCGCTGGCGGCGATGATGGTGGGTTATTTTGACGACCGAGCGGTCGGCGGCTGGAGCGAGTACCGTCTTGGCGCGCTGGACCTTCTGGTCTCCATTGCCGCCGCTTGGCTGCTGTGCGGTGGTGAGCCGGTTCAGATCTGGTTGCCTTTGTACAAAGGGAGTCTTGAAGTCTCGCCCATCCTATATATGTTGGCGGCAACTCCCCTCCTCTGGGTATCGATTAATGCCACCAACTGCACGGATGGCGTCGATGGCCTATCGGCCAGTTTGACCTCGATGTCGATCTTATTCCTGGGCGTGATTCTTTATGGGATTGTTGGCCACGCCGAAATTGCTCGATATTTGTTGGTGCCACACTATGCCGATGGGGCGCAGTGGGCCATTCTAGCGTATGTGATGGTCGGTTGTTTGACTGGCTACCTCTGGCACAACAGTTACCCGAGTGCCGTCTTGATGGGCGATTCTGGCTCAAGACCGGTGGGTTTAATGTTGGGGGTTCTCGCCTTGGCCTCCGGCAACCCGTTTTTGATTTTGGTCGTTGCTTTTGTGATTTTGGTCAATGGCGCAACGGGTATGGTTAAAGTGGTCTTGCTGCGATTCTTTAAGATCCCAATCTTTAAAAATATTCGATATCCGCTGCATGATCATGTTCGACACAATATGGGCTGGTCTAATACGCAGGTTTTGGTGCGCTTTATGCTCTTACAAGCCGTCGGCACCCCCATTCTCCTCGTGCTATTGCTCAAAATTCGTTAGAGATTACTGTCAGGATTAATCAGCGCGGTCAGAATATGATCCGCCCATTGGCCGTTAATCTTGAGGAACGATCGCGCCCGACCTTCCACTTCAAAGCCCAGGCGGGCCAATAACCGGGCGCTTCGGCCATTGTGGGGAATATAGTTCGCCATAATGCGATGCAGTTTGAGGTCTGTGAAGACATGCTGGATTGCGGCCGACACCCCTTCCTGCATATAACCTTGGCCTTCAAAGGCGCCACCGAGTGCATAGCCCAGCTGACAGGATTGCATGGTGCCACGAGTAATCTGGGTAAAATTGATCACGCCTAAAATCTGGTTTTCGGCGGGGTTCATCATCACAAAACTACAGCTTTCGCCGCGACTGAAATCGATTAGGTTGGCCTGTAATTGCGCTTGCCAAAACGACGCGGTATAAAACTGCGGGGTGCGTAAGGGCTCCCAAGGGCCCAAATGGCCTCGGTTTTCTTGGCGAAACCGCACCATTAACTCAGCAAAGGATGGCCGCAAGAGGGTCACAACCAAACGCTCGGTTTGGATTCTAGGAATTAAAAGATCTGAAAGTTTTGATGCGGGCATGTTGTGACTAGTGGCCTTGTCGCGTTGTGACGGGTTTGACCAAAACAAGATACTCAGTTTGGTTATGATAAAAGCGGGCTGTCCTTTCGAATTCTAAATCTTCATAAAGCTGCCGCGCCCGGTGATTAAATGCCGCAACGGTTAAGCGCAAGGCCTCGGGCGTGAAGGTTTGGGTGGCGAACGCTAGGATGGCCTCGATAAATGCCCCACCATACCCTTGGCCAACCAGATCAGGGTGCAACCCTAGGCCGATATCCAGGGCGGGCGCTGAGTAATCGCCGCCGGGCAGTTGTCCATCTGCGCCGAAAGAAGCATAGCCAACGAGTCGCGCACCATAAACAACGCCGTGAAACTGCCACTGCGGGTCGATTAAGTTTTCAACCATTCCAGGAACGGCGGGTGGTGGGTTGTAGAAATCAAGGGGCGGCGCATAGCGCCAGCTTAGAACCTCAGCGGCTTGAGCTTGGGTTAATGGCGCGAAGGTGAATTTGCCGCTATCCATCAGCCAGCGCTGTAGCCACCGTCTACGGGTAAGGCGACACCGGTTACAAAGTTCGCACTTTTAGAGGCAAGAAAGACCGCGGCGCCAGCCAGTTCATCGGGTTCGCCAAATCGGCCAGCCGGGGTTCTGGCCAAAATATTTTGGTAAAAATCGGGGTCGTCTTGCACGGCTTGGGTCAAATCGGTGTTAATCCAACCCGGAATAATGGCATTAACTTGAATCTGATTGGGCGCCCAAGCCACGGCCAGCGCTTTGGTCATTTGGACGATACCGCCTTTACTCGCGCTGTAAGAGGTCACCCGAGCCCCGCCAAAAGTAGAATAAAGCGATGCGATATTGATGATTTTACCGGGATGACCACTCACAGATTGGTCCTGTAAATCCTCAAAGGCATCTTGGCAGCACCAAAAAACAGATTTCAAGTTGGTATCGAGTACCGCATCCCAATCGGCTTCGCTGATGGCCTCGGGTGGCGCGCCAATCGCGATCCCGGCATTGTTGACCAAGATGTCTACCGGCCCCAGTGTTTCGCGAACATGGCTAAACAGGCGCTTGATCGCCGTCCGGTCGCGCACGTCGCAGATTTCAGCTCGACAGTTGGGTTGAAGCGCTTGCAGGTCTTTTAAGACGGCCGCATTCTTTGCCGCGTCCCGCCCCGTAATGACGACTTGAGCGCCGGCGTCGGCGAGTCCCTTGGCGATACCCAAACCAATGCCGCCGTTACCACCGGTGACCACCGCCACAGTATTATCGAGTTTTAAGGTCTTCATCGGCGACTAGCCTTCCTGATGGAACAGCGTCAAACTATGGCGGTATCTTTGAGAATCTGCAATGACCCAACCCTATTTTTATCAGGACCCCTACGCCAAAACCTTAACCGCGGTTGTTACCTCGGTGATCGGCTGCGATGTCTACTTCGATCAAACTATTTTTTATCCTTTGGGGGGTGGCCAACCGGGCGACACCGGCTGGATGCGCCTGGGCGACCAAACAATTGAGATTACCGATACCAGAAAAGACTTAGACCTCGGGATTCGGCATATCACCGCAGCACCGGTTGACGCCCTGCTGCAAGTGGGCGCGACGGTCACGCTTGAGCTCGATTGGGCACGGCGTCATCGCCATATGCAAATGCATACCGCAATGCACTTGTTAGGGGCGCTGATTGATGCACCGGTCACGGGTGGTCAAGTTGGCCTGGCCAAAAGTCGTTTGGATTTCGATGTTGGCGATTTGAAACTCGATAAAGGGGTCCTCACCGAGCAGCTCAATGCGCTGATTGCGAGCGGCGCGGATTTAGGGTTTGAATGGGTTTCGGAAGCGCTGCTCGATGCTCAGCCTGAATTGGTTCGAACGATGTCGGTCGCCCCACCCCGTGGCGTGGGTGATATTCGGATGGTGCGGATTCCCGGTATTGACTATCAACCCTGCGGTGGCACCCACGTTCATTCCCTTGGTGAAATCGGACCGCTCATCGTTTCAAAAATAGAGAATAAAGGTCGTCAGAACAGACGCGTGCACCTGGTTTTTGCTTAAACTAAGCGGGCGTGTTTTTAAAGGCGGCGCCAGGTTTTGTGCAGGATGCCGACACGATGTCTTTCATCCTGGTTGAAAGCAGCAGCAATTAAAGGAGGCGATAACCGCGATGTTTGAACAAATCAGCAGTGCAATGCTTTGGATTGATCAAGGCCTCGCGGTCGCGGCAGAACTTGCGTGGGGCACCCCGCTCGTGTTGCTCATTCTAGGCGGCGGGATTTATTTTCTAGGGTTATCCCGCTTGCTGCCCTTTCGGTATTTAGGCCACAGCATCGGTTTGCTGCGCGGTAAGTTTGACAATCATTCCGACCCCGGGGATATCTCTCACTTTCAGGCCTTATCCAGCGCCTTGGCCGGCACCATTGGCATGGGGAATATCGCAGGTGTTGCGGTTGCGATTTTTGTGGGTGGTCCGGGCGCCATCTTCTGGATGTGGATGACTGCGATTGTTGGCATTGCCACTAAGTTCTATACCTGCAGTCTGGCCGTCATGTATCGCGGCTATGATAGCCAAGGCCATCTTCAAGGCGGCCCGATGTATGTGATTACCGAAGGCCTTGGCCCCCGTTTTAAGCCGTTAGCCACGTTTTTCTGTGCCGCGGGCATGATCGGTTGTTTGCCCATGGTGCAGGTCAATCAGTTGGTCCAAACGATTCGCGAAGTCGTGTTTATCGACCAGGGTTGGCTCGACCCAGCCAACAGTATGATGTTTAATTTCTCGGCCGGCACGGTGCTCGCTGGAATCGTTGCGCTGGTGATTTTTGGCGGACTGCACCGCATTGCGGCGGTTCCCGGCCGCTTGGTCCCAACGATGGCCGTGCTCTATATTGGCGCCGCGTTATTTGTGATTGTGACCAATCTTGATCAGGTTCCCGGTATTTTATGGTTAATTATTACCGATGCCTTCACCGGGACGGCGGTTGCGGGCGGCGCGATTGGCGCGGTCATCTCAACCGGTGTTCGTCGCGGCGTGTTCTCGAACGAGGCCGGCGTGGGTACCGAAGCAATGGCGCATGGTGCGGCGAAGACTCAAGAGCCCATTCGGGAGGGCCTGGTGGCGATGGTTGGGCCGATCATCGATACCCTGTTTATTTGTACCTGCACCGCCATCATTATTTTACTGTCGGGGGTTTGGCAGTCTGGGGACGCCAACGGCGTGACGATGACCGCTCGCGCCTTTCAAGAGATGATTCCGCACGTTGGGCTGGTGATCTTGGTCACCTGTATTTTCTTTTTTGGCATTAGCACGATTTTTAGCTACAGCTACTATGGCGCCAAATGTCTTGGTTTCTTAATTGGCGCCGAGCGGCAACACTATTACAACTATTTGATTGTTGTGATGACGGTGGTGGCGGCCATGATGTCGATCGATGCCATGGTCAATCTGATCGATTTGGCGTTTGCCTGTATGGCGATCCCGACGATGATTTCAGCCCTACTACTAAGTCGGCGTGTGATGGCCGCGGCCAGGGTGTATTTCGATAAGCTCGACGCGGGTTAAAAAACCCCAGCCTCAAGGCCCGCGGCAAAGGTCGCTCCGAGGATTTCGCAGGCAGCAAGGTCTGCTTCGGTGGGCGGCCCGACGACGATGATGGGCGGCTGGACTTCTTTAAAGCGATAGCCGGTGCAAATCTTTCGAATACTCGCCAGAGCGCCCTGCCCGTCAAGGCCGGTGCCGATGACGATACTGATGGGCCGGCCTGCAACCTGGTTTTCGGTGGGATAAAAGGTTCGTTCGAAAAAATCCTTGAGTGCGCCGGCCATGTAACCAAAATGTTCGGGGCTCACAAAAATGGTGCCGTCGGCCCAAAGCAGATCCGCTTCATCCGCCGCGAAGGCCGTTTTAATGCGCAGGGTCACAGCGCACTGATCGCGCTCGACGCCGGTTTGAATCGCATCGACTAACCGCTGATTGGCGCCGCTACGGCTGTGGTAAACGAGTAATAAGTGTTTTTCGGAGTTGCTCATTGATGCTCCTTTACGAACGCTCATTGGATAACCGACTCGAATCGCGTTGCTTGTTTCTGTCGAATCGTGCTGTCCGCCCCGTCAAGGTGATGTGCTTTGATCCCGTTCAGGGTGCTAACCAATTCCGTCGGAGGGGGTTACCCGTTCCAAGCGGATGGCGTTGGCTGCGATGGGTCGGTAAAAAGGTACTTCGAGATTACGACTGGCAACCGCCTCAGCGAAGACTCGGCCCGCACCATCGAAACGACTCTGGTGACAGGGACATTGAATGGGGGCCGCGCTCTGCTCAGGATGAATCGCGACCTCGCAGCCCAGATGCGTGCAATTGCTATAGAACACAAACACATCGTCACGATGGGAGCGCTCTGCATTCTCCGCAAACTTGGGTTGGACCGAGGTTTTGCTCAGGGGGTCTTTGAGCACGCTCGACCCGACCGCTTTGGTCCAACCAACGCCGCGCTTAAAAATAATCACCGTTCTACCAAGCCAAGACACAGATTTCCATTCGCCGATCGCAAGGTCTTGGTAGTCGATCTCTAAAAAACCGTCCTCACTTAGGCCTGGCATGAGGACTTTAAAAAAAGGATAGGCCAAAAACCCCAGGCCAGTAATCGAAAAACCCTGAACCAAGCGTAAGAGCAGTTTTCGGCGATTCGGGTTTTTGGGTTCAAGCATGGTTGCCGCGATGATCAAGTGAGATTACGGGCATTATCGCAGAGCGCGCCATCAAGGCAAACCACTAGACCCGAGAGAAACGCGCCAGATTTAGGGTATGATCAAAAAATTTGAGGGTTTATGCAACATCAAATACTGGCCATCGATTTAGATGGCACCTTGCTCGACGGTCATGTTCTGCAAGCACCCCATCGCGACGCGGTGCGGCACGCGCACGATGCGGGCTTTAAAATCATCATTGCGACCGCCAGATGGCGACAAATGGCCGAATCCATTCAAAAAGAAATCGGCTGCTCGGATTTGATCATCGCCTGCAATGGCGCGCAGCTGTTCGACCCGAAGACAGGTCTTGATTTGATCGATGAACGATTGCCCGCTGATTTTGCGCAGGCACTGGCAGGCGCCGTATCGGGTCTTTCTGGGTTTTCCAGTGCCACCATGGATGATGAAACGTTGATCTACTCCGATCAAGGGCCGCCGCATATTGAATGGCCGGATGCTTTGAGACGGGTTGATGCGTTACCGAGTTTTCAGCGCCAAATGCCGAGAATCATGACGGTTCAAGGCGATGAAATGGTGGCGGCCGCACGATTGCTGCTTACGAGCCCTCGGCACCAATCTATTTTGGCCCTCGACTCGATTGGGCCCGGCGGCAAAATTGTGATGACCTTTACGGCGAAAGCCGCAAACAAAGGCCATTGCTTACAGCAGGCTTGCGCGGCGCTTAATTTGACGACGGAATCGGTGATTGCTTTTGGTGACTCAGAGGGCGATTTAGACCTTTTTGCCGCCGCGGGCCTCTCTGTTGCCATGGGCCAGGCCTCCGAGCGGGTTCGCGCAGCCGCTGACTGGGTGACCCACGCCAATACCGAGCATGGGATTAAAACGTTTCTGGATCGCTATTTTAAAGGAGAGATCATTGGAAATCAGTCAACTCAAAGCCACTGATGGCGCGGATCTCCAGCTGTACCATTGTTCACCCGAGGGCGAACCTTGCGGCTTGATTTACCTCGCCCACGGTATGGGCGAACACGCCCGGCGATACGAGGGTGTGATGCAGATCTTGGCAGCGGCAGGTTTTTTTGTCGCGTCGAATGACCATCGAGGTCACGGCGAACACTGTGCAGTCCTTGGCGATTTTGGCGTTGATGGCTGGCCACGGCTGCTGGCGGACACCCGCGAGATCATTGCGCATTGGCAAACCGTTTACCCAAATTGCCCGCTAATTTTGATGGGTCACAGTATGGGGGCCATGGTGGTTCAGCAATGTTTGCTTGTGCCGCCCGCGGGACTGTCCGCGGTTGTGCTCTCAGGATCAGCCGGTGAAATGCCGCCCCTGCTCTATCGAGTTTTCATAAAGGTTCTAACCTTCGAGCACTGGCGGACCAAGGGTGGGGACAGTCGACTGCTCGATTATTTATTGTTCGGGTCCTTTAATCGAGGCTTTTCAAAGCCGGGTCAGCGAACCGGCTTTGAATGGTTAAGCCGGGATGCGTCGTCGGTGGCGCGCTATGTTGCAGATCCGTTATGCGGTCGCGTGCCAAATTCAAGGAGCTTGCTCAGTCTATTTTCTCATGAGGCCGCGCTTTGGCAACAGCCTTTGGTTGATCCAATCCATTTGGGTCTGCCCGTGTACTTGCTGTCAGGTGCAGCAGACCCGGTACATGCCAAACAAGCTAATTTGGCCCGCCTGATTGATTGGTTGCAGCGCGGGGGCCTTCGGGTCGATGCGGATATTTACCCGGATGCACGGCATGAGATACTGAATGAAACCAATCGGGATGACGTCATCCAGAACCTGATGGCTTGGCTGCTTGCGAGCCGCTGATGGCCTCAATTGCGGCCCAACGACTTGAGCACGTCCGTTCGTGGAAGCCTTTTGTAACGCCATATCCGGTATTGCAAAGGGTCGGCAAAGCGGCCTAACCGTTACCTGCTTTACAGTGCTCGCAGCGCAGTCAATGTCGGCCTGAGTCGCTCAGCGGGTTTCAGGGATTGCGACTTACCACTCGCCGATGTTCTCCATCGCGTCCCAAGGTGCTTGCGGGGCAAGGGCCTCGCCTGCCTGCAGGAGTTCGATCGAGATATTATCCGGTGAGCGCACAAAGGCCATGCGGCCATCGCGCGGCGGCCGATTGATCACGACACCGTGGTCTCGCAGCCGCTGGCAAGCCTCATAAATGTTGTCGACCGCATAGGCCAAATGACCAAAGTTTCGGTGACCGGTCCCTAAGTCGTCGCCGTCCCAGTTGTAGGTTAGTTCAACCTGTGCGTCCGGATCGCCGGGTGCAGCAAGAAAAATCAGGCTAAACCGCCCGGCTTCAATATCATGGCGCCGAACGAGTTCAAGCCCAAGGGCGTCGCAGTAAAATTTAAGGGACGCATCGACATCGTTCACCCGAACCATGGTATGTAAATATTTCACTGTGTTCTCCTTTGCCGCGTTACGGTTGTTTGAATGATTTAAGATAACCGGGTCCACTGAAGTCTACTCACGCGAACCCATTCGTAAGCGCCTTGGGCGAAAGCGCTATTGCGGGTCAAAACCGCCAACGAAAATCGGCGACGAAAAAAGCGTCGTGCCATCCCGAAGCAGTATCTGGCAAGTGTAATAATCGCCAGGTCGCCCGCCCATGCGATCCAAATAGGCCGCCTGATGGGTTGGCGGCGCCGCTTTGTTAGGCGCTTGTGTTTCTTGATCCTCATACCAAAGGCTGATTTGGTCAAGATAACCATCAATACTCAGCGTCCGGCGAATCCCTTGCCCTTGTAATGCGTCAAGGTCGAATTGTTCAGTGAAGCTGGGTGTCGCAGCGGGTGGCCTGTTGGGATCAAAGTAAGTTAGATCTTCATAGCCCTCGGCAATTTCCAACACGACGCCAGGCGGTGCTCGCGCATCGCGGGGATCTTGCGCTACCTGCTCGGCAGATTCGGCTGTGATATCGCCGCTGCGCGCTAGCACACCAGGCTTCGCGGTTTGGTACGTAAAGTCGAGTTGAATTAAGGCGCCGGTGCCATGGGTCCAGGTGAGAAAATCGAATTGCTTTTGATCTGAGCTCTGCGACATGCGGTGGCCAGAGAGCCCTGCTAAGTGATCCGCAGCGGTTGCGATGAGGGTCATGTCCTGCAGCTTGATCTGACCCAACCACTCCCGGGCGTTTCTCGGCGGGGTTACCCCCATGGCAAAGGGCTTTGAATCGGATTCTAGATAAAGAAAAAGGCGGCCAGTTTGTTGGCGCGCAAGACTTGTCGAGGGCTCATCACTGGCGTCTGCCCCCTTGAACGGCAACTGCTTTAAAAGGTTGCCATTACGATAGAGTCGAACCCAAAGTGGGCGCTCTAGGCTGGTGACTGCAACCGATAAGGTGCGCTGAGCTCGATGCGGCGTGCGACCCAATAAGGCGCCGTTAACCGAAAAGGATAAGCGTGCTTTGGTGCCGGAGGAGACGAAGGTCTGGCCGTTTGCCAAGGCATCGAGCCAGGTTTGGCCTGGTCTCACAACGATTGCGGTTTGCGGGCCTGCGCGATGGGTCCTTGTTTGGAAGCTTACCCGCCGACTCATGATGCCAAAGGATTGGCCTAAATCCGCGAAGTAATCGCTGAGCCACTGATGACCGCTGGGGCCAGACAATTGCTCGACAAGATTGAATCGGCGGCCACGTCGATCCGTTGTCAGTTCAGGTTGGGCTATGTACAAGGCCGTGTCGCCGACCACCAGGCTCGCGGATTGGCCGCCCGCCTCGATGGTTTGAAGGCTCGCATAGAATCCGTTTGTTAGCGGCTGGGGGATGCTCGTTTGGCGAGGACCCGTGGGCGCCATTGCTTCGTAGAGCCCCGGCCGTGATTGTGGCGAAGGCCGTGCCGCATTCTCAGCTAGAGCTGAATCAATTGGCAAATCCTCAGCAGGTCCTGAAAACGCTCGATTTCCAACCGTTGGCGCCGCTTCTATTCCAGAGTCTGCTACCACCTTGAGACCAAACAACCCGGGGTCCTGCGGGTTTAACGTCGCGGCCTGAGCGACCTGTGTGGTTGGGTCTTGCTGACCCGTTGTCGGTAATGACGCTGCAGATTGTTCAATGCTACTGGCGCGAGATTGCCCTGAGCGGGTTGCCGGCGGCGCATTGCGGAACCCAGCGTTTTCATCCAAGACACCTTCGCCGGTCGTTTGCCCTTCCAACCCGGTCAAACGTGCCATGGTCTGGGCATTCGAGGCCAGATCGGCGTGCAGGTCCGCGCTTAACGTGCGTCGGCTGCTGGCGGTGCCGTTAATCTTGTCCGCGCCTGTTTGCACCTCGATGGGCAAGGTTGTGATGAGGTGAGCCAGGCTGCGTTCAGAGAAATCAGTCCAAATAAGGTGCTCAGGCTGGTTGGGTAGCAGCCAAACGGTCTCGACGCTGCTTTGTAATCCGCCGGCGGGTGATCTTGCGGAGAACTGATGGCGGCCCGGCGTTTTAAGGATTAAATTTGTTGCGATATAGTTGTTATTTTTAAGATTAATTTCTTGTAGTAACCGATTGTTTAATAACAAATCAAAAGATTCAATTGAGGTCGAGGCCGGGTTTCCGAGCGCATCGATTGGCTGCACAATCAGATTGAACGGTTGATTCACCTCAATCTGCGGGTCAACCTGAATTTGTAGCGCAATGGCAGGCCCGGGCACGAGTTGCCTGCGCTCGCCAGGCAGTAACTGCCACTCAGGCTCATTGGGGAGCCGAATCGCAATCGGTAAGGTAAACGGTCGCTCGAGGGTTTTGGGGCCCTGCAAGCGCTGATAGCGAACCTCGAGGGTCTGACCTGCCTCAAAGTATCCACTCGCGAGTTCGAACTCTAAGCTGCGTTGCACGGCCGTGATCGGCCCTGGCAGGATTGCGGTCCAAAGTCCGGTTTCAGGATAAGACAGTTCGACATAATTGGGTCCATCGGGATCGCTTGTCTGATACCAAGTGCCCAGTGCGTTGTAGGCCATGATTTTAAGTTGAGTACCTGGCCCAATCCCTTGGTCGAGCACCAGAATTTGGCTGACGGAAACCGGTTGGGTGACATCAAGGTCCTGAGACCGTGCAAACAGGGTTCTGGCTGGTGGGCCAAGCATCCTTCTAGTGGGGTCAGCCTTGCGATGGGGAGATAATTCAACGCCCTCGGGACCGCTCGCTGTCGCAGGTCCAGCCGCAATCCTCGGAGACCCACCTTGCGTTAAGGTCGTCGCCATCACGGCCGGATCGGTTAGCGCTGGCTTACCCGTGCCACTGGACTTTGCTGGCGCACCAAAACCTGGTGCGGCAATGGCGAGGGCCAGCAAGGCAAAACACCCGCCTCTGTGAAATCGATTGAACATTCAGGCTCGGACTTTTAGGACTAAAACTTGGTGGACTGTTGGCAGTATAACACCAGTCATCCAAGACATCGGCCCAAAAAAAAGGCCGCTGAGCGGCCTTTTTTTAACGTGGTGAGTCTACTGATACTGTTTCAGTTCTTCCCGCGCAATCACGCGGCGATGCACTTCGTCGGGTCCATCAGCGAGACGCAGTGTCCTCTGACCGGTCCACATGGCTGCCAGCGGCGTGTCTTGGGAAACACCGAGTGCGCCATAAATTTGAATTGCACGATCGATGACCTTGAGGGTCATGTTTGGCACGGCAACTTTAATCGCTGAAATGTACTTTCGAGCTTCTTTATTGCCGATCGTATCCATCATGTAAGCGGCTTTCAGGACGGCCAATCGACACATGTCCAGTTCAATTCGGCTGTCAGCGATCACGTCATAATTACCCCCTAATTCCGCCAGTGGCTTGCCGAAAGCGGTTCGACTCAGCGCGCGTTTGCACAAGAGCTCTAACGCCCGCTCTGCAACACCAATTGAGCGCATGCAGTGATGAATCCGACCTGGCCCGAGACGGCCCTGGCTGATTTCAAAGCCCCGGCCTTCCCCCAAAATAATGTTGTCTTTCGGGACGCGAACATTGTCGAGTTTGATGTGCATGTGGCCATGGGGCGCATCATCTTTTCCGAAGACGTACATGGGTCTTAAGATCGTGACGCCAGCGGCATCGATTGGCACCAAAATCTGAGATTGTCTCAGGTGCTTAGGGGCGTCCGGGTTGGTAATCACCATGGTAATCATGACTTTACAGCGAGGATCGCCAGCGCCAGAGATGTAATGCTTTTCGCCGTTAATGAGCCACTCATCGCCATCAAGCACCGCAGACGTGCAGATGTTGGTGGCATCGGATGAGGCAACCCCAGGCTCGGTCATGGCAAAGGCAGACCGAATCTTGCCTTCTAGCAAAGGCTCAAGCCATTCTTTCTTTTGGGCTTCAGAGCCATAGCGCTCGAGTACTTCCATATTGCCGGTATCGGGCGCCGCGCAGTTGAATACTTCGGAGGCAATTGGGTTACGGGCCATCACTTCAGCAAGATGGGCATATTCCAGATTGCTCACGCCGGCGCCGCCTTGGCTTGCCGGTAAGAAAAAGTTCCATAAACCCGCTTCTTTCGCCTGGGCTTTTAATCCATCCATGATTTCAACTTGACGGTCGGTCAGTTGCCATCGATCACCCACGTCGATCTCGTCATAATATTCCTCAGTCAATGGGTCGACCCGCTCTTTCACAAACTGATCGATTTTGTCTCGAACAGGAATGAGTCGGTCTGGTATGTCTAGATCCATCATGGTTTCTTCTCCAGTTATGCGCGTGGGCTACGGTTAGGGTTCATGTTTTGCGTCTGCCAAGATACTAACGCTGTCTGGTCAGGTTCCGCCAGCGCTATCGATCTGCCTTATAAGCCTTGATCCTTGGGCCGAATTGTCCTTTTGATTACCCCCCAATAAATTTCATGACCGTGGTTTCGCCCTGAAACGCAAGGCGTTTATCCCCGAGGGCTTTCGTGAGGATCGCCTCGAGTTTCGGTAACGCGACGTCGGTGGGTTCATCAACCAGATCGCCCACATAGGTGCGCGCGGTATTCGATAAACAGCCATATAAATAGCCATCGGAGGACAATCTCAAGCGGGTGCAACTGGTGCAGAAGGGCTCGCTTTCATTGGCAATAATGCCAAAGTAGCCCTTTCCAGGCACCTTATAGCGCACCGCGGTCGAGTCAAATGGCGCATCGGTACGCTCGAAGCTGTATTGCGTTCCAATTTCATCCAACAAGTGTTGCATGGACAGGAATTCGCTCTGGTAGACCGAGTCTTGATTGAGGTGCCCCATGCGCATGAGTTCGATATAGCGCAATTCGATTCCGCGCTCTAAGCAGTAGTCGAGCAACGGTAGGATGTCTTCTTGGTTACTCTGCCGCATCGGCACCATGTTGATTTTGATCGCAATGCCCAATTCAAGCATCCGCTCGATGCCCTTGAGGACCGTTTCAAGATCGCCGCCTCGCGCAATTTGTTTAAACCGCAGCGGGTTCAACGTGTCGAGACTGATATTCAGGCGCTTAATCCCGCTTTCAACAATCACGGCTTCCTTCGCCAGCAGGAGTTGGCCGTTGGTCGTGAGACTAAAGTCGGTTAAGGGCAGTTGGGCCACGCCTAGCAAAAAGGCTTCAAATTTTGGTGTCACGAGGGGGTCGCCACCGGTCATGCGCAGTTTTTCAAAGCCCGTGACCGCTTGAATCAACTGCGTAATCTTTAACAAGTCTGGTGCCGACAGCTCGTTTTGCGCTTTCATTAACCGTTTGCCATTGGGCACGCAGTAGGTACAGGCATAGTTACAGGCGGCCGTCAGACTGACCCGCAGGTTGTTAAAACGTCGCCCCAATTTGTCGGCTATCATGCGGTGTTTTGGTATCCATAAGTTCGAGCAGCAGTATGGCATGTCTGTCGTGGGCTGAGAAGCCAATGCCTTGCTGGGCGCAGATGCGTTAAACTTTCCAATTCGAAGTTTTGAGACGCACCATGACCTGGCTTTCCAACCTAATCACCCGGTTTTTAAACACGGAGCGGTCAAGACAAGACCTTCCCCTATGCGATTTGAATGCCTTGTCGGCGGCAGCCCAATCGGGTGATGTCATTCTGTTAGAAGGCATGTCACGTGTGAGTGACGTCATTCGCTGGGTGACCCTATCGCCTTGGACCCATGCTGCATTGTTTATCGGCCCGCTGGATCAACTGGCCAACCCAACGCTACGCGAGGCGGTTCGGGTGCACTACCAAGGACCGACCGATGAGCCGCTGCTGATTGAGAGCTTTCTCGGACATGGCACCATTGTGCAACCGTTAAACGTTTATGAAGGTCAGCATCTTCGGTTGGCCCGGCCGCGAGACTTAAGATCGCCAGATGCCGCTCGCGTGGTGGAATACGCCATTTCCCGACTTGGGGCGGCCTATGACGTACGCCAGATTTTTGATTTACTGCGATTTTTGTTTCCTTGGTTCATCCTGCCCAAACGTTGGCGTTCGAGTTTATTTCAGTTGAATTCAGGTAAGAGTACGGCAACCGTCTGTTCAACGATGATTGCCGAGGCCTTCGGCCAGGTCCAATTCCCGATCTTGCCGTTGGTCTTGCGCCAAAGCGATGGTAGCGCGAGGTACTATCGACGCAATCCGAAGTTGTGCACGCCCAGCGACTTCGACTACTCGCCCTACTTTGACATCATCAAATATCCGTTAACGGGTAATTTCAGCGGGACCCGATACGATCAAATCGATTGGCACTCCATGACAGAGTTGACCCCGCAGCAACAAGGCCTTTATGTCGACCAGGCCTTTACGGCCTCGGCCCATGATATTCAGCAGACGGATTGATCGCAGGTTGCGGTGCGTTATCGCTTTGCTGCGCGACCGTGAGCAAGCCGGTTGATTAGGAAGGATTGTTGGCTTCGTTGGCGTCGGTTAGCCCGGGCCAAGAATGGCTTGCCGTAGCGATGGGATAAACTGCTGCTTCCAGAAGACCTGGTTCGAGCCCTTCACGAGGACGGTATCACCGGGCGCTAACCTCGCAACATACTCAGCAAGGTTGATATCCTGACAGCTCTCAACGTGCTGCACCTTTGATGCGGCCGCAGCGGCGCGAAACAAGGGCCCCACCGCAAGACACGTATCAAACGTTGTCCCCAACGCTAACACGTGCTCATGGGCTGCCGGCGCTAGGTCACCGAGTTCGTGCATTTCGCCTAAAATAACGTGACGCCGTTTACTGGGCCGGGCTGCGAGTGCTGTCAGCGCAAACCCCATGCTATCCGGATTGGCATTGTAGCTCTCGTCGATGATTTCAATGTCATTGATGTGTTCTGAATTGCCACGACCCGTGGGTAATGGTGCGGAGGCCAGACGCTTGACCGCAATCTCGATGTCCAGCCCCAATGCTTGCACCACTGCGAGGCAAGCGCTAGCCGTCGCCCGCAAGTGTTCGCCCGGCCCGGGCATCACCAGTGCGTAGCGCTGCTGATCAAGGATGATGGCTGATTGCCCGTGTTGCGGATGATCCCAGTGCACATCCGCTGAATGCTCAGCGTCAAAGGTTCGATGCGGCCGGGTCACGGCAGCCGATAGTGCGCTGTCCAGAATCAGTCGCCCGCCGGGTTTTAGCCCCGCTTGAAGACTGAGCTTTTCTTGTCTCAGTGCGTCAAAGCTTGGGAAGTGTCCGATGTGCACCGGTAGGACATTCAGTACCACGGCGATGGTTGGCGCCACCATTTCAGCCAGGCCTTGAATCTCGCCAGGATGATTGGTGCCGACCTCAAAGATGCCATATTGTGTATTGGCCGGCATACGAGCCAGCGATAACGGCACACCCAGATGATTATTGAAGCTGCCCTCGGAGCCATGGGTCCGACCAAACCCGGTGAGGATATGTTGCAGCCAGGTTCTGAGCGTGGTTTTACCGCTGCTGCCCGTAATGGCAATCACCTCGGTGTCGCTCGACAACCGGTTGCGCGCGCTCAAAGCTAAGGTTTGTAGTGCCTGTAGGGTATCTGTAACCGGCAGGACTTGCTCATGGCGCGTCGGTTGCGCGGATAGCGCCCAGCTCGCGCCTGAGGCTAAGGCGGCGTCAATGAACTGATGGCCATCGCGGTCAGCAACCGGTGGCGATAGCGGGATAAACAAGTCCCCGTTTTGGATTTGTCGAGAATCGATTTGGATGCCCTGGACGCCAGAAATGCCTTGAGGTGCTTGCCAGTTCGGCGCGTTCACCAGGTGTCGAGCGAGATCTTGGGTTTGCCAGAGCATGGCGCATATCCTTAAAAGAAGAGTCCGGTTGAGGCCGATCGCGATGAGGCTCATGTTAAACTGACCGAGCCATTCTGTCATGGTCTCGCCCGACTGTAAGGTTGAGTCGAACCGTGACAGTTGGTCATCCCGTCATTGTAAGGGGCTTGTATGTCTGATATCGCCTTAATTATTTTTGATTGCGATGGTGTTTTGGTTGATTCCGAGCCCCTCGCTCACAAGCTTTTAAGCCGCGCCCTACTGCCCTATTTCAAAGCTCAAGCAGCGCCGCTCGCAACCGCCTGTGTTGGGCGCGCTTACCCAGATATCCAGCGGTTTATTAACGCGCAAGCGTCCTCGCCACTGCCGGCTGGGTTTTGGGATCAGTTGCAACAGGCAACGCTTGTGGCCTTACAAGCCGACCTGCTTCCAGATCCGGACTTAAGGTCCTTGTTAGAGGCGCTACCGCTGCCTTTTTGCGTGGCCTCCTCTGGGGCGCATGAGAAAATTAGACTGAGTCTTCAGGCCGTTCATCTGCTGGACCTGTTTGAAGGCCAGATCTTTAGCGCTGAGGATGTCGCACGCGGCAAGCCCGCCCCAGATGTGTTTTTATTCGCAGCGCAACAAAATGAGGTGAATCCCTCGAATTGCCTAGTGATTGAAGACTCCGACCCGGGGGTTGAGGCGGGTCGAGCTGCTGGCATGACAACGTTGCAGTATTTACCGAACAGCGATTCTTCGCAGCGAAACCAAATTCAGGCGCTGCGCCAGTTGCTGCAATGGCTATGATCGGTTTTTTCGACATCGCTCGTTGAACCCGGGTGTCGCTCGTATCGCGTCAAACCTTCGTTTGCTCTGCGCAAAGCCCGCGATCCAGAGCGGTCGATCCCCATCGACTTATCGGATGGCGGTCAAATTAGCTGACGGTTAAAGCAGCATGCTCGAGTTTTGTCAGAACGGTTTGCTTAAACGCCTGACCGATTCCGGCTTAACGATTCCGGCTTAACGAGATCTGCTTGACGATACCAGCCTGACGACCTCTGCTAGCCTGCACCAGCTTGTCATGCCCCTGCGTTTTAAACTGCTATGGGCTATGGGCTATTGGCGCTGGGCGCTGTTTAAAAACCGTTAGGTGAGACGGCGTTTAATCATTGGATTTAATCATTGGATTTAATCTGGTGGCGCCTGGTCGATGACAGCCGGTTGTGCACAAGCCGCTGCGAATCTGGACGCGATTATTTTACGCCGTCGTGGCGGTCACCTCGCGAATCACGGCAAAGTAGTCCTCGATGCGTTTAAGGTGACCGTCAACGGATGTGGGCTCCGCGTTATGGGTTGCAAACGCCATGTGGGTGGCGCCCAGGGCCTGCCACTTTTGGTAATGCCCAGCCCAACGCTCAGGAGACCCACCCGCGTATTGTGCTTGCGCTTGAATACCAAAGGTTTCCCAGGGCAATCCTAGACTCGCTCGGGTGTCTTTGAGGTAAGCAATGGCCTCGGCAGCGGCTTGGTTGGCGCCCATGAGCGGCATCCAGCCGTCGCCTTGACGCGCGCAGCGCGTGAGCAGGCGTTTAGCGCTGCCGCCAAACCAAATGGGGATCGGTTGACTGGGACGCGGGTTGATGCCGGCGGCATTAACCGTGTGGAACTCGCCGTCATAACTAAAAACATCTTCTTGCCAAAGTTTGCGCAAGAGCTCAACTTGTTCCGCCTGCCGGTTGCCTCGGTTTTCAAACGGTATGCCTAGGGCTTCGTACTCGATTTTGTTCCAACCCGTACCGACCCCGAGTCGAAAGCGATTGTCTGAGAGGATTTGCAGCTCTGCCGCTTGTTTGGCGACGAGCGCGGTTTGGCGTTGCGGCAGAATCATAACGGTTGTGACCAGTTCGATAGACTCTGTCACGCCGGCAACAAAGCTTAAAAAGGTTAGGGGCTCATGAAAGGCCACCTGACTGTCATACATGCCTCGCCAGCCGCCGGGTCGGTTGGCGTCCGCGCCCAGCACATGGTCATAGACCAAAAGGTGCTGGGCGCCCAGCGCTTCGATGCCCTGTGCATAGGCGCGGATCGCGCCAGCGTCATTGCCGATTTCATTGTGTGGTAGTACGACACCTAGTTTCATGTTGGATCTCGCTGAGTTGTATCAAGCCGCAGTGTATCGAAAAAAGCAGGCCATGGTCTAACCCGCATGCCACGCTCTAATTTACATCTGATCCGTGTTTGCCTGCCAAAAGGCCGAGAGACTGCTTTTGAGTTCGAGGTTGCTGTTGATGAGGTTCGGTTGCCAGTGCTCAGGCAGGTAAGCCCGGTTTTCGGGTGCTTTAAATCTTGGGTCAACCAGCACCACAACGCCTTGATCTTGCTCGCTGCGAATCACTCGGCCACTGGTTTGGATCACGCGCTGCAGGGCTGGAATGCGGTAGGCAACGTCATAACCATCGAGTAATTCTGGATGCGCCTCGCGCTCAGTGGCGGCTGCGGCGTTCGTCGCATCAGGCGATTGAATGCGACGCAACAACGCGTCTTGCGCCAGCGTTTTGGGCGCAAGGCCTAAGCTGATAATCATCGCGCCCGATAAGCGCGGCCCGATCAAATCGATGCCTTCTGAAAAATGCCCACCCATGACGGCAAATCCTAAACGCTGGGAGTCATGGGTAAAGGTGTCGGTAAACGCCTGAACCGCTTGATCCAACATGTCGCGGGTTTGGCAGTGCAATGCAATGTTGGGGTAGGCCGCGTCAAAGGCAGAGCGAACGCGTTCTAAAAAAGCGTAGGATGGGAAGAACACCAGATAATTGCCAGGCTTACTTTCAATTAACGTAAGGATTAGGGCCAGCAGCGCCGGCACGGCAGCAGTGCGTTCATGAAAGCTGACTGGGATATGCGTGGCAATAAGGGTTAACTGCTTTTCAGCAGGAAAAGGTGAAGGCACTTTTAGCCATTGTGAGGTTGCTTTAAAGCCGAGCAGGTCGCCATAGTAGGCCCGAGGCGATAAGGTCGCTGAAAAGCCTACCAAACTATCGGCCAGCGCATAGCCTTCTTGGAGTTGCTGTGCTGGGTGAAGGCAGGCCAGTCGAACGCTGCAATCGGTTCGACCGCCCTGCAGTAATAGGGCGTAATCGGCATTAAGCTTTTCGAAAACCTGAAGAAACCGATGGGCATCAAATAGGCATTGGGTGAGTTCCTGTGGGAGTCCTTGAGGGGCCTCAAGGCTCTCAAGGTGCGTAAGAAATTGCTGAAGGGCCGTACACAGCGGTTTTAAGGCTTGAGCGCTGACTTCAACCGCCGCTTCTGCCGTCATGCAAGATTTGTTGAGGGTTAAAAAAGCGCGATTGACCTTTTCAAGGACCTTGAGACAGCTCGGATACAACGTTCGAATTTCTTTTTTTGCGGTCTGAAATTGCTGTTTTTGAAGGTCTGCGGAAAACATGTCGCGACCACGATCCACCAAATTGTGGAGCTCATCGAGCAGAATGCTGTAGCGCCCTCTGCGCTCTTCGAAAAACCGTTTCAGGCGCGTTGCTGGGCTGAATAGGTAATTGTAATCACAAACGATAATATCCATCTCCCGGGCAGCGTCCAAGCTGAGTTCAAAGGGACACAGCTGGTGTTCGCTTGCGAGCGCTGCCAGACGGCCTCGGCTCCAGTGGCCTGGATTGCCTCGAACGACCTCTAACGCCTGGGGCAGCCGGTCAAAATAGCCTTTGGCGTAATCACAGTAATTTGGATCACAGGGGTGCTCAGGGTTGAAGCAGGCTTTTCGTTTCGCCGTAATGGTGAGCGATCGGATGGGCAGTTGTTGCGCGTGAATGTGCGCGAGTGCGTCCTCGGCACTCGCCTGCCCGGCTGTTTTCGCTGACAGATAAAAGATTTTCTCCACCTGTGTTGTCGGCAACGACTTGAGCACGGGAAACAAACTCGACATCGATTTACCGAGCCCGGTGGGCGCTTGCAACAGAAGCTGACCGTCTTGCAGGCTACTGCGATAAACCGCCTCGGCGATTTGACGTTGGCCTGCTCTAAACGCGGCAAACGGAAAGGATAGATCGTTAAGCGCCCTATTCCGCTTTTGAAACCAGTCTGCTCGAGCGCTAAACCAAGTGATGACCGGATCTAATAGCGCCTCAAATGCGTCGGCTAAGCCTTGGGCCGTGATGAACGTGGTGATGACGGTTTCTTGCGCGCTGTCTGGGTTAACGTAGTTCAAGCGCAGTTCGATTTCGCTGAGTTGCTCAGCGATGCAAATTAAGTGGCCATACAACACCAACTGGTTGTGATGCTGTAATTTGACCGAGTCTGGGATGCTGTCAATGGGCGTCCGGGTGGTTTTAATCTCCTCCACCCAGGCGGGCTGATCTTGATCACCTGGGTGATAGCCATCCGCTCGGCCGTTAATGCTGAGCTGATGCGGTCCTAACGCGTGGATGGTCCGGACTGTTTTCTCTTTTTGGTAAGCGGGCCCTCTTGATCGTTGCAGTCTTTGATGGGTTTGCATGCCTTCCATAGCGGAGGTTTGATGCGTGACCCGGGCATTAATATCGCCAGTGGGTGTAAAGCCGGCGATGGCACCCACTGAAAATTTAAGGTGCAGGCCTAAGGTCGCTTGCGTCTTGAGATTCGTCAACGCAGCAGGAAGCTCACTCATAGGTTGGGCTCCGGTTGCGTGTTGGTCTTTGCAATTTGCAGCACCGAGACCTGGATCCCTTGTTCGGCGAGGAAGGTGAGCCACGCTGTCTGATGGGTTTGTAATCGATCGCCCGGGCCTTTGACCTCTATCAATTCATAACCGGTCTCATGAAAGACCACGAGGTCTGGGAAACCGGTGCGAAACGTTCTCGGGTTTTGTAATAACCGATGAAAAATGGCCGACAACGCCGGCCAGGGGGTGTGGGTCACGACAAAGAGGAGCCAGGGCAGTTCGATGGCGGACCAATGCACGAACGGGTTCGCCAACCCAAACTTTTCGTTGAAACGCTCGGTCAATTGCTGCTGCCGTTGGTTAAGCGCCGCCAGGTCCTTAAACCGTTGCGCGAATTGTGTTGACCGAAGTTGACCAAAGTCGGGCTCGAACAGGTCCGCTGGACCCCGCTGAAACGGATGGTGAAAGGCACCCGCAATCGGCATAAAGATGACCTCCCAAAATAGTAACCCGAAGAGTGCTGGGTAGAGATGATTCTCGATGTGCACGGCGGCGCGCCCTTGCTCGGCGAAATGCTCGATCGCGCTTTGCTCAACCCGAGTCGAACCCGCCAGCGCCAAACTGATTTTTTTAGTGGCGACGGGTTTGGGTGCAGTCTGCTCGTCAGGGGCCTGTTTTTGATGGGCGCTGAGCACCCGCGTCGCATAATGCCGGGCCTCAGGATCATCAGAGCTCTTGATAATCGTTTCGCAGATTGATAAAGCGAGACTCGGCGCCGTTTTGATCTGTAACTTCGCTTGACGCATCAAAGCGGTTGCTTGATCGCTTTTTTGATAACACAGCAAGGCTTCAGGCGCGTGGCCGCAACGTTCAAAGATGAGGCCCAAGCTGAGGTTGAGCTTGTTCAAGGCCCGGATCACCAAGGGGTGTTCGCAGACGGCGGGCACCATTGCGGCAAGGCTTGTTAGCGTCTCAATCAGGTGGGCGCGGTTTTCGGGGTTCGGGGATCGTTTAAGTTTTAGGCGCTCAAGGTCCAAGGCCTGGGCCCACCGCCGCAGGGTCCCAATTAATCGTAAGAGGTCGAGGTCCGCCCGCTCAGTAAACGCTGGACGCACGCTCAGGTCGACCGTTTCGAATTGCTGAAGGCCTAAATCCCTTAAAACAAATTCACTGAGATCTTGATGTTCATTGCCAAAGAAGAGGTGCTGGCACAACGCCATTAAAGTCTGTTCCTGAACGCAGACGATGGCGAGTTCGGGTAGCACTTGGCCCGTCTCCTTGATGCCCTGCTCGATGAGCGCTCGTGAGGCATTCGCAAGGCCCAATGCCGTTAACACGCCGAGGTGTTTGAGTTCTTTGATGGTCCGCAAGGACCGGCAGAGATCTTGACGTTCCCCGCCAAGCGCGTTTAAAAAACCCGCCTTGATCAAGGCCTCAACCGCGTCTTGCAGGTCCGGTATTTCTCGATAGTT
>Ga0115004_10000263_pt1 | contig 37897 bp, 30 predicted proteins | sample ArcticOcean_MG_C_10_FD_88737 | JGI IMG/M metagenome (GOLD analysis project Ga0115004, IMG submission 88737) | Marine microbial communities from western Arctic Ocean - ArcticOcean_MG_CB11_90 | ecosystem: Environmental > Aquatic > Marine > Oceanic | place: Arctic Ocean: Canada Basin | collected... | reverse complement strand
TCCGCCGTCCTCCGAAAAGAATCCCGCGGCTCGCACCACACCCTCGATTATCCAGTAAAAGAGGAGCGCTTCGAGAAGGACACCGTGATGAGGAGATTCTAAACTGCCCTTCGGCTATCCGTTAAAAAAAAATCCCCAATCCAAACGGAACGAGGATTTTTTTACTCCGAATCTTGAGCAAGCTGAAGTCTTCGAGGCGTGGAAGCGCTTCATCATCCCGCGAACTCTCACGCAAGTTCTTGCGACAGTGCTCACGCCATTTGTTCCGAATGATACCGCGCAGCCACGAGGAAAAATCGCGGGTGACATCGAAGCGGGACCAGTTTTGCCAGGCGGAAAAAAAGGCGTCCTCCGTGAGGTCGCGGGCCGTGTGCTCTTTCCCGGCTGGGGTGCGAGCATATAGAAGCGCCATCCGATGGTGCTCGGAGGCAAGCGCCGAGAAGGTCTGACGGGGGGAAGTATCTGATTCTGATGACATTGCGAGAGAGTTCACAGAGGGTATTGACCTCGAGATACCTAATTGTGACATCAATCTCGCATTTTTTCCGTCACCACTTTTTCAAGCTGCTCATCGGTACTTAGGGAGCAGCCACAACGACGATCTTCAGAAAGCGCTTGGCTGCGGATAAATCAACGGGAATGGACACCCGTTCGTAGCCACTTGGAACCCCGCTTTGGTCGGACCAAGCCGATGCACTTACGGCGACCAAGGTCCAGTTTTTGAGATCGCTTGATTCTTCCACGGTCACCGCCGGAAGACCGGAAACCGCAGGCCAATTGAAATCATAGTGGCGTTACCCTCTTCGCTCTTCAGCGTAGTACCGCCATCTCTTAGGTCCATCACTGAACTCCAGTTTCCAAAGAGTGGAAGGATTAATCTTCTGAGATATTGAGACGAAAGAAACGCGCCTTATCTAGTAGAGTATCCTCCCAATCAGTATGTTCTGAGGGGCCAAACGGCATACCAGTATTGTTTGGAATATTCCAAGGTTCCCAAGAAAATAAGTCTGTTGAAGTTTCCACAAATATCCTTCTCTGAGGAAAATTAGGTCGTTTTATTGTGGCTAAATTTCCTAGGAGAGAAAAATTGAATTCGTAATAATCAAAATTCAAAGACGGATCTGTTTTTGTCAGAAATTCATAGTAATTATTACCGCCATCCGCATCAAAGTCGAATTCAGGTTCCCCCTCAGGAGAGGAGCTATTCCCAAAATGGGTGATACGCCATTCGTCGTAGGTTTGGTGATTGGGGAGCTCTTCTTCGATCCAGTCTCTGATGAGCTGAACACCTGCTTGGTCGACAACAGACGAGCCAAATGGAGGCATGCGAGAGTAGCCGTTGCCCTCTGAGGCACGATTAAAAATAGTGGATCTGATGGCTTGCCCAGGAACAAGTAATCGGTCGTCGGCATGGTGCGATTCACGAGTGGGTGCTCCGTTTACCATACCAGTGGCAAAGAGCTGAAGATGCGCCCGGGTGTCAAAATCGACGGGGGTATTGCCGTCGGATTGGTGACAGAAGCTGCAGTTAACATCAAGGTAGGAGCGGGCACGCACTCCAAGCGTATAGTCGGTCTCGTTGGCATGAGTATGACGTGGCATAGTAGAAGGGTTTTCCAGTAAGTCCGTGAGATAACCTTTGGTATTGAGTAGATCGATATAATTTCCTGTGCTTCCTCCAAGTTGACCATGGCGATTGAGTTGCCGGGTGTTGAAAGATAGAGAGGAACCTGCCTGGGTGTTGTGGCAACTCATACATTGGGCGCGTGACGGAATTTGCCAATGTTGAGTGCTCTGAAATCCATCTTCTGTGATATCGAGATCAAATTCGACACCTTCATCGCTCACCAGAAAGGCTTCGGTTCCTTCTTCATTCCATCGGTATGAGACTCCGTATGCGGAGTCGTCGGTTTTTACAAAGGCGCGTGTTTCGAGACGTTTGGAAGTGGAGGGGTCGCCCCTTGTCGTTTCAATATCAAAGTGTTTGATCCAGACCATCCCGGATGGAAAAGTCCATGGAGCATCTTTATTGAAACCAACAGTATCCACTCCATTGGGAATAGAGAACCACCGTTGTTTGTCAGCATGATCCGACCAAAAAGGGAGGTTGACGTCATAGGGAATAATTCCTGGATTGGGTTCGAGGGTGGATAAGTCTGCAAAGAGCCCTGTTTGAGAGAGGGCCAGTGGCAATGTGTTAGTGGGTGTAGTCACTACTAACTTGCGGATAAGCCGGTCATGATAGTCAACTAGCAAGATGTCCTTGTTGGATGGATTGATTCCCATGGAAACTATGCCGGCTTCGCCAGTCAGACGCTCCAGGCTGGAGGCCCCGATATCGAGGTCAATTGCCCAGATGTCACCAGTGACATAATCGCAAAAAAGATACTTACCGTATAGGTTAGAAATATGATCACCTCGATAAACGAACCCGCCTGTGACAGATTTTCTAGGGCTGTGAGGGTAGGCGAATGTTGGAGAAGTGAAGACGCTGGTATTGCTGGGAGGAACAGATTTCGGGCCGCTAATGTCGCCTTCGAAATACGGCCAACCATGGTTTTCTCCTTTGTTGACAATAGAGATTTCTTCTCGCGCATTTTGGCCAACATCTCCGACGATGAGGCGGCCCGTCTGTTGATCAAAAGTGAATCTCCATGGGTTTCTGAAGCCGATGGCAAAGAATTCCGTGCGCACGTCGACAGGAGTATTTGGCGGGGTGAAAAATGGATTATCCGAGGGGACAGAATAGTAAGCTTTGTTCAATTCATCTAATTTGATGGCAGGATGAGGATTGGGTTCGACGTTTTTAAGTCGTTTTTCGACATCGATTCGCATGATTGACGACCAAAAATCTTGGTTGATCTTCTGGCCGTTATTATGGGCATCGTTGTCTCCGCCTTCGTCTCCCCAACTCATGTAAAGATAACCGTCCGATCCGAAATGAAGATCACCACCAGTATGGCTATTGGGCAATGCCGTCTGTTCGAGCTCGATAAAAACAGTCTCAGAAGTGGGATCGATAAAATTCGGAGATGTCTCAGACATTAAAAAACGAGAGAGCCTTTCATAAGTGAGATCATTGATCTTTACCGTATAGGAGATAAAGAGCTGGCGGTTGGTGGAAAAATTGGGGTGGAAAGCTAAGGAAAGTAGTCCGCGCCCTCCAATATCTTGGAACGTTTCTTCCGGGCGGCTATTCACTAGTAGTTTGAGCTCGAGTGAATTGATCAATGGTGAAAAAGGATTACCGGCGTCTGGAATGAGAAGGATGCGTCCAATGAGCTGGGTAACGAACAACCGTTTTGATTCGCCGGGAGGAAAGGTAATCGAGGTGGGGGACTGAATTCTAATATTTGGAAAGGCGATTTCAGCCGAGTATGAGTTGGCTGGTGGAGTTGGAGGGAAGGCGAGGGTGGTTGCTGGCAATCGTGAAGCATCACTGATCGTGAGGTTGACGGTCGCTGTTTCCAGCACATTGGATGAGTTTTCTACTTGGTAGGAGAACTGATCAAGACCAGTGGTGGTCCCTGTATGTTCATAGTGGATCGCACCATTATGGATGGTAATACTTCCGTGAGTGGTATTGGTGGAAATGAGCAAGGTATTCGCCAAGATATCACCGTCATTACGGAGCACGGGAATGAGGATATTATCTCCGATCCCCAGCGTTACAGCATCATTCTCAGCGGCGCTAACTACGGAGATTACTGTTAGTAACAATACTAGAACTTGGAGACACTTGGGCATAACTAATTAATTGAGGCTCGTTGGAGCGGAGCAAGGGCTATTTTTGTTCTGTTGTCTGCCATCACTACAGCAAACAACTTTCTATGCAACGGCATTTGATTGCTAGGCTTTGGTCGGAACAAGCCGATGCACTTGCGGCGACCAAGGTCCAGCTGTCCAGAACGTTCCATTGTAGCTGACAGTCGCACTCCCCGCAAGCTCTGCATAAGAAGCAAACCGTCCCGCTCGATTCATCGTCAGCGCGCCGGTATCGAGATTTACAAAGGTCACTCCCACTGGAAGCACTGGATCGCTTTGGCCTTCCATCGCGATCACGCCCACACCAGACTTCACGATATGCCCTATGCTCATTCGCACTCGAAAGAGCACTTCGCCATCGCCATTGGTAACGAGATCCTGACCCACGGCGGCGCCCACCTGAGTGACGATCCCTCGCTCACTCACAGAAAGCATACGCCCCCGGAACTATGGCGGGTATTCTCTTGGAAGCTGAAGAAGACAATTTCAGTCGGCGGAGCACTTGCCGATAGATCATGAATGGAAATGATCTCCGTGCTTCTCGGAACCCCAAAGACTACGATGGGCACCAAAGTCACTCCAATTAGTAACTGTCATACTGACTCAGGTAAATTGAATTGCGCCATGAACTCAAGCCACGAGTATCTTGGCGCGTAATGGGCCTGGGGGCTTCCGCTTCATTTCGAAGATCAGGAAAAATGAAAAGGCCCGTCGCATCACGCAACGGGCCCGTTCGTTTTAAATTTAGTAACCTACAGCCTTAAAGTGGCAGAGAGCTCATTTTTGAACTGTCCGAAACGTTAAACTTCGCACGCTTGAGAACTTTCTCAACGGCTGCCTGATCGTAATCACTTGCAGAACTGAGAAGAACCTCGATGCTACGTGCGCCTACGAAAGCAAAGCTGACACCATTAATTTTGGTAAGAGCGACACGCGCTCTTTCATTGGTGGTTGCTCATCCTCCTCCTTTTCCAACGAAACGATAGCCAACCTGTGGCTTATCGAATTCACCTTTGGTAACCTTTTCAAGCTTAAGACCGGCAGAACCAAAAGCCTTAAGGATCGATGCTTTCTTAAGGTCATCCTTATCAGAGCCCAGAATTACGATGGCGTTAGTTCCCGAAACGAGGACTTTTTCCACACCTTCTATTTTCGACAAGGCCGCACGGGCCTTACCAGCAGCACCTCACCCACCTCCGCTAAAGGAAATCGAGTGAGCCATCATCTTTTCTGCCACTGCGGCTTCTTTAACATCAGCTGCGAAGGCAACCGAGCCAAGAGAGCCGAAGGCGCACATCATTCCAATTAGGACTGTTGTTCTCATAACGGACGCAAGTTAAGGTGCTTTTATTGATCCGCAAGTGAAGTTTTTAAAAAAATCGACGGCTTCTTCGTTTCCTCAGGAAGAGTGCGAAGATCCTGACCCAAAAGAAGGAGGGCAATCAGCGGAAGCAGAAATGATCGAAAATGAAACATGCTTCGAACCATACGCACCGAGACGTTGTGGTCTCTCGACCGCGACGAAAGAGCCACACTTGTCGCCGTGCTTTGCAGGCTTGGAGGCTTCTTCTTCGAGCTCCTCTTCTTTCGAAATCCCAGAAATATCGAGCTTGCATCGATAGTCCCCATCCTCTCAGCTAATTTGGCTCCCTTGCGGCTCCATATTCCGGGCAACTGGCACGCTCTCACGGAGGACTCGTTTGGCTTTGTATATGATTCGGTCGCCGGAGCGGTGATCCCGAAAAGTAAGTTGTGTCGTTCCGGGATCCATCAGCGAAAATCCGTAAGCCGATGAAACGAGGATAATCTTCGGAATTCATTTCTTTCTATAGATTTTTCTCCCAATTAGCTTAGTGAGACCATGATCCGGCTCTTCATTCTCACACTCATTTTCGTTCAGAGTTCATCTTCACTGTTCGCAGTTCAGAGTTCACCCCCGCCCAATGTCATCCTTTTCGTCACCGATGACCAATCCCCCGTCGCAGGGTGCTACGGAAATACCGTCATCAAGACGCCCCACCTCGATGCCTTAGCAGCCGAGGGCGTCCGCTTCACCCAAGCCTTCGCCACCACTGCTTCCTGCTCGGCCTCGCGCTCCGTCATTCTCACCGGCCTCCACAATCACTTCAACGGGCAATACGGCCATACCCACGCCTTCCATAAGTTCGAGTCCTTCCCCTCGATGCGCGCCTTCGCTCTCCCGCCACAAATGGCCCAATCCGGATACCGCACCGCCCAAATTGCCAAACTCCACGTCGCCCCCAAATCCGTTTTTCACTTCGACCAATATCTCAAGGGAAGCGCACGCAACACCCGCCAGATGGCCGACAATTGTCGCGACCTCTTCGAGGAAAAATCCGACAAGCCCTTCTTCCTCTACTTCTGCCCTTCCGATCCCCACCGCGGCGGAGGCGTCGACAAAACATTCGACGGACCCCACAAGCCCGACCTCTTCGGAAACCTTCCCGATAAAAAATCCCACCCCGGCGTCAAAGAAATCTTCTACGACCCCGCCAAGGTCATCGTCCCACCCTTTCTCCCCGACACCCCCGAGTCCCGCGCCGAAATCGCTAACTACTATCAATCCTGCTCCCGAATCGACGATGGCCTAGGCCATCTCGTCGCACTCCTCAAGGAAACCGGCCAATGGGAAAACACCGTCCTCATTTTCACTGCCGATCACGGCATGGCCTTCCCCGGCGCTAAAACCACCGTCTACGAAGCCGGCCTCCGCGTCCCCTTCGTAGTCTACGACCCCCGCCTCAAAAAACGCGGCCTCGTCAACCAAGCCCTCATCTCCCACGCCGACCTCACCCCCACCATCCTCCACATCGCCGGAGGCTACAACGCCAAACGAAACGCACCTATCAAACCCATTTCTTATGAAAAAGTAGGCGCCGGAGAAAACTCCGGAAAGCTGCCCAAGCGCTACCACGGCCGCTCCTGGCTGCCCATCCTCAGCGAGACCAATCCCAAAGGATGGAACAGCGCCGTCGCCTCCCACACCTTTCACGAGATCCAAATGTATTACCCCATGCGCTCCTACCGCGACCGTAACTACAAGATCATCTGGAACATCGCCCACCACCAACCCTACCCCTTCGCCTCCGACCTCTGGGTCGCCGCCACCTGGCAGGCTCAGTGGACCAAAGGAAAAGACGCCCCCTACGGCAAGCGCACCATCGATTCCTACATCCACCGCCCCGCCTTCGAGCTCTTCGATATTTCCTCCGACCCCAACGAAACCCGCAACCTCGCGGAAATGCCCGAGCATGCCGAACTCCTAAAACGCTATCAGGAAAAACTGAAATCCGCTCAAAAGGAAACGGGCGATCCCTGGATCATGAAGTGGAGGTACGAGTAGTTTCTTATTCTCCCACCACCGCCGGATTTCCCGCCAGCACCGAGAAGGTCGCGTGCTTGGTCATCTTTCCTCCTAACCCACCCTCAACACGCATCATCCGTCCCACTGAGAACAACCCCTTGAATGGGAACCGGGATACCAATCAAAATAAAATATTCTCGCCCACTTGTCATTCCCCGTTGACGTCGGTCCAAAAATCGCCAAATACCGCACAGCCAATCCCAACATCATCAGCGGGATCGCCATCAAAAAGAGCACCACCTTTTTCCACAACCCACGTTGGGGATGGCCAGGGCAGGAAAAGCCATCATCCAAAAAACATCGCAGTCATCAGCCGTCTCGTCATGCCTCAAACGATCCCATATCGCATGGCGCGGCTCTAGCTTGATCACCCAGCTTAGAAAGCCGAAAACCTTTTCTTCAATGTGCCTTAAAATCTGCTAGCTTCCTCCATTCCTTATGAACCGTATTACCCTTCCAGCCCTCATCCTCACTCTCGCGTCCTCCCTCGCCCCCGCGGAAGATTGGCCGCAATGGCGTGGCCCGAATCGCGATGGCCGCTCCACTGAAACCGGCATAAACACCGACTGGAAGAAGAACCCACCAAAGCTCCTCTGGCGCAGTGAAGGATGCGGCCGCGGCTTCTCCTCGGTCTCCATTGCCGACGACACCCTCTACACCAGCGGAAACTTCGAAAGTGGCCAAGGCATCAGCGCCTTTTCCACCAAAACCGGCAAGCTCCTCTGGCAAACCGCCGTCACCGACAAGATCCCCAAGCACGGCTACGGCGGCGCTCGCTCCGTCCCCACCATCGATGGCGACAAGCTCTACCTCACCACTTCCAACGGCCTCATCGCCTGCCTCTCCACCAAAGGAAAAGTCCTTTGGACAAAAGACTTCAAAAAAGAGTGGGACGGCAAAATGATGTCCGGCTGGGGCTTCTCTGAGTCTCCCCTCATCGATGGCGACCGCGTCGTCTGCACCCCGGGCGGAAATGAAGCCTTCATCGTCTCGCTCGACAAGCGCACCGGAGCCACCAAGTGGAAAACGAAACTCGGTGATGTCGGTAAAAAAGGAAAAGACGGCGCCGGCTACGGTTCCCTCGTCATCTCCAATGCAGGCGGCGTAAAACAATACGTGCAAATGGCAGGCCGTGGACTCATCAGCGTCCGCGCCAAAGATGGCCGCTTCCTCTGGAACTACGATAAAGTCGCCAACACCACCGCGAACATCTCCACACCCATCGCCATGGGCGACTACATCTTCGGCTCCACCGGATACGGCACCGGATCCGCCCTCCTCAAAATCACCGCCGAAGGAAGTGGCGCAACCGCCAAGGAAGTCTATTTCCTCAAACCGAAAACCTTACAAAACCACCATGGCGGCATGATCCTTATTGAAGACCACATATACTGCGGCCACAAGCACAACGGCGGCGACCCCATCTGTCTCGAAGTCAAAACCGGCGAAGTAAAATGGGGGCCTGAAAAAGGAGTCGGCAACGGCTCCGCCTGCCTCACCTACGTCGATGGCCACCTCATCTACCGCTACCAAAGCGGCCACGTCGCCCTCGTCAAAGCCACCCCCGATGGCTACGAACTCAAAGGTTCCTTCATGCCCGTCCATCAAGAAGCGGAATCCTGGTCCCACCCCGTCGTCCTCGACGGCAAACTCTACCTCCGCGAACAAGACCACCTCATGTGCTACGAGCTCTAGAGCAGCCAAAAAACCGGGCCACCGGCCGAATGGCGCTGTGTTGAGCGCATTTTCGGTGTTCTCTTTGGATTGCTCAGATCAGAGGCTCATTCAATCTGGGATCACTCAATCTGAGTTTGGCTAAAGGCCAAATAGATACCCCATGGGGCACACATCATTGTGTGAATATCGCCGTTAGCCAATTTCCTGCTCCTTATAAATTCCTCAACGAAACAGGGATCGAAAAGATTTTCTCTCTGCCCGCTGTCATTAGGATGGAGGAAAACTACAAGGTTTCCTATCGGCACCTGAGGAGGTATCATGGCACTTGAACTGCTCTCCTTATACCACACTCATGCCACACCGCCTCAAGGACACCATCGGATTTGCCAAAAACGGCCCCGCCATTGCCTCAGCCGACGAAGAAGAACGCCTCAGGGAGTTCGTCAACCTGAAGCTCGCAGCGAGAGGCCACGATATCGTGGGCTCGGAAGAGGACTATCCCTTCCTCGATCTTGGACGCTCTCTCATCGCCTCCTTCCAGGAAAAAACCCGCCTCCTTTCCGACTACCTTTGCCCGGTAGACCAAGCGATTCACGACTACCTCGCCAAAACCCTTGGCGATACCGAATCTCCCGCACTAGTCCCGGCCGGAGCCCTCGTTCTGGAGCGTCATGGTATTGGCCGCATGCTCTCGCTCCCTCCCGACCAGGATGTTTTTAAATCATCCATCTTGAGTTCCTATCGCGTCAATCAAGGCGTCTGTCATAATCCCGCTTCCGATCGCCGCACCACCAAGGGTGTCTTTCACGTCGCCGAAGGCGGCCTTCCGGTTCCCGCCGATAAGAAAGAAGTCCCCCTGCAAACCTTTGCGGGACTTCTTAAGGCCGCCCTCAACCCTCCCGAGGACATCATGGTCCTTCCCTTTACCGGCAATAGCGAAACACCAGCTAAGGTCTTCGTTTCCCTCCTTCTTCGTCCCATCGTCTGCCCCGCCGTGCCCGGAGTCTCGAAGGAAAAGCGCATGGAAGTTCGCTTCTTCGCCCCCGGAAATCTCGTCTCCAATCTTGACTTCGTAGAGAGTATTTTTGGCAATGGCGGCGACCCTTACCTTCCCGAGAATGACTCCCGCCTCGATACCGCACATTGGTCCGGACACACCGGGTGCGTCATCCTCGCCCCCCAACTCACGAAACTCAAAAAGAAGGACCTCGGCCTCCCCCACCTCTCCGCAGCCAGCGACCGTCAAAAGCACGATGGCATGTGCTGGGAATCCGAAGACGAACTCTACAACGATGGCTCCGCCTTCAAAATCACCTCGCGCGACACCAGCGGCACCATCGTCACCCTCATCGCCGACAACTATTACGGCTACTGCAAAAAAGAGGTCAAAACCCAGCTCAGCTACGCCACCAATCTCCTCGGAAACGCCGAAGAAGAACACGCCGGCGGAGCCATCGCTTTCCCCAGTGCCGACCTCGGTGAGGACTTCGCTCTGAGCGAGTTCAAGCGCGACGTCCACCATCGTTTCATAAACGTCGTGAAACGCTACGGAGAACTCATGGACCTTCAGCCCGAAGGCTATGGCATCGACAAAATTCACTCCGATATTTTCTACCTCCCCGCAAATGTCCGCATCCAACTCGACAACCAATCGATCACCTGGAACGACCAAAAGATTTCCCTCCAACCTGGCATCACCTATATCCTCCCATCCGGCTACAAAGTCGAAATGGTGAAGCCCTCCGCAGGCCAACGTTGGCGCCTCATCGGGACCAATGCCGAAGGTACTTTTTGCCATAAACCCTGCACCGTTTCGGGCGGCGGAAAGTCGGAAATCTCCAAATCCCTCTCCGATGCCATGATCTCGGGACCAGTGATCGTCGACAACTTTAAGGAGGACTTCTATGCAGCCCAGGAGCTCGTTCATCGCGACTACGGCGACCGCTACGAGAACCCAAACGAGCCTGGCAAAGAGAGCCGTCCGCTCCTCTGCGCCACCCGTTCGCTGGGATCGGTCATTCGACTTTTCACGCCAAACTCCGGATACACCAAGACCTACAACGAATGGCTTAAAACGATCTCACGTTCTGTGCGCGACCTCGTTTACGTCATCAAGCGCCTCTACAAGCCCGACTGGGAAGAAGCCGGCGGTTGGGCTTCACGTTTCAGTGTCGATCTCATCAATGGCCGCCCTGGAAACGAACTCATCTACCAACGCCAGCGACTCGTCACACAATACCTGCGCGTAGGATTTTCCGAAGATGGAACCTGGCGGACTTTTGGATTGCGAAAGGATTTCTCTCCCGCCAAGAAAATCCAAACCGAAGACGATATCACCGCCTCCACCATCATCCCAGCGGATCAAGTCGAGGGCCTTCACCCCGACATCGTAAAGCCCTCGATCAAGTTCGCCAAGAACTGCGAATACCGCCTCTTCCAAAGACCCGATGATGCCATCGTCCGCGGCTACGACAAGCAGGCGGAGTTGGACTTTAGCCACAAAGGCGTCTTCTTCTCCAACTACGAACCCATCCCACGCGCAGAGGCCGAGGAGATGAAAAAAGATGCCATCCGCTTCGAGCATTTCACCGCGCCAATGCAGAAGATGTTCAATGCTTACCTCGACGCCGATTCACCGGACTTCGTCATCTCGACTCACCTCCCCCGCATCGTCGATGGTAAACCGACCAAGAATCCCCGCTACCTCCAAAACCGCCCCGATCTCGAAGACCCCCGCAGTCTCTACATCGCGGAAATGGGCTCGCGCTTTTTCCGCCGCCTCTCCCACGAAGCTCCCGTTCCCATGCCGGTAAATTCCGTCCTCCTCGGCCGACGCAACAACCCCGCCGAGCCCGGCATTCGCTCGCTCGCCGTTTATGCTCCGATCCACTATCAGGAACTCCCCGAGCTCTTCATGGATTTCATTGCCTCCCTCACCGGCAAGAGCCCCTCGACCACCGGTGCCGGATCAGAAGGTGCCCTCACCAAAGGCCCCTTCAACGCCCTGCTCCCCATCTACGATCTTAATGCCGCCCTAGTGAGCTACATCCTGACGACCGACCACGGCTTCTCCTCCGCCGCCGGGCACATCGGTCGAAAGTATCGCTTCGAACACGACATCTCACTTGTCGTCCCGGAAATCTGGTCGCGCATGTTTATCAACGAACGTGAGCCCGAGTTTCTCATCGAGAATGACTTCCTCGATAAGATCGATGACTTCGAAAAAGACGGCCGCACCATTCACGCCAGCCGCCTCGGATACCGCATCAATGAGAGCTTCGTAAACACCTTCTTCGGTCGTATGTTCTCCGCGCCCGGAACGATCTTCACCAGTGACATGCTCCGACCCGAGGAGCAGTCAGAAGAGGACTATATCGATGGCATCGACAACATCGTCGAAACTCAAAAACGCATCGCGGAAAATTACTTCAAAGACGGCTCCATCGATGTCGCCTGTCCTCCACTCAAAGCCCTCCTCAACATCATGGTTGAGGGTCACTTCGAAGGAAAAAAAATCACCGCTCTCGAAGTACGAGGTTTATTCGATCGCGAAACCGTCCTCGCCTCCAATTGGTATCAAGCCCGCCTCGACACCAAGGTCATAGTCGAACAAAATCTCATCGCACGGAAAATCACCGCTCTGGAAGACTTCCTGAACAAGGAATCCCACGAAAGTGAAATATCCCGGCTGGGAATCCTCGAGAATCTAAAGAGCGCTATGGCGAGGCAAAGCGAACTGGAAACAACCGAATACCGAAACTCTCTTATTGGAACCATCGGAACCGACCCCGCCCTGGCAGAAGCTTAAGAAGTGATTCTAATTTTCGATAAAACCACCTCAAAAAGAGACTGGAAAGTAATAGGATAATTCCCACACAGCCTTGATTATTTTCGTCGAGTAAGCATCAAGATGGTTCTCATCTATTTCCATTTTTGAAAACCATTACGATCTTAGTTCATTCAAATAAATCAATTCAAATCCCGGACACGATCATCGAAACCGATGGCTTGGAAAATAGGGTTGATGTTCCCAAACTGGAGGTAGATTTGTTTGATATCGAGGGCTTCGAGTTCGGAGAGAATGACGGAACTAATGCCTTCTTCGAGGCGGGGTTCGAGGAGAAATTCCTCGGTAAAGTTATGGTGGCCGGGGCGGTAGGTTTGGGAAAAGTAACCGCGAAGTTCAATAGGGGAAGTGGTGAGGCCGGTGATGGTGGTGACGTCCCATTTTTGGAGTGGTGCAGTGTAGCCGGCAGAAAGGCCGGTCGGGCCAGGTGGCCAGAAGAAGTTGATTTCTACTTGGCTACCGGATCGAGCTTCATGAGTTCGTGTTTTCTTGGTAGATCCGGGAGGGAGTGGTTGGTCGGTGACGCTGGGAACAAGGATAACCACTTGTGAGGTAGTGGTCGTGAATCCGGCCGGAAATTGCCAAGTCAATTGAGGTTCCGCAAATGTGGCGTGAAGCTCTGCGCGGAAGTCACCCAAGATGCGAATGGGTTGTGTCGCAAGTTCGTTTACAGAGGGCATTTGGAAGCGGAACTCGAGATCGGTGCTGCCGCTTTTGAAATTGGGCTCGATCCAGGAATCGACGGCGTAGTCTTTACCAAAGAAATCTACTACAGCGAAATTGGCATTATCCCAGAAAGGAACCGCTCCGGTTCTCTTTTGAATGGCACCATCGCTGTGATGGAGCCAGTCCGACTTGGTGAGGAAGCTGGTGGTGCTTCCAGTGCTATCAAGCATCCGGCTTGCGGTTTCGCTGTCGAGACGGAGCTTGAGGTTATGGTTGGAGAAGAGATCGGCTCGCTCTCCTTGAAAGACTTCAAAGGTGACGGGGCGGTTGACGAGAGCGGGATCTTTGGAGCCAGAGGATTCGATCTCAGGGACTCTTCGTACTTGTTTGATGACGAAGGATCGGTCGGTGAGTTTCTTAAATTCAAACTCGAGGGTGAAGCGATCAATGCCGGTGGCCGTTTGGTAGGACCGGGCGACGTCGAGAGCTTTTGAATTGAGAGCGCTGTAGTCGTCCTGCCAGTCCATGATGGAAAATTGACCAAGCGGAAGAAGGCTGGAGCGTTCCTGGAAGAAGTTACTGCAGTTGGTGACCGAATTTGTCTTGTAGCAATTTGATTCCACCAGCTCGGGGATGCTGTTACCATCGGGGTTGGTAACTGAGTTAGCGCCAAGTTGGGTGACGATTTCGCTGAAAAGGAAAACGCTGTTTCCCGAGGGTTGGAATCTTCCGGTAATAACTCCGTTGGCGGCTTCGATTTCATCGGGAAAGGAGTGGTGAACGAGGACGGCCATGCCTACTTGCTCTTCGTCGACCCCGCGTCGGAGTCGCTCGAGATAAGCATTGAGATTGTAGAAGCTGGCGTAGACTTTTCGCAAGGCGCGGAAGACACCGCGTTCGTTTACCTTGCTGGAATCGCAGTGGGAGGGACCTTCGTCGTCGCCATCGAGATCATCCTGGAGGCAGCCGCTGTAGCTGTCGTAAAGACCCGCACCGATGAATTGGTCCGAGTCTTCGACATTGGTGGAGCTGCGGAAGCGGAGTTTTTTGAAGGGGTCGAATCCGGCTGATTGAAGGGAAGCGATGATGGAGTTTTTTTGCCCTGCGGAAAAATCGGCATCGTCTTTGATAAGGTCGCGGATGGCTTTGAGATCGGCGTCGAGCGCGGCAATGTTGGGGGGCCAAATATGGGAGGAAAGGCGGTTCGCGATCAGGTTTTCGAGGGAGGTTCCATCGATGGTTTGAGCGAGGTAGCTGCCCCAAAGATCAAAGGTGAAGGCGGTGGCTGCGGGAGAGATATCTGGGATGGCTTGGCGAAGGAGGCTGAAGTTGGCGGCCTTACCTCCTATATAACGGGTATCGGAAAGTGCAGCGGAAGCGACATCCATGGTGAAGGCGCCGAGGTTTTCGCGCGGAGTGAGCTCAAGAGGTGGAGTGCTTTTAAAGTCAAGAATGGCAGAGCGATAGTCGCGGCTGACATCTTTCGCCTCGAACACATCGACCTTACATTCGCCGGGATACTGTGAGGCTCCGCGGAGAACGACCTCTTGCCCGTCGAGAGCGAGGGCGGCAGCGACATTTGCTTGATCCGAAAGGTAAACAAAGGGAACGCCATAGGAGCGGGCGAGAATGGCAACATGTGAATTGGGAGTCCCCGGGGCGGTGGAGATAATGCCGGCGACGAATGGGACTTCGGCAGGGACTCCATCGGTGATGAGAATGTCGGTGGAGAGGAGGGCGCCGGTGCGGAAGGCTTCCTTGATCTCGGCGCCGGGAACGAAGACCAACCGCCCGAGGGCCCAGCCAGATGAATAGCAGGCATCGGAGTTTTGCCAGCGGGCGATGGAACCGAGAGCAATGTTATTGCGTTGGAAGTATTCGGCATCTTCACGGGCGCTTTCGGCTTGCTCAAAGGTGGGAAAATAGAAACCAGACCAATCATCGGGTCGTGCGACAGCGGCATTGGCGAGTTGGTAGAGATAGCGCAGCATCTCAGGTGGGTAGGAATCTTGGCCGACGAATTCGAAGGCGAACTCCTTGTGGGCGGGGGCGAAAAGAAGGGCTCCTAAAACGACCTCTTGCTCCGGAGGGTAGAGAGAAGCGGCGTTGAAATCATCGAAGGAGATTCCAGAGAAAGGATCGAGACGGTCATTGGCAAAGTTGAAGTGGAATTGATATTTGCTGCCGTCCTGGAAGTAGGCGGTGGGAGCATTGTCCAGGAGGATGGAGAATTTGATCCAGCGAATCTCGGTCTGGCCGAAGGCGGTGAGAACGGGAGCGGAGCGGAAGGGGTCCTCGGGAAGGGTGACGGTGTTCTTCCAAGATGAGTGCGATGTGATCGGAACGAGAGGGTTTTGAGTGGCGCGATAAAAACCCCGGGTTCGATCGAGGGAATCGCTGTCCACAAACTGCCACGGCAAAGTTTGGGTCCCGGCAATGGGAAACCAGGTTTGGGTGTCGTGGCTCAATTGAAGGTGGTAATTCGTCCCTGCGGCTGGAGTGCCCGTAATTTCCAATGTCTTGCTCCCTGTAACCGCTTCTTCTTTGATTTCCAATGTTAACGACTGGGCGCAAAGAGTCACGCTACTGAGCGCGGAGAGGAACAGGGAGAAAATCTTCATCATCGATCTAAGGAAAGGCTGTTCTACTTGCGGAGTCAATTGTTGAGAAGCGATTGATTTAAGTCCCGGAAGAAAGAAAAGGAAGTTCTCCACTCATTGTCCCGTATCAAGGCTGATGAAACGTTCATGGCTTCTTCTTTTCGGTCTCTGCGCCTCTCCCGCCCTTGCCGATCCTCCACCTGTCAATCCAAACATTGGTCACAACCATCACCTTCATCGTCACGGTGAGAAGCACGAAACCGTTGAAGCCACCCCGGACCGATTCGACACCTCGCGCAAGAGCAAGGTGAAGCTCCCTCTTCCCAACGAGAAGGACGCCTTTAGCTTTATCGTCTACGGCGATCGCACCGGAGGCCCCGACGACGGAGTCGCTATCCTCGCCGATGCCGTGCGCGACACCAATCTTTTGGAACCCGACTTCGTCATGACCGTCGGCGACCTCATCAATGGTTACAGCAACGAGGACGTCTGGATGACGCAGATGAAGGAATACAAGTCCATCATGAACGAACTCGCCTGCCCTTGGTTCCCGGTAGCCGGAAACCACGACATCTACTGGCGGGGTCCGGACAAATCGAAGAAGCCCGAAGGAGAGATGGAAACGTCCTATGAGATGCACTTCGGACCGCTTTGGTATGCCTTCGAGCATAAAAACTCCTGTTTCATCGTCCTCTATTCCGACGAGGGTGACCCCAAGACCGGAGAACGAACCTTCGGTAAACCAGCGGCTCAAAAAATGAGCCCCGAGCAATTCACCTGGCTCGATGGCATGCTCAAAAAAGCGAAGGATGCCGAGCACGTCTTCCTCTTTATCCACCATCCCCGCTGGCTCGGACGCGGCTATGGCGACGACTGGGAGCGCGTCCATAAACGCCTCAAGGATGCGGGCAACGTCTCCGCCGTCTTCGCCGGACACATCCACACCATGCGCTACGATGGCCCGCGCGATGGGATCGAATATGTCACTCTCGCTACCACCGGTGGTAATCAGTCCGGAGCCATTCCGCAAGCCGGCTACCTCCACCACTACGATATCGTCACTGTCAGAAATGGTCGCATTGCCCTCGCCGCGGTGCCCGTGGGTGAGGTCCTTGACGTTCGGGAAATCACCGGTGATCTCATCGCACAAGTCAACAAAGTCAAATCATCGCCCGTGAAGATCACTCCGCCTCTCCCTCTCAAGAACGATCAGGGCGGACAGCATGAAATCACGATGACCCTTACCAATCCCAGCGACCGCTCCATCACCGCGGTCCTCTCCCATGGCACCAAAGGATCGGCCTTTGACTGCCAACCAGATCACCACCACGCCACCATTAAGGCCGGAGAATCAAAGGACTTCACCTTCACTCTTTCGTGGAACGCCTCCCTTACCACGGGATCCTTCGCCACTCCCGCGTTTCATCTCGACACCGAGTATCTCGCCAAGGGCTTCGCATACGAAATCCCCCGCCGCTCCGTCCCCGTCCCGCTCGACTTCCAACTCGACCGAAACAAATCCCTTCCCAATGGAGCTGCGCGCTTCAACGGCAAGAACCAGGCTCTTTCCATCCCCTCAAAGCGATTTAAGGTCACTAAGAATGTCACCCTCGAGTGCCGTTTCAAAGCCGACACCTTCGCTGGTCGTACCGGCCTCGTGACCAAAACCGAAGGCTCTGGCTACGGCATCTTCATCAGTGAAGGACGCCCGGAATTCATCATCAATCTTGATGGAAAATACCTCGCCGTCGCCGCTTCATCCCCACTTCTGAAAACCGACACATGGCACACCCTTGCAGGAGTCTACGATGGCAAGGAGGCCCGCCTCTATCTTGATGGTAAACTTCTCGCCACCGAGGCCCGACAAGGAAAACTCAAGGACAACCGCCTTCCCCTCATCGTAGGTGCCGACGTGAACGGCAAAGGTCAGGCCGTCGACCACTTCACCGGACAAATCGATTGGGTCCGCCTTTCTCCGAAGGCCCTCTATTCAGGCCCCGAAGTCACCCCCCTGAAGGAAATGAAAGACGCCCTCATTGATCTCCCGCTCAACGAAAGCATCGGCCCCTGGCATCCCGATTCCTCCCCCTCCAAGGCCCACGCCATGGCGACCGGCGGTGTAATCATCGAAACCATCCAGTAACGATCCTCCGCTGCGATTGATCACTTTTATGAAACCTTCGACTTCTCTCATTCCAGTCATCGCCTTGCTGCTCACCTACCTCGGCACGGCAAAAGAAAAGATAAACGTCCTTTTTATCATTTCCGATGACCTCACCGCCACCGCGCTTTCATGCTATGGCAACGAAGTCTGTAAGACACCGAACATCGACCGCCTCGCGACCCAAGGAACCCGTTTCACGAAAGCCTATTGCCAGGGAACTTACTGCGGCCCCTCGCGAGCCTCCTTCATGAGCGGCTACTATCCTCACGCCATCAAAATGCTCGGCTACGGATCTCCCCGGCCCGCCATTGGCGAGCGCGCCACCTGGGCCCAACATTTCAAAAACTCAGGATACTACACCGCCCGCGTTTCCAAAATCTTCCACATGGGCGTTCCCATTGGCATCGAAAAAGGAACCGACGGTGCCGACGATCCCATCTCGTGGACCGAGCGCTTCAACTCCCAGGGCCCCGAGTGGCGGGCTCCCGGTGACGGTGAAACATTGGAAAGTAATCACGACGGAAGGAAGCCCGGCCCGGTCGGAGGCAATACCTTTGTGGTCGTCGAAGCCGACGGCGGTGACCTTGTCCACTCAGACGGTAAGACCGCTGCGAAAGCGGTCGAGCTTATTGAGAAACACGAGAACAGCGAAAAGCCCTTCTTTCTTGGAGTGGGATTTGTCCGCCCTCACGTCCCCTTCGTCGCCCCCCGCAAGGACTACAAAGACTTCCTTCCCTACGACACCATGGAACTCCCGGAAAAAGTGAAGGGCGATTGGGATGACATTCCCAAGATGGGCATCAACTACAAGACGAGTAAGAACATGAAGATGGATGTGCGTCGCCAAAAGAAAGCAGTGGGTGGCTACTACGCTTCGGTCGTCTACATGGACCGCATGGTCGGACAGGTGCTCGACGCCCTCACCAAGGCCGGCCTCGACGACAACACCATCGTCATCTTCACCAGCGACCACGGCTACCACCTCGGTGAGCACGATTTCTGGGCCAAGGTCAGCCTCCACGATGAATCGGCCGCCGTTCCGTTGATCGTGCGCATCCCCGGAAAAAAGCCCGCGATCTGCCACTCGCTCGTCGAACTTCTCGACCTCTATCCCACGCTCTCAAACCTCTGCGGCCTCGAAATTCCCGACCGCCTTCAGGGGAAAAATATCTCATCAGTCTTTGACAATCCCAAACACGAAGTCCGCGATGCCGCCTTTAGTGTGAACGGAAAAGGCTTCCTCCTCCGCGAGCACAACTGGGCCTACATTCAATACGGCAACACAGGCAATAAGGGAGAGGAACTCTTCGATATGAAGAAGGACCCGAAGCAATACACCAACCTCGCCAGCGATCCCAAACACGCCAAAACTGTCACACGCTTCCAGCAAAAGATGAAAGCCAAACTGAACGAGGTTCGCACCAATGATCTTGGGCTTAAGTACTAGACCGACCGCCTTCGAGAGCTCCCGTCATCTCCTGTAAAGAAGGCTACCTAAGCCCGTGCTTTTCCCGATAAACAACCACTTTTTCGTTCACTGCTTTGCGGAAGGCAGCCCACTTTGCAGAAGTTTGTTCCCTACGATCAGGCGGACGCAATTCGAATCCAAGCCACTGGCAATAGTGGATATGGATAAAATTTCTCGCCTCTAGTTTTTCATGCGGGAAGCCCGCTCCCGGGCCATCGAACTTCTTGCTCGTTGAGTTATCACGAACCTTCTTGTCATTGGCGCGACGATCCAGGATCTCGAAAAAAATTGGGTGACCTCCCTGGGCATCCGCAGGTGGCTTGAGATTGGCGATTAACTCCATTCTCATGCCAAGCAGAGCACGCTTGAGGTAATTCTCAGTCGCTTTCCAAATTTCCATATTGGTTGATGTAGAAACGAATCTGCCGATTGGACAAATCAAAAGAATTCAGAGGATTTGCCCGTAGTTGTTAGAACAACTGGCGGCGAAAGCGACTTCATCCTTCCCAAAGTTCCCCCATCCAGTATGCCACTTTCATCCCAATGAAACTCTTTGCCCTTTTGTCATTTTTGGCGGCTACCTTCGTCCACGCCAGACAGCCAAACATCGTTTTCCTCTTCTCCGACGACCATGCGCTCCGGTCGATCTCAGCCTATGGCGGGGACTTGGCCAAGATCGCTCCTACTCCGAACATCGACCGCCTTGCGGCCAGCGGCGCCATTTTTAAGAATTCGTTCTGTGGCAATTCCATCTGCGGTCCTTCCCGGGCCACCATCCTCACGGGGAAACACAGCCATAAAAACGGCTTCCTTCGCAACTCAGGCAAGGGTCTCGACCAATCCCAATGGACGGTCCCCAAAGCACTGCAGGGAACAGGCTACAACACCGCGGTGTTTGGAAAATGGCATCTCATTTCTGATCCGGTAGGGTTCGACCACTGGGAAATTCTCCCCGGACAGGGCAGCTACTACAATCCCGTCTTCCTTCAGATGGACGGCAGCAAAAAGAAGTTCCCCGGCTACTGCACCGACATCACCACCGACAAGGCCATCAAGTGGCTCGACGATCGCGATCCGGAAAAACCCTTCTTCCTCATGTGCCAGCACAAGGCACCCCACCGGACCTTTGCGCCCGCCTTACGCCACCTTAAGTCATTCGACGGCGTCACCATTCCCGAGCCTCCCTCGCTCTTCGATGACTACTCGAATCGCAGCAAATCTCTTTCCGAAAACGAAATGGAAATCGACCGCCACTTCCACTGGACCTACGACGCGAAAGTCCGAAAAAACGAGCGCAAAGGCATCGAACTCCCCGGTCCTGATCGCTATGGCATGGCCGAATATGGTCGCATGAATCCGGGCCAGAAGAAGGAATGGGACGCCCACTTTGTACCCGAAAATCAAGCATTCTTGAAAAAGGTCGGCTCCATGAGCCACAAGGAGATCGTGCAGTGGAAATACCAACGCTATATGAAAAACTACCTCGGTACCGTGAAAGCGGTCGATGACAGCGTGGGCAAGATGTTGGACTACCTCGACAAAAACGGCCTGACCGAAAACACCATCGTGATCTACGCCTCCGACCAAGGATTCTACCTCGGCGAGCACGGCTGGTATGACAAGCGCTGGATGTTTGAAGAGTCCTTCAAGATGCCCTTCGTTATTCGCTGGCCCGGAGTCACCAAAGCCGGTTCACGGCCTCAGGAGATGATTCAAAATATCGACTATGCCCCCACTTTCCTCGAAGCTGCCGGATTAAAAATTCCTGCGGAGATCCAGGGAAAATCCATCGTTCCCACTCTCAAGGGTGAGTCCAAGGACTGGCGCAAATCACTCTATTATTCCTACTATGAAAAAGGGGAACACAACGTCCCGCAGCACTTCGGCGTTCGCACCGAAACGCACAAACTATTCTTCCTCCCCGGAAGCGACGAATGGCAAATGTTCGACCTCGTCAACGACCCTCAAGAAATGAAAAGCGTCTACGGCCAGCCCAAATACGCCAAGGTGCAGAAAGAACTCACAAAGGAGTTCCACCGGCTACGCACCCACTACGAGGCTCCGCCATTTAAATAAGCTACTCGATTTTCCGAGGCTCTTGTGGTCGCGGTTCAACTTACCGCAGACCAGTTCACAGAGGTCAAAGACGAGGAGGCCTTCGACCCGGTAGTAGGCGCGGAACCCCTTCAATTTCCTTTCGAACAAGCCTGCCTCCCTCATCATTTTTGAACTCTTTGAGACGGTGGCCTGACCTTGGCCCGTAATTTCCACAAGATCCCCGACAGGCTGTTCCTCTATTTGAAGACTTTGTGATCAGGATTGGCTCCCGACATGAGGTAGGCGACAAGGTCGGCGAGTTCGTCCGGGTTCATGGTGTTGATTAGTCCGGGCGGCATCATTGAAACGGGCAAGGCTACACGCGACTCGATGTCCTTGAGCGGGATCTCGATGAGAGCTTCGGGCGCGAAGGGATTCGTCATGATGAAAATGGAAGTTTCGCTTTCACCGCCGAGTCGGCCGATAACGGTCGAGCCATCCTTCTTGATGATGGTTTCACTGCCGTACTGGTCAGAGATGACCATAGAAGGGTGGACGATGTTCTCCATGAGATCGCTGAGCGTGTAGCGATTTCCGGAGCCGGTGAGATCGGGGCCGATTCCTCCTCCTCCACCCGCGATTTGGTGACAGCTGGCGCAAGCGGTGGCCTGATAAAGTTCCTCACCACGTATGAAGTTGCGTCCGATTTTGCGCTTTTCGAGTTCAGCGACCGCACCGACCACGGTCCACGAACGGCCAGGGCCTTTGGGTGGTTTGGCGTTAGCGAGAGCGGCAGGAGGAGTTTTCGAAAGGGCATCGAGGTCTGCTTTTTCTGAATCGGGCGCGATGTTTACGAGCGCTTCGTTGCGGATGTTTTCGATAAATTTCTTCAGGCTATTTCCGCCCTCCCAGGAAGCTGCGCGGGGGAACCATGAGAAGTAGGTTCTGCGAAGCCCGGAGTTCCAGCCGGTCTTGGCATTTCGAAGAAGATAGAGGTAGCTGTATTGCTGAAGGTTAGGCCGGCTGTTATGAGCCTTGCGAGCAGCGCTGGCGTAGCCCGCATTACGATCAAGCAAGCTCTCGTTGGCGATCGCGGTGTGATCGTCTTTCGCGGTCGCCATGAGTTGAAGCGATTTGGCAACAACGGAAGGATCACCGAGATAGATCAGAAGTTCGGCAAGGTCGTGGTCCACGGTGTTCTCTCCGTAGGGAAAAAGTGGCGCAAGACGCGCCACGATGGCAGCGGGATCTTTCGGAGCGCCCAGACGGGTGAAGGCGAGCGAGTGGGCGCGGAGCCAGCCAAGGAGTTGGTCTTGGCTAAGAGACTTTAGATCGAGCTTGCCAAGGGCACTAAGAATCGCGCTTTGATACTTGGCTTCTCCAACACGAGCGATCGCAACTGCGCCCTCGATGACGGCCCATGGTTCACTTCCCGAAAGGGAAGGCTTCATCCATGAGCTTGTTTTACTCCGTTCCACCGCGACGCGAGCGGCATAACGCACGTGACGATCCGGGTGACCCAAATATTTTGCGCCCATCATGGTGTCTGTGGCATTGGCCTTCGTTTGATGCAATAATTCCAATTTCTTGCGGAGCTTGGCCTCAGGCGTGACCGCTGGAGCGGGTGCCAAGGCGGTGGATTCCTTACCGGTGTAGGTGACACGGTAGAGGGCGGATTGGGTGCGACGTCCGCCGACCATGAAATACATGTGGCCGTCTTTCGGGTGAATGATTACATCGGTGAGAGGGAGCGGGCGTCCACTCACGAATTCCTCGACGGTGCTTTTGAAGCCTCCCCCGTCGGGGACAAAATGGACGGCATACATCGTCCCATAGGTCCAATCGTTGATGAAGAGAGCGTGTTGATATTTGCCGGGGAATTTAGCTCCGGTTCCGATAACAACGCCAGTAGGGCTGCCGGGGCCAATATCGGCGGTAGGAGGAAGAGTGTCGGGGTAGTGGCTGGGCCATTTCCCAGTTCCAGAACGCCAACCGGCATCGAGACCACTGACCGCATGATAAACGCGGGTGGGGCGATACCAGGGAGAACCAACGTCCCATTCCATATCGGCATCGAAGGCGAAGAGTTCGCCATTTTGATCAAAGGCGGCATCGAATTCATTCCGGAATCCGTAGGCGATCATTTCAATCTCCTTGGCATCCGGATCAGTCTTGAGAATGAAACCACCAGGAGCGAGCTTTCCTCGGGCGTGGCCATTGGCGTCCCACATGCGGGGAAGGAGATGATCTTCCGACCAAGCGAGGGCCGGGCGGGAACGATCCAATTTTGCAGGCGCATCGGTATGGTTTCCGAAGACGAGGTGGAGCGATTTTCCGTCGGGGCTGGGGATGATGCTATGGAGTCCATGCTCGCCACCGCCTTGGAATTCGCGGAGAAGTTTTTCTTCATCGAACTGGCCGTCATTGTTGGTGTCGCGCAGACGATAGAGCCCGTGTTGCCCCTTCTCTTCGTTCTTGAGGATGTAGAGGGAGTCGAAGACGTAACAGAGGCCGTGGGCTCCTTTGACCTTGGCTTGGAGCTTTTCGACCTTGGGTGCAGAATCCGTAAGGGTGACACGATAGAGCCCGCCGTATTGATCTCCCGTGATGAGACGGCCTTGAGGATCAACCGTCATGGCGACCCAAGAGCCCTGCTCGGACTTCGGCACGGTGTAAAGTTTTTCGGCGGTAAAGCCAGGAAGCGTAATCACCTCCCCCGCAGCTGCTTCGGGCTGTGAAGAGGAGGCACTGAGGGCATTATTCCACGGAGCCTCACCATATTTTGCGATGACGGTGGCAGGGGTCCATTTATTACTTCCTTGGGCGAGCGCTTCCCAAGTCCCGCCGGACTCGATGGAAGTGGTCTTGCCGTTTTTGTCTTTGATCTTCAATTGGGCAACGAAGGCCGCGACGCCTCCTTGGTTGGTCGCCTTGAAAGTGAGGATATTTTTGCCGATCTTGAGATTGTCGGTGAGATCGATCGCCGAGGGCTTCATCCAGTCCTTATTGACGATAATTTTCTTATCGTTGAGGAAGGCGGTAGCGCCGTTGTCGCAAGTGAACGTTAGGTTAGCGATGGAGACGCCGTCTTTTGGGATCTCGAATGAAGTTCGGAAGGTGACTTGATCGTTGGCGCGTGGGGACTTGGAAGACCAAATCCAAAAAGGAGCGGCCATGGATTGGACGGTTCCGAGGCAAAGGAGGACAGCAGCGAGGATAGTTTTCATAGCGAAGGGCAGGAGGATGAATACGAGAAAAGAAACGTTTCCTTACAGCCAAGTTTCCTTACAGCCAAATTTTGAGATCACCTCCTCGCTTGTCTTGATCCGACATCGAAGTCAGGTGGACAACCTCGAACCATATTGAAGTCGTCTGCGCGATCATCCTCCGGGAAGAGCGGGTTCTGGCCTGCCAAGCCCTTTCGAAAAGGCAGTTGGCGGCTAGGTGAGGCGAATCATGTCCCCTTCTCCACTCACACGTGCGGCGAGATCAAGGTCGTGGGTCACAACCATCAAAGTGACGCCTTTTTCCTGCTGCACTTCGAGGAGGAGGTCAGCGACTTTCGTGCCTGTTTCACCATCAAGGGCACCGGTGGGTTCATCGGCGAGGATGAGGATTGGCTCGTTAATGAGGGCGCGGGCAACGGCGACGCGTTGCTTCTCGCCGCCGGAAAGAGCGGAAGGCAAGTGGGTGAGGCGATGCCCCAGGCCAACCCGCTCGAGCAGTTCTTTCGCGCGCTCACGGGTGATCTTTTCCTCTTCTTTCCAGCCTCCGGCGAGCCGTGGGACGAGGACGTTTTCCAAGACGGTGAGTTGGGGAAGCAAATGGTGCTGCTGGAAAATGAAACCAAGCTCTTGGTTGCGAAAACGGGCGGCCTCTTTCTCCTTTAAGCAGGCAATGTCCTTTCCGCCGATGATCACTTCGCCAGAAGTCGCGGGCAGCATGGCACCGAGGACATTAAGAAGAGTCGTCTTTCCACTTCCGGAGGGGCCCACCACCGCAATGGCCTGGCCATCGGCGATCTCGAGGTTGAGGCCATCAAGAACGGTAATCGTCTCACCCGGGGTCTCGTAGTTCACAGTCAGGTCGCGTACAGAAATCATGGCTCGATCCTAGCGGTTTCTACCCTCCTTTTGAAAGCCCAAGTCTCGCGCAATGACAATAAGCGACGAAATCAGCGAGGTCGGCGCATGGAGTCGCACAAAGGTGCGGTTGCCCGAAGTCCCGCTCTGCTCGGTCGCTGCGAAGAGGCGGGCATCCCCCATTTGCAGATCCCAATCATGATCCGCACAGGGGCCCCAGCCATTTTCTTGAAGCGCTTGGTAGAAATGGTGACGCCCCCTCCCCTCTCCATGCCAAAGGGTGAGACTCCGATTAGGACGGGGCGGGCCTTTTTCAGAAACGATAATGCGCTCGGGCCTTCCCCGCCCACCGTGACGAAGCCGCGTCCAATAGCGAAGACGCACAGAGAGCAAAGACAGAACGTTTAAAAGAAAACGCGGCCAAGCGGTGTCAAATTGGTGGGCCAATCCCCTCCCGGGCTGGCGCGTCAACGCAAGTGACTGATAGGGCGCTTCACCAGTAGGGCCGGTGTATAAAAAGTCACCCGTTTGCACGCCGAGGGCACCTCCTTGGTAGACCGATCCCGCCCAGCGAATCCCACCCTCGCCAAAGCGCTGTGGCTGTTTCGTGAAGAGGAGCGCTTCCGCTTTTCCATAGCCCATCTGCTGCTTCAAATAGCGCCATGGCGTGGCGCGCCGATGATGCCAAACGAAAGCCGCCGGACTAAATCCGAGCGTCATTTCGGCATCACGAAGCCTCCAACAAAAATCAACGTCGTCGCCGGCAACCTGGAAGATTTCATCGAAGCCCCCCACCCTTTCGAAGGCCTCCTTTCGCACCGCAATATTGCAGCCAGGCAGGTGCTCCGCTTCCCGGTCGCTCAGCATGACGTGAGTCGGTGCACCAGGCGCAGCGGTGGTAAGAGCGAGCGAAAGGCTCTCGATCGGTGGCGACAAATTTGGGCCACCCACTGCCGCGGCCTCTGACCTCAAAAAGACGCGCGCCAATTCACTCAGCCAATGAGGATCAACCTGACAATCATCATCGGTATATGCAAGAATATCGCCAGTCGCTTCGACCGCTCCTCTATTTCGGGCGGCGGAAAGACCACAAGGTTCAAGATGGATCACCCGAATGCCCTCCTGCTGATCCAAGAAACTTTTCGTACTGTCCGTGGAGCCATCATTGACGACCATAATTTCGAAATCAGGATACTCCAACGCTCTCGCAGCCTCGAGACACAGCACCAAGCGACCGGCTCCATTTCGAGTGCAAATGATGACCGAAAACTTAGGGAAACCCGTTAGAGCTGGAGCTGCTGAATTGGGTAAACGCCCGAGAATTGGCTTTGCCGATCTGTCGCGGCGGGTCAGTCCAAAGGACCATTCATCCATCGATCTCCCGCTATTGAACCAGTGATCGGACCAAGCATAAAGGGCGCAGCCCGCGAGACCTTCTTCCTCGCAAAGAACGAGCGCTTGCGAAAGCAGCTCCGCTTGCATCTGCTCGGAGTTACGTTGGGTATCGAGGCCAAACTCCGTCACCATCACGGGACGATCACCAGCAATGTGGTGGAGCCGGGCGAGGTAGTTCTTGAGCGCTTCAGGATCCTCAAGAAAGAGATTGAAGGCCGTGAAGTCGGCATGGAGCGGTTCGAGAAACTCCGTGGTGGGAAAGCTGGCATAGGCGACCGGAAGAGTCGGGGCATGCTCCTTCGTAAAAAGGATTAATTCGTCGAGCTTCTCCCGGACCTTGGCAGGTCCCATCCAGCGCGCGATGTCCGATGGAATTTCGTTTCCGACAAAGAGCGCCCCCAGCGCGGGATGATCACCTTGCTTCCCAAACCAATCGGCCAGGTCACGTTTTGCCTTCTCAAAAATGGACGCCTCCGCCAAAAAGTCACAGCCGTGGGCCCAAGCGTGAGTAGGAAGGACAAGGAGGCCCGCCTTTTCTGCCTCGTCCAGAAGCTCCTTACCAGGCAGGCCGTAAGTCCGAATCGCATCGAAGCCCGAATCGCGGATACGCCCAAGCTCGAGCGCGTCCTTCAGCCCCGCCTCTTCGGGAAAAGGCCCGTAAGTGACACAGCGCAAAAAGTGCCGCTTCCCATCCAAGAGGAAGTGTTTTCCATCGACGGTCAGACGCGGCACAGCCACAAGCTAACAAATCACGCGGGGGTGACAATCACACAAGACTACACATCAACCTCCATAATATCGCAGCCAGAACAAGTGTCCAAGAAAGAGTAAATCCACCCGCGGCTAAACCACCCCCGCGACCACTATCTCTCAATCGATTCGACAGATCACAGAAAAAATCGGACCTCAACGAAGCAATCCCGTCAGCAGCGCGTAGCTTAATCGCGGGAGCGAGGAGGATCGCAGGGTCGCGAGATCTCTCGACGCCATTTCCATGTTTCCTGAAAGTGCCAAGGCGACTCCGCGATCATAGATTAAGGTGAGATCAGGTCGGACTGATTTGATCCGTGGAGAGAGTTCGGCGAGGGCTATTTTGAGATCCATTTTTACCGACTGGGGATCCTTTTTTTGAAGGAGACGGGCTCTTCGGATCCGATGCGTCGCGGTGAAGCGCGAAGAGGAAATTTCCTCGTTCAAAATAGAGAGAACCTGATCGACCTGCCCCGCACTAATCGCGGTATCCAACCAGGCGTTTCTAAGTACGATACTTTTAGTTTTTCCATGTCCCGCCTTAAGAATTCGGGCCGCCTCTTCATGCTTCCCCCCTCTCTCTAACAGGTAGGCATGAAGGAGGAAGGTATCGTCTTTTAAAGGAGGTCCTTTCTGAATATATCGCAGAGCATTCTCATAATCTCCCGCATCCAGTGAGAGTCTCGCAAGGAGAGCATTGTTGGCAGGCGTATCGCTGAGCTCTCGCAATTCGTGGCCGAGACGAAGGGCTTCCTCGTGCTCCTCTTTGCTGGAAAGAACTTCGGCCAAGGCAGCCATCGATGGTTGATGGGGACTGAGCTTGAGCGCCGCCCGGAGGTCGGAAACGGCGTGGACTTTTTTGCGGAGCGCGCGAAACTCGATGGCGCGCTTATAGTAGAGTTCCGCGGTGGGGGCCTTGCTGATCTTCTTCGTCAGCTCGGCGACTGCTGCATTCACATCGTAGTGCGCTCCCAGAGGGAGGCACAGAAGGAGGAAAATGAGAAGGCGGCGCATGGAGCCGAATTAATGGAGGGTTTCGCGCGACTATTTCCCTATGAGAAGAGTCGGATGAAGGGTGAAGTCGCTACTCTCCATGTTAGCGTTATGACCTTCGATCGTAAGAACATTTTTCTCACCAGGCTTGAGGAACTTCCGAATCTGAGGCAGAGGAAAATTATTAAAATTTCCATTCGCTTCGTGGACCGTGAATCCGTCCGCTACCGCTCCCCTGCCCTTATCAATACCGACACGCAGGACCTCCTTGCCATTGATATAGGCGATAAAGGCATCATCGTAGGACACGTTGAGACTGATCGCCTTCAAATTTGCTTTATCAGGGAGAGTAAAGGTGTTGCGGAGGTAGACGACTGTGTATCTCCCCTCCATATCATCAAACACAGTGGTGTCGTCGTCGTCCGAGTATCCGAAGCCGGCCTTCCCTTTCTTCCATGCGGAGGCATCAAATTCTGCGGAAGTCCAATCATCCGAGGGATGCTCTCCAGCGAGGTAGGACCAGATCGCATTCTTCGCGATGAGCGGAGTCGCATCCTTGGGAGCAGTTTGCGGAGTCGCTTTTTTCGGCCGCATGTCCAAGACGTCCGGCTTGGCGGGATTGACGACGACAGTGTGCTCGACAGTTCCTTTTTTCTGGATGGCGAAGGTGTCGCGAATAACGCCATTTAGGCTGATCATTTCCGCGCTGAGAGTGTCTCCCGCGATCGAGATCAGGCAGGAGCCATTTTCTACCACGATGCGTTTCATGATCGGGCAGACACTTCCCATTCTCACGCCGGTACCTCCGTGGCCGGTGACGATTTGAATGACGCCGTTGTGAGGCTGAAGACCTTTGCTCTTCTTATAAGCGCCATCGCCTTCGGGGTTGCCATCGCCATCATCAAGCACCACTCCCTCAGCGGTCGTGGGGGTCTGGTAGGCACCATCGATGAGCATGGAACGCTCATAGATATGCGAGTGCCCGGTGAAGACAATATCCACGCCGCCCGATTCGAGGATCGGCATGATGTGCTCCCGCATCTCGATGAGTTGGACTTCCTTGTCGGAGTCGTGAGAACCCTTCGTGTAAGGTGGGTGATGGAAGAAGGCCACGAGGAAGTCGGCCTTCGTTTTATCAAGGTCGGCCTTGAGCCACTGGGCCATCGCGCCAGAAGGTCGACGATCCAAATCGTGCGAGTCGAGACAAATGAAGTGAACTTTTCCGTAGTCGAAAGAATAGTAAGCTTCTGTCCCTGAAGGAAGGCCGCCTGCTTGTCCCTGGGCAGGAAGAATATAAGCATCGTAATAGGGGCCAACTCCGGTTTCACCCTTTGAGGTGCGTCCTTCGTGATTTCCCATCGACGCCCAACAAACGGTGTTTCTCAAGGTCGGTTCATACATCTTAAAAAAGCGATCTGAGAATTCATTGTTCGTTCCCGAACCGTAAGCCATGTCACCCACATGAATGTAGAGATCGAGTTTACGTTCGGTCGCGGAAACGTAATCCCGCATCGCATTATGGACCTGCGCTTGAGCTGTTCCTCCGGTTCCCGAATCCCCTACTACCCAAAAGTAAACGGGAGCGTCACTTCCTGGTGTTGGGTGCGTGGTGAATTGATAGGTCTCATCAGCTGCCGTGATTCTCTTCTGGCCATCGAAGATTCCATAAAAGTAAGTCGTGCGGGGCTCCAGTCCTGAGATTGTGGCTTCAAACTGCTGCGTGTCAGTTGCGGCGTCTTTAAAAATGGCGTGCTCATCACCGACCGTTTCGTGGAGGCGGGTGAGAATCTGTGCCGCAGGAACCTCTGTCGTCAGCTCATCGGGCTTCAAACCCACTTTCACCGTTGGTGCTATGTCGCCATTGGTTCTCCAGACAACACGAATCGAATCGTGAGTCGCCATTTGAACATAGGGCGCACGGATGATTTGCGCAGCGGAGCTTACGACGATGAGAAGGGAGAACAGTAAGAAACAGCGCATGTTGAAAAAATTATTAAAGATTTTCGATCTAAACGACAACCCCGCAACGAAATCTTTCACAAATCAATAAGTTCAGTCAAATCTGGATGATTGACCCGGAGAACACCGCCCTCTAGAGATGGGCTATGGAAAAGCTTCTCCTCCGCTCCACAGTTCTCGGCCTCGCACTTGCAACGGTTTCACTTTCTTCCTGCGGAGTCGCCCGCTCACTGATTCAGATTCCCGGACGAACTCTTAAGAGTGTCGGTCGCTCCGTCGGCTTGGGAATCGAAGTTACCGAGCCTGTTAAGGAACTCTCCAAAAAAGAACAGTAATCTTGATAACCTAGCTTTCTTGATTTCTTACTAGGTGGAATATTTTTAATGGGTTTCTGGTGGGATTTCCTCGAGAAGTCGTCCACTTTCGTGGTGGCTCAGTCGAAGCCAGCGCGTTGTTTTTGGAAAAAGATCCGGAAATCGACCCGGCCACTCCGCGATCACGAGCGCATCCCGGTCCAAGTAGTCGTCCCACCCGAGATCGATCAGCTCATGCTCTGATTCCACCCGGTAAAAGTCGAAATGGTAGACCTCAAGGCTCCCGGTCCGGTATTCTTGAACCAGCGAAAAAGTTGGACTCGTCACGTCTCCAGCTCCCAAGGCGCCCACAATTCCCTGCGTAAGCGAAGTTTTACCAGCCCCAAGATCGCCCACCAGAGCAATTACTTCACCAGCCTTCAATTCCTTGGCCAAATCAGCTCCCGCCGATAAGGTAGCGGCAAGATCAGGTAGGAGAATAGGGAAGGTAAGGGGCATTACGAAAGGGGTTAGAGCAACCTCAATGCGACCCGAGCTCAATCACAATAAGTTTCTTCTTCTTCTTTTTCAAAAAAATCTTGCTCTTTTCGCCTCCCTGTGGTGAATTCCCGCCCCCTGAACCGGTGAGTTGGTCTCGCTAATTCAGATTCATACCTAGCTCCCATTCAACATGGCCTACGCAATCTTTAAAACCGGCGGTAAGCAGTATCGCGTCTCGGAAGGCGACACCATCAGTGTCGACAAACTTCCTGTAGCTGCTGACGAAGAAATCAAATTCGGTGAGGTCCTCCTCATCAACGACGGTTCTGCCACCAAGGTTGGTGCTCCAACCATCTCGGGCGCAGGCGTGACCGCTAAGGTCATCGAGCAGCACCGCGGAAAAAAGGGCATCGCCTTCAAATTCAAGCGTCGTCAGGGGTACCACAAGACGATCGGCTTCCGCAGCCACCTTACCAAGCTCGAGATCACCGGGATCCAAGGTTAATTCCGACACTTTAACATCACTTAATCATGGCTCATAAAAAAGGACAGGGTTCCGTCAAAAACGGACGCGATTCAAACAGCAAGCGTCTCGGCGTCAAAAAGTTCGGTGGCGAAGTCGTCATCGCAGGAAACATCCTCATCCGCCAGCGCGGCACTAAATGGCATCCAGGTGCTAATGTCGGTATGGGTAAAGATCATACCCTCTTCGCTCTTACTCCCGGCAACGTTTTCTTCGATAAGAAAGGCCGCCGGATCAACGTCGCACTTGCAGACTAAAGAAGCTGCACTTCTATTTTCAAAGAGGCGGATCCGAAAGGATCCGCCTTTTTTGTGAGAGAGCCGGGCGCTTTCCTGAAATGGCAGCGTTGATCCTCAGTTGTGGTACTAGAAGATCAAGTTGTTTCCTCTAATAATCTCATCAGCCAAAATCTGTGGAATCATCTTCCCACCATAGGATCTCTTGTTTTCTAGACCGTTCCACATCGTCACTCTGATTTTCTCGTCAGACTTCACATTCTAAACCCCAAAATACCTCACAATCATCCAATTTATGCAACTTTGGCATCCCTCCAACACGATATTCAAGTTGTCTATATTTGTGATTCACTCTTTTTTTTAATCAGTTTGACGAATTTAGACAAAGTTGACTTAACCGTTCCAGTGGATCGCTCAAGAAAGTAAACACTCCTTAAAATAGGTCGCGTCATAGATCTGGGATAGAATTTTCAAAATGCCACTCTGACTAGTGGTCTGGCTTTCTTGATTCCACGGCAATCCAGTCGATCTCTCAACTGCTCGCTTCTCTTTTTCGGCAAATCTTCCTAAAGTTCGCTTCATGAACATCGTCCTTGTTGCTCCAGAAATTCCCTACAACGCAGGAGCAGCAGGACGACTCGCTCTTGCTACAGGATCGACTCTTCACCTCATCAAACCCCTCGGATTCTCTCTCGATGAGAAAGCCGTGCGACGAGCCGGCCTCGATTACTGGAAGGATGTCGATTTGCGAGTCTGGGAATCATTCGATGACTTCCAAAATGCAAACCCAACCGCGCGACTCTGGTTCCTCAGCACCAAGGCAAGTAAGGGGCTCTGGCAAGCGAAGTTCGAGAGGGGGGACTTTCTCATCTTCGGTCGGGAATCAAAGGGGCTGCCCGAAGAGTGGACCCAACGCGCCAATGCCCTCCGCATCCCCATGATTGAGAGGAGCACCCGCTCGCTCAACTTGGCGACTTCGATTGGAATCGTCCTGTATGAGGCTTGCCGCCAAGCGGAGTCACTTGACTAGGACTTCTCAAGCTTTCGAAGGTAAATCACCAGAAGGGTAATGTCCGCCGGAGTAATGCCACTAATACGGCTTGCCTGCCCAAGCGTCCGTGGACGGATCGAGGTAAAGCGCTGCTTGGCCTCTGTCTTAAGTCCCTTGATAGTATGGAAGTCGAGATCGGAAGGGATGAGGGCGGACTCCTGTTTTTTGACCCGTTCCACCTCCATGCGTTGACGCTCGATGTGACCCTCGTATTTAAAATCTGACTCAAGAATCGGCCAAAGTTCCACGTGGAACTTCTCTTTAAGTTCATCGGGAAGCATCACCCAGGAATTCCCGCCACGCCGGAACCAATGGTCCAATTTGATGCCTTCGTGGCTCGCTCCGCGAATGAAAGATCGCCCTTCGACAAGATCTTCAAGCTTCTTGGCAGCCATCTCCCTCCGCTCTCCCTGAAGGAGTCCAAGTTCTGAAGCGAGAGGTGAGAGGCGCTCATCAGCATTATCCTGACGTAAAAGGAGGCGATATTCAGCCCGGCTCGTGAACATCCGATACGGTTCGTTACAGCCCTTTGTGACAAGATCATCGACCATCACACCGAGGTAGGCTTGTTGCCGACCCAAGACAAAGTCACCTTTACCTGCCACCTTAAGAGCCGCATTCGCTCCTGCAATGAGTCCCTGGCCAGACGCTTCTTCGTATCCTGAGGTGCCATTAATCTGCCCTGCAAAATAAAGCCCCGAGACTCTCTTGGTCTCCAGAGTCGGATGAAGCTGGGTAGGGGGGCAGTAGTCGTATTCTACCGCGTAGCCAGGGCGGATCATTTCACAGTTTTCTAGACCCTCGATACTACGTAGGAAATCAAGCTGCACATCGTAGGGCAGAGAGGTCGAAACTCCATTGACGTAGTATTCCAAGGTGTGTCGACCCTCTGGTTCCAGAAAAACCTGATGCCGTTCCTTTTCTGCAAAACGAACCACCTTGTCCTCAATAGAGGGACAATAGCGGGGACCCACGCCCTCAATCTGACCCGAATACATGGGGGACTGGTGAATGTTATCACGGATGACATCGTGAGTTTTGGGATTCGTGAAAGTCATCCAGCAAGGAACTTGTTCCACGTGGAACGAATTCTCAGCCCAGTGATTGAGAGTAAAAAGGTCATTCCTTTCCCTCCGAATCAGCTCTGGAAAATACGAGAATAGGGGAGGAGGGGAGTCGCCATCTTGGCGCTCACATTTGGAGAAATCGATACTCCGTCCGTTGAGGCGACAAGGGGTCCCAGTCTTGAAACGGTCGACATCAAAACCAAGCTCCTTGAGTGATTCCGAAACCGTAGAGGAGGCATCGCCCATACGACCCCCTTTTTCGTTCTTCTTTCCCACATGCATCAAACCACGCATGAAGGTACCTGCTGAAAGGATAACCGACTTTGCAGCAATCTCCATCTGGAGGGAGGTTTGAATCCCACGAACCTCGTCATTCTCTACTAGAATCTCGGCTACATTCCCTTGATGGAGATCCAAGCCTGGGGTTCCTTCGAGGATCCGCTTCATGCGAAACTGGTAAGCCTTCTTATCGCACTGGGCCCGGGGAGCACGGACCGAGGGCCCCTTGGCCGCATTCAACATACGCCACTGAATTGCGGTCGCATCGGTGTTTTCCGCCATGATTCCACCGAGCGCATCGATTTCGCGGACCATGTGTCCCTTGGCCAAGCCACCAATCGCAGGATTACAGCTCATCTGCCCGATGGTATCGAGATTCTGGGTCAGCACAGCGACCTGGGCACCGAGACGAGCAGCAGCGAGAGCCGCCTCAACACCAGCGTGTCCCGCCCCAATCACAAGGACATCATATTCTTTAGGATAGCGATACATGGAAAGGGCGGAACCCTAGCAAGAAAACCCAAAAAGACAAGAGGCGCTCGCTACTTGGAATCGCCCAACAGACCAATCTCGATCTGACTCAACGCACGTCGATCTTTCTCATTCGAACTCTCATTCTTCAATGGCTTCCTGAACGAGCGGGAGGTGTGAAGCAGAAACATTTCAGTTTAAATGAAGAAGTTCGTTCTTAACGATAACCCGGCTTCCGGAACGCCACCAAAATAAAAGCCCACTGGAGGGCAGGGGAGAAGTCCGCTTTTTTAAGATCTCAAGATGATTCAGATATTCAGATATTCAGATATTCTTGCTCCAGGCAAAGAATTTTTTAATCTCCCTTCAGTCAAATGGTCTTTGCGATCGAACTCAGACGAAACTGACGCATTAGATCGATCAAGGACTCTCTACCGTTTCGCCGTTTCTCTATCACCAGAATCTGATCCCTGGAAGCGCATCTCAAAAAAAAACCCATCCGATGAGACTTCCGATCAAGAGAAAAATAGCGAGTCCGACAAACGAAGGCATGATTCGGATAAACCATCAAAAAGGAGAAAAAGATTCACTTCAAGGGTCCCCTCCTGCCAGCTGAGCAGAACCAGAACCAATCTACCTAAAAAAGGGGGAAATGGTCGCTCTTTAAAAAAACCATATGACGAAAAAGAACAATTTTGGCCAAAAAAGGGCAAATTCGAGCAAATATTCCAAAAAGAGCCAAAAAATCGTCTTTTTCTCAAACTCCCCAAACCCCTACATATAGGGGGCTTAGGATGGAAAAGGGCCCACTTAGAGTGCTTGAGAATCGCCTCGATTAAACTGTCCTGTCCTGTTGCTCGCGCTACTCAAAAAAAAACAGCTTTGCCAAGCAAGGCAATCGACCCGCTCATGGACGCAAAAATCGATCGCCTCCCATTTAGGACGCTTTATCTCATTCTGGATTCTCTCCAAGCGAAACCCCAAAAAACAACAGCGGTCCATCCCGAAGGAAAAACCGCTGCTGAGCACACACGCAACAACAAACACTTGTTACAGATTTAAAACGTCGGTAGGGGAGGGGTTTGTTCAGAGAGATTAAGAGCTTCTCATCATCCTATCAGGCAAGCTCGGGACCACTCTTTTCAGGAGTAATCACATCGGCAGCTTTCTCACGAGCTTTGTGGCTCGCAGCACGGCCGGCCGCGGCTCCCCTCGCAAATCCATCACGGACACTCTGAGGAACGAACTCCTCTGCAAAGGCACCCACAAAGTTGCTTCCGTAGGCCAAGCCGAAGGCGAGGTCATGAACCGCATCTGCTAAAGCAGATTTTACCGTCGGGGCAGCTTCACGGGCCTTTTGAGCTCCGGCTTCACTTCCCGAACGGAATGCTTCTCCCATATTTTCAAAATGCCGCTTAGCCGTTTTTGTCTCTTGATTTTGCTGATCTTCGTTCATAAAATTAATTTTTTCTTACACACATTAAACCACATTATTGAATAATCATTCATTATAATGTGAGTCCACTTTTGGAACGGCCTCCCACTCCTAACACGACACCAAACGGAAACTTTTCTTTGAATGAAATTGGGATAGGTCTCGTCGCATTGATCAGCACCGGGAAACCAAAACCCAAAGAACTATGAAAAAAATACTGACTCTCATCATCGGACTGGCCGCTAGTGGGATCGCTCTCCCGTCAATTGCCCAAGCGGGAAGCCTGCGCATCGAGTATTCCACCACCTCGGTCAGTGGACACTACTCCTGTGGATGCGCCATCCAAACCAAGCGTGTCTTCATTGGCTACGACTGCAACCGCCGCCCGATCTACCGCCACTACAGCGTTCCCACCGTGCACCGCTGCGGAAGCAGCCACAGGAGTGTTCATCAAAGGGGACATCAACAGCACAACCCCTATGTGCGAAGCCGCTACCAGCAGCGCAGGCCCTACTATGATCCACGGAGAAGCCAACAACGGTCGCCTTACCCTCGAGGCTATCGCACTCCAAGCTGCCGATAAAAATCACTTTTAATCAATGAGGGCTCCATGATGGAGCCCTCTTTTTTACAAAGACAAAAGCATCATCAGCGCATTTAATATCATCATGTTTCGGGTTGTCCTTCTTTTCGGTCTAATCACCAGCTTCTCATTCGCGGCTCCCCGAGCCACCGATGAAATCCTCGCGCGTCTGCAGACTTGTATCGAAACCGGAACAAGCACCGACACCCTCATTGAAAGCCTCGAAACTCTTGAGACCACCGAGATTGAAGCCATCTTAAAAGAGTATGATCATACCTGGCCCAAGCTGCGGGACAAATATCTCTCTGACTTCGAAGCCAACGCTAAAAGCAAGTATTCTGGCTCCCTCAAGACCGAGCAAAATAAAATGATCAAGAGCTACCGGAACGACTTCATGAGGGTGCGCGATATGCCGGAGGTCCAGATGAAGAAGGAAATTCCCAGAGTCTCGAAACCTGCGATCGAGGGGCTCCGAAAAATCCTCGTGCCCACTCCCGAGGAACTTCTCTCGACCTCGAAACCCGCTCTTCAAAAAATGCGCGAGATAATTCTTGTCTTGGCAAACTTCCGCGACGCCCTCGTCGAAGCAGCAATTCTTCCCGACGAAAAAGAATCCGCCTCAATGATCCTACAGAAGGAAAAATACGTCGCCACCCAAGTCAGCGGGCTC
>Ga0115004_10000259_pt1 | contig 38088 bp, 33 predicted proteins | sample ArcticOcean_MG_C_10_FD_88737 | JGI IMG/M metagenome (GOLD analysis project Ga0115004, IMG submission 88737) | Marine microbial communities from western Arctic Ocean - ArcticOcean_MG_CB11_90 | ecosystem: Environmental > Aquatic > Marine > Oceanic | place: Arctic Ocean: Canada Basin | collected... | reverse complement strand
TAAAGCAGCGCAAAAAACTTGGCAGAAGTCGGTCAATCACTACTTGTCTTACCGCAACCACTTGGCCGGTATTATTTTAGTCATGGATATTCGCCACCCAAACCAAGCCTTTGATCTGGAAATGCTCGAGTGGAGCACCAAAAGCGATATTCCTATTCACGTACTACTCAACAAAGCTGACAAGCTAAGTGGCGGTGCGCAAAAACAAATTCTGCAAAAAATCCGCAGCGGTTACAGTGATTATCCTTATGCCACTGTGCAGTGTTTCTCCGCGATGCGCGGACTCGGCAAAGAGGAACTGATTACCAAACTGCTGGACTTATTGGCTACGCCTATTGATGGCGACGAATTGGCAGAGGGTGAAGAGACGTTCATAGAAGATGGGCAGGAAAATCTGCCAGCAGATCTACAAGAAGATCTGTCAGAAAATCTATTGGAAGATAATTCCGAAAACCCTTAGCGCCTGCTCATTAAGCAAACGCCAAAAGCCTCACTCAAAGGCCTAACTCAAAGGCCTTTAGACGAGCAGTCTAAATATCCATTGCCTGACAAACTCAGACCGCACAGGCAGCGCTAGGCTAAATCTCAGCCACTCAACCAAAACTGCCGTCTAACTAGTGCGCTTCGTCCCAATTCATGCCTACGCCAGTTGCCACAGTTAGAGGGACCGATAACTCGACGGCCCCACACATGCGCGCTACCACTTCATCGGTAAGCTGCTGCAAATCCCCGTCACTGACCTCGAACACCAATTCATCGTGAACCTGCAAAATCATCCGCGCATCTAAATCCGCGCCTGCTAACCAATCTTGCACAGAACTCATGGCTAACTTGATTATGTCCGCTGCGGTACCTTGCATAGGTGCGTTAATTGCCGTTCTTTCAGCAGCTTGGCGGCGCGGTACTGCCTTGGCATTAATTTCTGGCAGATAAAGCCTGCGGCCGAAAACCGTTTCAACATAGCCCTGCTCGGAAGCAAGGGCTTTAGTTTCTTCCATGTAGCGCAAAACCCGAGGGTAACGCGAAAAATAGCGATCAATGTAATCTTGAGCCAAGGTTCGAGAAATGCTCAATTGCTTACCTAAACCAAAAGCTGACATGCCATAGATGAGACCAAAATTTATCGCCTTAGCACTGCGCCGTTGATCATCAGATACTGCGTCTGGCGCCACATCAAAGACTTCACTGGCCGTTGCTCTATGAATATCTTGGTCTTCGGCAAAAGCTGTGGTCAAACCTTTGTCACCAGACAAATGCGCCATAATTCGCAGCTCAATTTGCGAATAATCCGCAGCCATAATTTTATAACCCGCAGGAGGCACAAAGGCTTGTCGAATGCGTCGTCCTTCAGCATTACGAATTGGAATGTTCTGTAGATTTGGATCTGACGAGGACAACCGGCCAGTGGCAGTCACCGCCTGATGGTATGAGGTATGAATACGCCCTGTCTCAGCATTAATGTCTAAGGGCAACTTATCGGTATAGGTAGACTTAAGTTTGGCTAGACCGCGATAACTTAGGAGTGTTGCAGGCAGCTCATAGTCTCGAGCTAAATCTACCAATACGGCCTCTGCGGTAGAAGGTTTGCCGCCGGGAGTTTTCTTTAATATAGGTAGGCCTAGCTTTTCATAGAAGATTGTTTGTAGCTGTTTCGGGCTGTCCAAATTGAAAGTCTCACCCGCTTGCTCCCAGGCCTGCTCCACCAACTCTTTCAGCCGATCCGCCAACTCTGCGCCGTGTTGTTTGAGCATACGCCCATCTACTAGCGCTCCCTGACGTTCAACCTGTGACAGTATCGGTACTAATGGCATATCGATATTGGTAAAAACATGCAGCAATGTTGGCTCTGCCTGAATTTGGGGGTACAAACATTCATGCAACTGAAAGGTTATATCGGCATCCTCGGCAGCGTACTCACCACCCGTTTCTAAAGGCACTTCATTAAAGGTCAATTGCTTGGCTCCCTTACCCGCAACGTCTTCAAAATGAATGGTCTTTCTATCTAAATAGAATTCCGCTAACGCATCCATATTGTGGCGGGTTGCCACACTATTCAAAACGTAGGACTCAAGCATGGTGTCGTAAAGTGGCCCAGCAAAGCTGACGCCGTAACGAGCCAATACACTCATATCATACTTAATGTTCTGACCGATCTTGCCAATAGTAGGGTCTTCCAACAATGGTCTTAATGCCGCTAAAGCTTGCTCAAGGGAGAGTTGATCTGGTGCGCCCGGATAATCATGGGCTACCGGCAAATAGGCGGCTCTACCGGCTTGGGCGGAAAATGAGAAGCCAACCAGTTCCGCCAGCATATAGTTAATACTTGTGGTTTCCGTATCAAAGGCAAAAACTTCTGCCGCTGATAATTCTGCTATCCAGGAATTGAGTGCTTCAACACTGGTGATCACTTCATAGTCCCGAGGATATTCAACCGCTGGCCCATCTGCTTGGGTAGGTACTGCTTGCGACTCTTTCTCGGCCTTGTTGTTTGGGCGGTCTAGTTCATCGAACCAAGCTTTGAATTCAAATTCTTTGAAATGTTTTTGTAGTGTTGCCTTATCCGCAGGCCCAGCCTGCAGTTGCTCAATAGACATCTCTAAATCAACATCACACTTAATGGTGGTGAGCGCTTTGGATAAAGGCAACTGTTCTATGCTGGCGCGCAGATTCTCGCCAATCTTGCCTTTGATCTCATCGGCTTTGGCAATCACTTCATCAAGTGAGCCAAATTCATTAAGCCACTTGCTGGCAGTTTTAGGCCCGACCTTCGGTACCCCGGGAATATTGTCAGCGGTATCGCCCATCAAGGCTAAGTAATCAATAATTTGCTCAGGTGTAACGCCAAATTTTTCAATCACACCTTGTCGATCCATTGTGGTATCGGTCATGGTGTTGACCAACGTAACGTGGTCGCTAACAAGTTGCGCCATGTCTTTGTCGCCAGTGGAAATCACTGTGGCGCGCTGAGTTGCACTTGCTTGAGTAGCGTAAGTGCCGATTACGTCATCTGCCTCCACACCTTCCACGCAAATCAGTGGCAGACCCATAGCTTTTATCAGTTCGTGGATTGGCGCGATTTGTTCGCGTAAATCCTCAGGCATAGACGTTCGATTGGCTTTATATTCTGCGTACAGGTCATCACGGAAAGTCTTGCCCGGCGCGTCGAAAATTACTGCCACCAAACTTCCGGGATAATCTCGCGCCAACTTCCGTATCATGCTAATGACACCACGAATTGCCCCTGTAGGGTGGCCGCTAGAATTACGCAGATCTGGAAGAGCGTAAAAGGCTCTGAATAAATACGAGGAACCATCAACTAGCACTAAAGGGGCTTGGTGTTCGTTGGGAATAGACGGTAGATTATCCGACACTGATTACGTTCCTATAATTTGTAGAGAATTAGACAATGAGCAGATGCACTTTACCTGTGCTTGAGCAAAAAAGAACAGGCAATTTCTTCGCCGAAAAATCCGCCCGATACACTGGCAAAAATTTTGCTAAATGGTCCGAGCTGTGGGCTTTGGGCACAGTGTCTGCGACAAAATGGCTGAGTCCATATTTTGCGTTAGCTGGGATGGTTTTTGCCAGCCTAATGTTGCTGCCTGGTGCCGCCAGCGCTGAAACAAATCGAGGCCCAGACATAGTAATTGTGGCGGAAGAAAATCGCATGGTTTACGAATTTAGACAGAATGGCCAGCTCAGATATATGCGCATTGTACCTAATCGTGGCAAACCCTATTACCTTGTGCCAACTGATGCGACCAAGGGTAATGGTGACTTGGAACGAGTAGACAGTTTAGTCGCCAGTTGGGTGTTATGGGAATTTGATTAGCCCGAGTGCTAGCCCAAATTCACCTCAAAGCTCGCTACCTCTTAACAAGCACGCAACAAGAAAAGTGAAAACCACTGCTTACTATCCTGCCAGCTCTTCAGACATTCGAATTGGGCAGATTGAGCAAGAGTAATGAACTCTTGCTTGGTGTATTTGAAAGAGTTTTCCGTATGTAAAAGCTCACCTTCGGCAAACGAAATTACTTTTCCGGCCAGATTCACCTGCTGGGGTACAGTGCTCTTGAGGAACATCTGTATACACCCTAGCTCCGAGTTGTAGCGAGAAAAATGTTCAAAATTGTCTAAATCAAAATCAGCACCAAGCCTTTCATTCAAATGGACTAAGGTATTCAGATTAAATTGCGCGGTTACGCCCGCCGCGTCATCATAGGCGGCTTCTAAAATACTAACGTCTTTTTTCGCGTCCACACCGACCAAAAAGTATCCGCCGGTACCCAGGGTTACATGAACTCTACGGAGAAATTCTACCGCATCAGTTGGCTCAAAATTACCGATACTGGAACCGGGATAAAATCCAAGAGGTCTCAGCGCTTCGACTTGAGAAGGTAGGTCAAAGCTTTGGGTAATATCCGCGCAAACTGGAAAAATCTTTAATGCGGGGAAGTCGCTTAACAAAACTTCAGCATTGCTGAGCAAATAGTCGCCAGATATATCAACCGGCACATAGGCTTGGGGTTGTAAAACTTCGAGCAAACGCCTGATCTTTTTCGTCGACCCGCTACCATATTCAATGACGCAAATATTTTCTTCTAGGCAAGCAGATATTTCTGCCATATGCGCATCAAACAGGGCCATTTCAGTGCGCGTCACATAGTATTCGGGCAGCTCAGTGATGGCATCAAACAATTCTGAGCCACGTTCGTCATAAAAGAATTTAGGCGAAATCGCCTTTGCCGCTAAGCTCAAACCCTGGTGCACTTCACGCAATACCACTTCTAGATCTGGCTTTAAATCCAAGAATGCAAACTGCTCGTCAGTTAAAGAGCTACTGTCCGTCATAAATCCACCGCTAAACGTATCCCAGAAAACTGCCAACTGTCTCCGGGATAAAAAAAGTTTCGATAACTGGCACGAATGTGTGTTGAATCTGTGACGCAAGAGCCACCGCGTAAAACCAACTGGCTGCTCATGAACTTACCATTATATTCGCCCAGCACGCCCTCGAGGGTTTTGTAGCCTGGATAGGGGCCATATGCGCTTGATGTCCACTCCCATACATCACCAAAGAATTGCTCACTTGAACCATCATTGATCATTGGGTGAAAACGATTTGAGTCAGCAAAATTGCCGCTTTGTGGTTGTTTCGCCGCCGCCCACTCCCATTCGAATTCGCTCGGCAGGCGAGCACCCGCCCAACATGCATAGGCCATGGCTTCGAAACCGTTAATGTGAACTACCGGAGCATCTAACTGCAGAGGGTGTAAACCATCCATTCGATACTCAGACCAACTACCAGAGCCTATCTGGTACCAATAAAGCGGCTGGAGGGCTCGCCTTTCTTGCAGGGCCACCCAACCTTGCGCAAGCCATAAATCTGCCCGCTGATAGCCGCCATCATGAATAAATTGTAAATACTCACCATTGCTGACAGGTCGATTTGCTATACCAAATGGACCAATGAAGCTCTTATGTCTGGGATATTCGTTATCGAAAGCGAAGCCAGATACTGCTCCAATATCCACTAAACCAGGGTCGTGTTCGCTAAAAGAAACCTTCTTTAGCGGCCCTGGTGAGTCCATGGAAAGTACGATTGAGGATTCATGATAGCTGGGGAACAAAGGATTATTACCCAAGTTATATTTGATATCCGTTAACAGCAGTTCTTGATGCTGTTGTTCGTGCTGCAGCCCAAGCTCCAAAAGTTGCACAATCTCAGATGCCGCTTGATCGGTGAACTTACCGTCACTTACAAAAGTTAATAAGGCCTCGTCGACGCTGTCTCTATAGGTGTAAATTTCTACGACAGTTGGCCGCGACAGGCTGCCTCTTCTTAAACGCGGAAAAGGGTCGCCCACACCGTTGTAATAAGAATTAAAAAGGTGCTCGAAGGCTGGATGATAAGGCGAATAGTTGGACGCGTACTTTTGTAAAAGAAATGTTTCGAAAAACCAGGTGATATGGGCAAGATGCCACTTCGGCGGGCTGGCGTCCGCCATTGGCTGCACGCCAAAGTCTTCTATCTGCAAGGGCTTACATAAATCCACAGACCTACGACGGACACTTTTATAGCGCAGCATCAGGGCTTCAAGAGCATTGTCTAAAGCAGTGCGATCAACCGTAACTGAGTCAGTCGCAACAGGCTGGGGCCGCGATTGCATAAAATTCCTAAAATTGAGCTTCTAATGTTTGATAACTAAGCCTAATGGTCTCTGAGTTGTGTGGCAACTTTATGAAACCATGGTAATGGCCCCGCGGGTTAATGATCACAATATTGCCGGTATGATCTACGGTGTAAGATTGCTCATCAGAGCCGGCTACAGGTGAACGCAATGGCACCTTGGCAAAGGCGACGTTCACCTGATCCGTGAACCTAACCAAGTCTTCCCTTGCACCTCTAACGCCCAAAAAGTTGGGTGAGAATGCACCTACATATTGGCCCAAGCGCTCGAGTGTATCCGCGTCAGGATCCACCGAAACCAGGCGGACTTTGAAATTCTGAGCAAGCTCAGGATCTTGTCTTTTTAGCTGATTCTCAACCTGCCCGAGAACCGATAGTGAGGTTGGGCATACATCCGGGCAATTAGTGAAGCCAAAGAATATAAAGCTCCAATGCCCTTCAAGACTCTGGCGATTAAACTCTGCGCCAGTGTGATCAATTAATTCAAATGGACCAATATCTCTGGGGGTGGGAAGAATAAATACACCCTGCGCACGCATTTCATCAGGGGAAAGTTCCGGCGTTTTAAATTTACTTAATACGAACATCACCAAGACAATAGTGATGAAGACCAAACACAAACCGACCGTAGACCTAATACTTTGCATTTTTCAGACCATTACTCGTTGAAGTTCCATAGGGGCAATATCTATGCCTTGCACCAGTAAATAGTGATCTAGCAATAGAATCAAAAATAGCGCACCCAAATATACGATGGAGTAACGAAAGGTTTCCATCGGCGCTCGGGGGTTATTGTTTCGCATTAAAACAATTGCCCAAAACAAAAAGCCACCGCCCAATGCTAAAGCACCAGCAAGATATAGCAGCCCAGACATACCAATCAGGTAGGGCAAAATTGTGCAAAGCACTAGCAAAATTGTATACAGCAGAATATGCAACCGGGTATACGCCTCACCATGAGTAACCGGCAACATGGGCATGCCTACCTCGGCATATTCGTCCTTACGCTCAAGAGCTAATGCCCAAAAATGCGGTGGCGTCCAAACAAAAATAATCAGTACCAAGAGCAAACCACCGGGGTCAATACTATTGGTCACCGCAGTCCAGCCGAATAACGGTGGTGCTGCGCCAAAGAGTCCGCCAATGACAATATTCTGTGGCGTCGCTCTTTTCAAAAAGAACGTATAAATAAGCCCATAGCCAACCCAGGAAGCTAGGTTCAGCCATGCGGTTAAAGGGTTGATTAAGAACCAAAGCATTGCGAAGCCGAGTATGCCGGTGACAGCAGAAAAAATGATCGCTTCGCGGTTTGACACTCTTCCAGTGGCGACTGGCCGACTCTGAGTTCGCGCCATTCGCGCGTCAATATGCGCATCAGCAATGTGATTAACCACTGCGGCGGAACCTGCCACCAAGGCAATACCAATATTGCCGTAAATTAGAATATCTAAAGGCACACTAGAGGAGGTTGCGAGGAACATTCCAGCGACAGAACATATGAGCATGAGTAAGACCACACGGGGCTTACACATTTCCAAAAAGTCACGCCAAGTGGCGCTAACAATAACTTCAGACATTTAAATAACTTACATGGGTAATAAAGTAGCGATTCATACGAAGCGCAATCTGGGCGCGAAGTTTACTGTAACTAGAGACAATAGTAACAGGGCTCCAACGGCGTTGTGAGCAGTAGCATTAAGTAAAGGCAGTACCCAGACAACATTAAGTATGCCCAGAGCTATCTGGAGCAAAAGCAAGCCGCCCATTAAATACGCCAACAAAGGCTTAGTAAATAAAAGTCGATACACCAATGACCCAACAATGAAGAGTACAAATATGGCGCCAATACGATGCACCCAATGAATGGCGGCGCGAGCCTCGCTGTCCATCAAGCCACCAAGATAACTAGGTCCAGCGGCCTGGAACAAATCGAAGCCCTGAGCTAAATCCATTGCAGGGGTATAACTACCGTCACAGCTTGGAAAATCATAACAGGCTAAGGCAGCATAATTGGAAGACACCCAACCACCCAACATGATTTGCAACACTACGGCGACAAAGGCGATATTGGTATGCAAGTTAGGCGCAGGTAAATCGCTTACCAAGGACGACAGGCCGCCCTGTCGCAGGTAAATTAGCCAAATTAAACTTAATGTAGCGAAGCCGCCAAGTAAATGCGCGGTAACCACCTGTGGCCAAAGCTTCAATGTTACCGTCCAAGCACCGAACGCCGCCTGACATAGAATCAGCACCATCAATGCGGACACCATTTTCGTCGGCGTATGCTCTTTTACGTTTCGCCAGGTCAATACCAGCATAGTAAAGACAATGAGTAGGAGGAACCCGGCAATGTACCTATGGCCCATTTCCCACCAAGCTTTTTCTATTTCTACCGGTGCATCAGGAAAACGCGCTTCGGCTGTCGTTATCGTTGCGGCTTCCTCTGGAACTGTAAGGAATCCATAGCAACCTGGCCAGTCTGGGCAGCCCAGGCCAGCGTCAGCCAGACGGGTGTAAGCACCAACTGACACAACCAAGAGTGCCCAAATAACGCCAAAGCCTGCGAGTTTTCTGAGTCGGGAATTAACCAATTTGAGATACCTTTAGTAGTCGTTTAAGGTCCTGCAATATGTCTTTCGGATTAGTCACAATTGCATAGTGAAAAACCAAATTACCATTGGGATCAATTATATAGATTCCATCGGGTACTGGCTGGTTTACAGTGTTGACAATTTTTAGATCTGGCTGGTCTTCGGGTAGATAGTTACCCGAGTTATTAGAAAAAGCCCGGCGTACTCGCTTTGCTTCTCTGTTCAGTAAGATATGGGTGGCTTGTAGGTTTTTCAATGCCTTAGCGCAATCCTCTGCACAATCTTTGGTCACCGTCCACAGCCACCAGTCGCCGGACGTAGTGACTTTTATACCCTTCTCGTCCTGCCAACCCAAATCTACAATGTTTAACGGCGGGTTTACGAAAGCGCCATTGTTTGTTGTGCCCCAGCCAGAGCTATTCTGGGCGGCGAAAAACAGCAAATAAGACCCGCCAAGTGACAAGACAGCCGTAATGATAATAAGCGTGAGTTGACGACGACCACTAGACCGCGTTTCAGAAGCTCCGTCTTGCATAATTAAACCCTATTCAAAAATAGTTACTTGGAAACATGTGTATCAAAATTCGACGCCTTGGACCAATCCAGCTAGGAGCGTTTAAAGCCAAACAAAACAAACCCCAGAAGCAGGGTGATACTCAAACCAAACCAAGTAAGCGCGTAGCCCTTGTGCTTGGCATCACTAAAACCTTGGGCAAAGGGCGCAGCAACCAAAACCCCGGGTTGCCCGGCTTCTAACCGTAATTCAACTGGATAAGCATCCGCTAATTTGGCCATGCGGTCTATTTCCAAACGTTGAACTTGTTTTGGCCACCCTTCTGACCATGCTGAGTCAACCAGGATAGGGATCAGGCCTAAATCCGGCCAAACCGTTGCAACGAGGGAAAGCCTACCCTCTGGAACAGTCACCGAGGGACTTACGCCGCGATCGGTACTCCCAGCAATGAAACCTCGGTTAAGCAGAAATCGTCCATTTAACTCATCGAGAAAAACCTGGATAACCCAATAACCCACCTGCCCATTATTAATCTGATTATCCAGCAAAAAATAGTTTGGCTGGTAGCGACCCGTCAGGCGAATAGTTTGAAAAGGTATTGCTAGCGAAGCTGCGTCTGGTGGCGCTGGCAAACCCGCCAACTGCGCTAAATATTGTGTTTCCAACGCACGCTTTTCGGCACCTCGGTCTACTTGCCAATTACCCAATAATAATAATAGTGGCGTCAGTAGGAGAGTAAAGATACTCATACGCCAACCTGGTGAAAATCCTTTCATTGCTTAACGCCTGCATGCATATGCTTTAGACTAAAGTCCTAACCAAGAGAAGTGTAACAGTGCTCAAAATCATTATTGTTGTATTACTTGTATGCGTGATCGTCAGCCTAGGCAGCGGTCTGGTATTTCTGTTCAAAGACACCGATAAACCAGACAGTCGGCGGCTGTTCTATGCATTGGGTGTCCGAGTTACCTTCGCTACGTTATTAGTTTTAACCATAGGTTATGGCTTTTATACTGGCGAACTGCGCATGGGCCTCAACGCGCCATGGCATGGGGCTGTTGAGCAGAGCGAATAACTGACATGGCCGGCTAACACGCCATTCGTCTGGAAAGTTTGTTGGCTAAATTTTGCAAACAAAAAGGGCTCATTAAGAGCCCTTTTTTTGTCCAAACTCTTCGACGCAGATTCGGCTAGAGTTCACTAGCCGCCGCGCTAAAACGTCTTTTTAAACGACGTACACGAAGATAAACAATCCAACCCACACCACATCGACAAAGTGCCAATACCAGCTAGCGGATTCAAAACCAAAACAATCGTCGGCAGAAAAATGCCCTTTGATCGCTCTGATTAGCTGCACGAAAATAATGAAGGTGCCCATAGTAACGTGGAAACCGTGAAATCCCGTCAGGATAAAGAAGGTAGATCCGTAAATCCCGCTATCTAATGTCAATCCCAACGCACTGTATGCGTGAATGTACTCTTCAACTTGAAGAATCAAAAAGATAATACCCAAAATCACAGTAACAGCTAACCAGCCAATCAGCTTATTGCGTGCTTGAGACTTAATAGCGTCATGGGCGAAGTGAATGGTGACACTTGAAGTTAATAGAATAACCGTGTTGTAGAAAGGCAGATATGCGCCCCAATTCATTACACCAGGAGAAGCCATACTCTCGCCCGGATTAACAAAAATCTCAGGGTTTGGGTTTGCTACTACCGGCCAAGTGGACTCAAATGCTGGCCATAAATAGTCGCCGATAACGCCCTTGTCACCTTCACCACCTAACCACGGCACTACAAAGGAACGAACGTAAAACAGTGCGCCAAAAAACGCAGCAAAAAACATAACTTCAGAGAAGATAAACCAGCCCATGCCCCAGACGTAACTTTTCTTCAAAGTCGCGTTGTTCATGCCAGCAGCATTTTCATCAATAACTTTCGCGAACCAGCTATAAAGTACGAAGCTCACCACTACAAGACCAATGATACTTTGGGTCCAATCCCCAGAAATACCGTTCTTCATATCGTTCAGGAAACCAGCAAGGCCAGTAACCAAGAGCATTAGGCCAAAAGCCAAAAATACTGGGTACCAACCTTGTTCGGGTACGTAGTATGTCGAGTTGTCGACCTCGGTTGAGCTACTCATTTATCTCCTCCACTAAAATTATGTCGTTATCCGCCGGCAATTGGGCTAGCGGGGTCTGAATTTTGCACATCTGCAGGCAATCCAATGCGTTCAGTCACATCAAAGAGCGCGTAGCTCAAATTTATGGTCTGAACATTTCTGGGTAAGCCTCGGTCGACGATGAACCGCATTGGCATTTCCAACTCTTCTCCGGGTTGCAAAAGCTGCTGTTCAAAGCAAAAACATTCGGTTTTGTGAAAATATTCCGCCGCTGATGATGGCACCAACGAGGGAATCGCTTGGGCGATCATAGGCCGCCCAGTCGTATTCTTCACATAGAAGCTCACCGTATTGGCCGCACCAGGATGTACCCTCACAGCACCCTTTTCTGGCCAAAAATCCCAAGACATACCCTGGTTAGTATTGGTAAGAAAATTTACCTTAACTAAACGCGATGTATCGGGACTGGTCTTAGCTTCGTCAAATACATATGGCCCACCCGTTTTACCGTTGAGCCCTGTAACTTCGCAAAACAAATCGTACAACGGCACCAATGCTGCAACGAAGAAGCACATGCCTACTACGACAAGTGCCAACTTCTTTACGGTTCGTCGAATCTCGTTCTGTTGTTCTGTTTTTACAGTCATATGTCAGTTATTTCTCTTGTCAGTAATTGACTAGCCGTGTACCTCTTCATTTTTCACTTCTGGTGGATAAGTGAAACTGTGGTATGGAGCCGGCGATGGTAAGGTCCACTCTAAGCCCTTCGCGCCTTCCCAAGAACGGCCTGCAGCAGGCGCGCCACTACGTATTGTTTTGATCAAAACGTAGAGGAAGAACACTTGAGAAAATCCGAAGATAAACGCACCAATGCTCGAGATCATATTGAAGTCTGCAAACTGTAGGGCGTAATCAGGAATACGACGAGGCATACCTGCTAGACCTGAGAAATGCTGCGGGAAGAAAGTTACGTTAACGCCAATAAACGACAACCAGAAATGCAGCTTGCCTAAAGATTCGTCGTACATTTTGCCGGTCCACTTTGGGATCCAGAAATAGACGGCCGCAATGATTGAGAACAAAGCACCAGGTACAAGTACGTAGTGAAAGTGCGCAACCACAAAGTATGTATCGTGGTACTGGTAGTCAGCAGGCGTGATCGCCAACATCAAACCGGACAAGCCACCAATGGTGAATAGCACAACGAATGCAATGGCAAATAACATTGGTGTTTCAAATGTCATGGAGCCACGCCACATTGTGGAAATCCAGTTAAACACTTTCACGCCAGTAGGTACTGCGATAAGCATGGTGCTGTACATAAAGAACAACTGGCCAGCTAATGGCATGCCCACGGTAAACATGTGGTGTGCCCAAACGATGAAAGACAAGAAGGCAATTGAAGCAACCGCATACACCATAGAGGTGTAGCCGAACAATTGCTTACGTGCAAAGGTTGGGATGATGTGCGAGACAATACCAAATGCCGGCAAAATCATGATGTAAACTTCAGGGTGGCCAAAGAACCAGAAAATATGCTGGAACATTACTGGGTCACCACCACCTGCTGCATTAAAGAAGCTAGTGTTGAAGTGGATGTCGAATAGCATCATGGTCACTGCACCAGCCAATACAGGCATTACAGCAATCAATAGGTATGCGGTAATCAACCAAGTCCATACGAACATTGGCATTTTCATCAGGGTCATGCCAGGTGCACGCATGTTCAAAATGGTAGCAATGATGTTGATGCTGCCCATGATGGACGATGCGCCCATCAGGTGAACGGCAAAGATAAAGTAAGTTACTGAATCTGGCGCGTAAGTTGTAGACAGCGGTGCATAGAAAGTCCAGCCAAAGTTAGGGCCGCCGCCTTCCATAAACAATGTAGAAATCATCATGCTGAAAGCAAAAGGCAAGATCCAGAATGATAGGTTGTTCATTCTAGGTAGCGCCATATCAGGTGCGCCCACTTGCATGGGAATCAACCAGTTAGCCAAACCTACAAAGGCTGGCATAATCGCACCGAAGACCATGATCAAACCATGGTTAGTGGTCATCTGATTGAAAAATTCTGGCTCTATAAATTGTAGACCGGGTTGAAACAGCTCGGTACGAATAACCAAAGCCATAACGCCACCGATCAAAAACATAGTAAAACTAAACCATAGATATAGCGTACCAATGTCTTTGTGGTTGGTGGTATATAGCCAACGCAAAAATCCCTTAGCTGGGCCGTGTGCGTGGTCGTCGTGATGATCTGCGTGAATAACTTCGCTCATGCCTATTCCTTACTGACCGTTAGATAGATTAATGACGTCTTGAGGCTGGGAAATATCCCCAGCATCGTTACCGAATGCGTGTCGCTGGTAATGAACTACCGACGCTAACTGAACTGGATCTAGCTGCTTGCCGAACGCTTGCATTGCGCTGCCTGATACTCCGTTAATCACTAAGCTCAAGTGATCGTCGCGAGGACCCATTGCAACGGCAGAACCTGCGATGGCTGGAAATACCGGAGGTACACCTTCGCCGTTCGCCATGTGGCAGGAAGAGCAATAAGTACCGTATATGCCTTCGCCTTGAACCATCAGTTCATCGTGGGTAAAGGTCTTTGTCATACTTTCTTGGCGCACAACTTCCGAAGAAACTTTGGTTGCATACCAGGCGTCGAATTCTGCTTCAGGCATAGCTTCAACAACAATGGGCATAAAGCCGTGGTCTTTACCGCATAGCTCAGTGCATTGTCCGCGATATATTCCGGGCGTTTCGACAATAGCCCAAAGCTCATTAAGCATTCCTGGTACGGCGTCGCGCTTAATACCGAAATCGGGCACCCACCAAGCGTGGATAACGTCTTCGGAGGTGACCAAAAAGCGTACTTTGCGATTAATCGGAATTCGTAAGTGTTCGTCTACCTCTAATAGATAGTTCTCAGTTTTCGCAGAACGGTTTACGATTTGGGCCTTAGGCGTCGCCAAGTTTGAGAAGAAAGAGAATGAATTATTATAGTCTTCGTCAAGATACTTATATTGCCACTTCCATTGATAACCACGAACTTCAATGTTCATGTCTTCGCCACCGGTATCGTACATAGCCACTAGAACCTTAGTTGCAGGAACAGCCATCACGATAAGGATCAAAGTAGGAACAATAGTCCAAGCCAATTCCATTTTTGTGCTTTCGTGGAATGTCGCAGGAACAGCGCCTAAAGACTTGCGGTGCCGAAAAACAGACCAGAAGAGCACACCAAAGACGACCACGCCAATGGCCACACAGATATAAAAAATCGTCATATGTAGGTCATACACTTGGCGGCTGATGTCTGTTACGCCAACGCGCATATTCAACTCATCCGCTAAGGCTACACCTGAAGCCAAAAACGCCAAGGCGCCGGCTAGCGTCTGCAAAATCTGCTTTTTCATTCTGCTCTGTCTCACTTTCAGTTCTAATTCTAAAGTACGTACTCGATACCCTGTCCGTTTTCAAGGTGCTGAACACCTTAAACAACCGACAAATATCTATTAATCTATTTACAGGCTCTATGCCTTCTGCAACTTCTTTGACGTAAGCTCAGATATTGTGTCGCTGAATAATTCTACAAAATTATTCTTTATGCCTTGCGCGGCTTCTTCGCTGAGCGGGCTGGATAACCCAAACACCCAAACTATTTTCAGGCGGCTCCATCGCCGCACTGCTTACTCAGCTGACCAAATCGGTCGAAGCCATAAGCCACAACAAGCAGGCTTATTTTGACAATTTTTTCGGCTAGGTATTGCGGTTCTTCTAGTTACAACAGTTACCTACTGACCTCATCCGTCAAATAGACGGTGAACCATTCGGGGCGCAGAAGACCGCAAATTACTAAGCATTTTGACGGTTCTAGTACGATGCTAGGGCGTAATACTGCTGCTCTATGAGGAGCAAGTCCCACAAGCGGGGCGAGATTATAGCAATTCAATGCCTTAGAGCAACTCGAAGTTTGATTTTTGATGGGTATAACAAGCTAAAAGTTCTTAGACAAAAGCTATGTAAGCCCATGAAATGCATAAGATCCGAGTAATAGCTTGTTCACTCAGTTCAACCCTTCGGTGCATTCGGGTCCATTAGGCGAACCACTTGAGGCGCCGCATCTGGCACTCTATTTCGCTCAAATCTTGCTCTTGGCAACACCACGCCATTTGGTGGCGCTTCCGACTCCATGATTTCGGTAAAGCCACAACTCACACAACGGCGCTGCACTTGATCACTGCCGCCTTCACTGGGATTACTTGAGGACTCGGATGGCACAGATTCGAGCACTGTCCGATCTAACTCTCGACACTCCGGGCAAACCGCACCAGAAATAAAGCGTTTTGTCGTTTTCAAACCTGAGCTCCTAATCGCTTTCTTAAACTTTGGTATATTTTGTCGGTACTGGGCATAACACCACGCCAAATATTAAAACTTTCAGCAGCCTGCTCCACCAGCATCCCCAATCCATCTACACTGGTGGTTGCGCCTTGGGCATTAGCCCAGCGCGCAAATGCTGCTTTATCACCATAACTCATGTCATAACAAAACGACCCATTGACCAAGGTACTGGGCAGCAGAATTGATTCTGAAGACAGTCCAAGTGAAGTGCTGTTCACCACTAAATCATAAGGCTCGCCGCCACTTTCAGCCAGCACTGAAAGATCTACACAGCCTAGGCGCTCATAACCATGCCGACCCGAAAATAATTCACATAAGGCTTGAGCGTTGGCAAAGGTACGGTTGGCAATGGTCACCTGAGCAGGGTTTGCATCGAGAAGAGGTTCGATGATACCTCGACTCGCACCACCCGCCCCCAAAATCAGGACTCTCTTACTTGCCAGTTGAAAACCGTGGCGTTGAGTTAAATCACGGACAAAGCCTATGCCATCTGTATTGAACCCGGTAATGTTCGTGCCTTCTATGGCGAGTGTATTGACCGCATTAGCCATACTGGCCAGCTCATGGAGATGCGTTGCGCTGTTGAATGCGTCAATCTTAAAGGGCACCGTTATATTCAAACCTTTGCCGCCGCTGCTGACAAAATTTTTGAGAAAAGCGGCAAAATCCGTTAACTCAACTTTTACTTTTTCGTAACTCAGGGGCTCTCCTGTCTGCGCTGCAAACTCTTGATGAATTTGTGGCGACAAGGAATGTTCAATCGGATTGCCGATGACACAATAGCGATCCATATACTGCTTTCCTCTTTGATGGAATTTAAAGCCTTCGGTAAATCCCGGTCTCTGCGTTACTTACAGTCTCTGAAATATTCCCGAGTCACGCACACCGGTTGAAATCCAAGTCTATGGTAAAGCTTTTTCGGCGCCTCGCTAACATGACTGCCAATAAGAAAATCCTTGGCGCCAAGGTTGCTGCAATAAGCAATACAGTGCTCAATAATACTCGAGGCAATGCCTTGGCCCCGATGTGCTGGCAAGGTGAAAAGATCTTCCACCATACCCATGCCATTATCGCTCACAGTACCTGATCCGTACGCTACAGCTTGAGCATCATGATAGCCTAAGAAAAACTGACAGCTAGGCGCCTTGGCCTTATAGCCGGAGACGATGCCAGTGGATACCGCCGTGGACAACGCACCTTGAGTGCGCGCACCCTCCGCATGGTCCGAGAACACTAATTGCAAAAGTAAATCCCACTCGGCTTGTCTAAGCACCGGCACAATTTCGAGATCTTGTCGCAATGACAACTTAGCAGGGCTAACGCGCACCATCTGTAGGGTCGCTTGCAGTTCAACAAAGTCTCTAATCACCAATTCCGCAGCAAATGAATTGGGGGTGCGGGGGTCCATCATAAAGTGCAGGTAGTTTGTGTGTTGAAACACTTCATCGAGTTCGCGGAAAAGTTTCTCTACCTGTTGCGGTAGACTTGCAGCAACCGCATACACTTTGTTTGACGACCAGACGTTAGGGTTATCGTAATCGACAACAGCGGAGCAATGTGACAGACCCAACCGATCAAGGCCTAATTGGCCATGATATGCATAAGTGTCACAAACACGAGTGATAAGATTTACATCCATGTGCATTTTCCCGAAGCTCTAAATTGCTCTACCGCGACCAATACCCTTAATTTTCCACTGGCAGAATCTCATCAGTTCCCTTAACCCTCTAACAATCTCAATGTTGGAGCGGGATATCACGCCAAACCTCAGCTTCAATTGTTGCAACGGCCTAACCCAAGTAGGTCACCGCAGACTTTGCGTGTCTGAACCTTGAAGTTGCAATATTTTGCTAGGGCCGGTTGCTTTGCCGATTTGCCCAGGTAGGACCATATCGACGATGTGCGCAAACTGGGCAAAGGCTTCGGCATAGGATTTCAGTGGCGGCTTACCCGCCAAATTAAGCGAGGTAGAAGCTATAGGACGGCCCATGTTTGCCGTTATCGCTCTAGCCTGTTCATGGTCGGGCACACGACAAGCTACGGTGGTGCGACCACCGCTGACCCAAGCAGGGTATTCGGTGTCCGGTAAAATCCACGTAACGTGACCAGGCCAGCTATCTTCTATAGTTTGCCGGTCGGTGGCATTAAGTGCTGACAATTGGTCGGCAAAAAATTCCGACGAAGCACCTAAAAGTAACAAGCCCTTATCTTCAGAGCGCGCTTTGATCTTGAGAATTCCCTGCACCGCAGCAAAATTCAAAGGATCACAGGCTAGGCCCCAGACTCCTTCTGTGGCATGAGCCAAGATACCGCCACGCTGCAAAACGTCGACGGCAGCCAAGACATCACTCAAGAGTTAAGAGATTTCTGCACTGAGGCATTTTGTGCTTCAACTTTTTCTCTATTGGCATTTCGATCTGCAACGACCACCTGGTGCAAGTCATCGTTTGCAATGGCCAACATTTGGGCTGCCAAGTAAGCGGCATTCTTCGCACCGGCTTTACCAACGGCTACCGTGGCAACAGGTATGCCGCCTGGCATCTGTACTGTTGACAACAGTGCGTCGAAACCCTGCAGTGGTCCGCTATCAATAGGCACGCCGATAACGGGGCGTTGGGTATGGGCGGCTACTGCACCGGCTAGGTGCGCGGCCATTCCAGCTGCACATATGAAGACTCTACAGCCACGTGCTTCAGCGTCTGCAACGTAATCTGCCGTACCTTGAGGAGTACGGTGGGCGCTGGTTACGCGCACTTCAAATTTGATACCCAAGCTATCCAACATCGAGGTTGTCGCCTGCATGACCGGCCAATCTGATTCAGAACCCATTAAAACTGCAACCCAAGTCATGACGTTTATCCTAAAAATTATGAAACGCGAATATACCCGCCTAAGCCCTGCCGAACAAACCCCGCAAGCTGTAATTCCACTAGGCTCTGGCTAATACTTTGGGGGTTGTCACTACAAACGAGTGAAATTTCATCCAAACTCATACCGTATGGACTCAAAATATTAAGTACGCGCTGACCTACCGCACTGAGCTGAGTTTCTCGGTGTTCGGCGCTTTTATCCGTTGCACCAGCGTCTTGTGGAGGTCTGGCGTTGGACTCATGCGCGGCAGCCGTCGCAACCTGGGCGTTACTGGCTAGTGGTGAAGCATCAACGCCGGCGTTGGCATTCACCCAATTAGACCAGCCCATTTCCTCTATAACTTCCCTGGCGTCAGTGACCAGCCCAGCCCCTTGCCGAATCATTCTGTGACAACCCTTACTCACCGCACTCAGAGGAGAGCCTGGTACAGCAAAAACTCGCGGCCTTGTTCTAGGGCCATACGAGCTGTAATAAGAGAACCACTTTGCTCTCCAGCCTCCACCATAATGGTGGCCCACGCAGAGCCACTGATGAGCCGGTTTCTTTCGGGAAATTGGTAGGGGCGAGGTTCTATTTTGTGCGGATACTCGCTGAGCAATGCGCCGCCCTCAGCAATGATTTTTTGTCCAAGGTGTTTGTTCTGGCGAGGATAAATATGGCCTAGGCCGGCGCCAAGAAAAGCCGCTGTACAACCTTTAGTTTGGGAAAGCGCCCCTTTATGGGCAGCTGCATCGATGCCATAGGCAAGACCGCTAATGGTACAAATTCCATGTTGCGCTAAGTCCTCAGCCAATTTTTCTGCGACTAACTTACCCACGGTTGTGCATTTACGCGCACCGACAATGGCAATTGTGCGCTGTGCCAAGACGCTAATATCGCCTAGACAAAAGAGTACCAGTGGCGGGTCCGGAATCATTTTTAGCAGCGGTGGAAACTCATCATCCAATATAGAAAAAATTTGCGTCTTCTCCGACCAAGCTTCTGATTCAAACCCTGCTAACTTTTTGCGGCGTTTTTGTATTGCTGGAGGACACTCCTTAGATGCCAACCGTTGTTGCGGAGAACTCACAGAGAAAAGCCAACTATGAATGGCCTGACGAGGCCAACTCGCCAGAAGCTCACAAAGTCGCAGCGCACTTTTACTGGTCAAACCTAAACTCCCTAAGTTTTTCTTGGAAAGGGTTTTGCTTCGAAAAGATACTAATTCGAAGAAGCTTGTTGCTAAAAATTCTTACTTTAAACAGGCCCTTGTTTAAACAAGCCCTTGATAGAAGGCCCCTGCACCCGAAGGGCCTTTAACTAAGCTGGCCTTTAAATAAGCTGGTATTTAAATAAGCGGGGCTTTTGCTAGGCTTTTTCGGCCCTTTCTAGTTTTCGGCCCTTTCTAGAGCGCGTGTTTTCTTGAACTGTACTTTTCTATAAACACTCTGATCTGGTGAACTTTTTTATAAAGGTCTTTTCATTAGAGCTTTTTCATTAAGGTCTCTTCATTAGAACTTTTTCATTAGAGCTTTTCTCCATTAGAGCTTTTCTCCATTGGGGTATTTTGTAAAAGAATCCCTTATCTGGCCCAAAAGGGTCGCTTTAGTTAGTCTCCAAAACCGGTTGCACTATTACCTGCATAGGTTGAACTAAGAGAAAATGCCAAAATAGCGCCTAAGATCCACGGCAGTTGCTGTTTTTAGCTGCAATTGTCGTGAGTATTTACCCAGCAAAGTATCGGTATCCGTTAGCGTAGGCGTTATACTGCGGCCTTTATTTCATAGGGCGTTCGTTAACTCATGTCTTTGCTTCACATATTGCATCACCCGGACCCACGCTTGCGCACCAAAGCTACGGCGATAACGCAGTTCCCACCTGAGGTGGCGACCTTCGCGGAGGATATGCTTGAGACCATGTATGCGGCCCCAGGGATTGGCTTAGCGGCTACCCAAGTTAACGTCCATCAGCGGCTAATCGTAGTAGATGTTTCGGAAGACAATAACGAGCCCTATGTACTCATCAATCCAACGCTAAAATTACTTGGGGAAAACATTTCATGGGAAGAAGGCTGCCTTTCGGTACCTGGAATCTATGAAACTGTGCAACGCTCGGAACATATAGAGGTAAACGCTCAAGACGTTACCGGTAAGCAAATCAGCATGGAGGCTTCGGGGATTCTTGCCATTTGCATTCAACATGAGTGCGATCATTTGGATGGCAAGCTGTTCGTCGATTACCTATCCAGTCTAAAACGCAGCCGCATCAACAACAAACTTAAGAAAGATAAAGAAGAGGCGTGACCAACTTAACTACTGCATTTGCAGGTAGCCCGGAATTTGCAAAAACCATTTTGCAAAGCTTAATAGACTCTCGATTTGCGCCAACCGTGGTGTTGACTCAACCTGATAGACCGAAAGGCAGAGGTCGAAAACTTCAAGCAAACCCGGTAAAAACCCTTGCCCAAGAGAAGGGTATTCCCGTTTTGCAGCCAGTAAATTTCAAATCTCAACAAAGCTTGGATGAGTTAGTCGCCTATACACCAGATGTACTCATCGTGGCTGCCTATGGCCTCATTTTGCCAAAAACGGTTTTAACCATACCTAAGTACGGATGCATTAATGTTCACGCTTCTCTTCTGCCGCGTTGGCGAGGCGCTGCGCCAATTGAAAGAGCCATTATGGCCGGGGACACAGCAACAGGTGTTGGCATAATGCAAATGGAGAAGGGTTTAGATACAGGGCCCTTATTTGCTGAAAGAAAATTGGCCATTACCGCGCAAACTACGGTTCTTCAACTAGAACACCAGCTAGCTGCCAATGGTGCCGAATTGCTTATTCAAGTCCTCGGCAAGCTGCCACTGCAAACACAAACACAAAGTGAAGAAGGTGTTACTTACGCATCTAAGCTTACCGCTGATGATCGGCGGGTATCGTGGCACAGTTCAGCCATAGATATTGAGCGTCAAATTCGCGCCCTTGCCGACAGAATGCCGGTAACCGTCACGCTACCTGAGGTGGAAATTCAGTTTTTAGAAGCAAGCGTTGTGCTGGATGAAACCGAGGCAAAATCGGCGCCGCCGGGCAGGCTACACGCCAACGCACCCGGCACCTTGATTATGGCGCGCAAAGGGCGCTTGATCATTCAGTGCGGCAGCGGGCAACTGCAAATTCAACGACTTAGAATAAATAAAGGCAAAGGCTTACCTATGGATACTGCAGCGGCGATTAATGGTTTTCAACGCTTTTTACCAGAAGGCACGCAATTCGATGCTGGCAATGCAGACAGCCAAGGTGACCTCAACCTATGAGTTTTTCATGGCATACCAAAGGAACAAATCAAGACCCCAAATCTAAGGTGGGTCTGAATAAGAAAAACGAGAGTGCGAGAACCCGTATGGAGGTGTGCAAAGCGCTGCAGCACATCATCGAGGGAGGTAGAACGATAGATTGGATAAGAGCAGAAAAATCTCAATGGATCTCAACGCCCCTACATAGAGAACTGCTTTACGGCACAACCCGTCATTACCTGTCGCTGCAACAAGCCGTCACTGAGCTACTAAAGAAACCTTTGCGCGATAAGGATAGGGATCTATTTCAACTTCTGATAGTGGGCGCCTACCAACTGAAATACACTGGTATAGCGAGTTATGCCATCATTAACGAAAGTGTTAATGCCTGTATTGTTCTAGGCAAACCCTGGGCTAGAGGCTTGGTAAATGCAGTACTGCGACAACTACAACGGAGCGCGGAAGCCGCTCAAACAGAAAAGCCCAAGGACGTGGGCTCGGAGCAAGATTTAGCGCTTACCAACGCAAGCTCCGATCATCCAGCTTGGCTCCAAGAAAAACTGGCAAGCCAGTATCCCAACCGGTGGCAAGCTCTTGTGATTGCCAACAACCAGCGCGCCCCAATGACATTGCGCATCAATAGCACAAAAGTTGAGCCTGCGTTTTACAAAGCTAAGCTCAGAGAAGACGATATTTCATTCACTGAAACTAAAATGGTCGAGACAGTAGTGCTCGATGCGGCCCAAAACGCCGAGACACTACCTAGTTGGTTAGCTGGAGAAGTTGCAGTTCAAGATCTGTCAGCCCAGCTCGCGGCGAACACATTAATGGCTTTGTTACCGCCACATATTGCAGAACCAAGTATCCTCGATGCCTGCGCGGCACCGGGCGGTAAGTTATTTCACTTACACGAACGTTTGAGTGCTCGGTTCAAAACCCATCAATTATTTGCCTTAGACAATAAGCAAAAGCGCCTAAACGAAACTAAGATTATCGGCACCCGGCTAGGCCACAGTAAAGATCCACGCCTAACTATGCTATGTGCCGATGCCACCAAGGAAGATTGCTGTGGCGATCTTCAATTTGACGGCATTTTGTTAGATGCACCCTGTTCCGGCAGCGGCACAATTCGGCGTAATCCGGATATTCGCCTGCTGTTAAAAGCCGATCATTTAGCGGCTCACCAAGATCTACAGTTACAGCTGTTACACAATCTATGGCATCGGCTAAAAGACGGGGGTACTCTCCTTTATTCAACCTGTTCTATTTTCGAAGAAGAAAACGATCAAGTGATAAAGAAATTTGTTGAGGCTCAGGTGGATGCGACCCGGGTTTCCTTGCAGCTTAAATATGGTAGCGCTACCTCACTGGGTTGGCAGTTGCTACCGACTGAGAAAAATACCGACGGCTTCTACTATGCGGGCTTAGCCAAGGCTGAAAAAACATGAAAATTCTTATTTTGGGCGCCGGACAGGTGGGGGGAACCTTAGCTGAAAGCCTAGCGAAAGAATCTTTTGATATTACATTAGTAGATCAAAACAGTGAGCGCTTACAAGAGTTGGGCAGCCGGTTGGATATACAAACCATCGAGGGCTCGGCCTCACACCCAGATGTTCTGCGTAAAGCCGGTGCAGACGATGCGGATATGCTTATCGCGGTAACCTCTAGCGACGAAATTAATATGGTTGCCTGCCAGGTATGCTATTCGGTTTTTCGTACCCCCATGAAAATTGCGCGGATTAGATCTTCGGCCTACCTAAGTAAAGAAGGCTTTTTCCACAAAAACCATATGCCCATAGATCGCCTGATTAATCCTGAACAAGTGGTTACGGATCAAATACACGAATTACTCAGTCACCCAGGTGCTCTGGACGTTTTAGATTTTGCCGATGGCAAAGCACAGTTAGTCGCCATGCGCGCCTATCACGATGGCCCGTTGGTTGGCCATGCTCTGAGTCTTCTGCGTAAACATATGCCCAAAGTAGATACTCGGGTGGCGGCTATCTTTAGACGCGGCCAGTCGATTATGCCCGAGGGCAGTACGATTATTGAGGCGGATGACGAGGTCTTCTTTATCGCTGCTCGAGAACACATCAGCGCCGTTATGGGAGAGCTGCGTAAAGCCGAGCAACCTTACCGACGTGTGATGATTGTCGGCGGCGGCAATATCGGTGCGCGCTTAGCAGCCTCTATTGAAAATGAATACGCAGTTAAACTCGTAGAGTACTCTAAGCCTCGAGCGGATAAACTGGCTGAACAATTAGACAAGGCCGTTGTTATTCACGGTGACGCAACAGACCGAGACCTACTACTGGAAGAAAACATCGAGCAGTGCGATGCGTTTTGTGCACTGACTAACGATGACGAAGTTAATATTATGTCTTCGCTTATGGCTAAGCGCTTGGGCGTTAGGCAGGTCATTACTCTGATTACCAAACCAGCTTACGTGGATTTGGTCCAAGGTGGAGAGATTGATGTGGCGATTTCACCCCAACAAGCCACCATCAGCACTGTTTTGTCTTACGTTCGACGAGCCGATGTGGCCCGGGTGCACAGTTTGCGCCGTGGAGCCGCCGAGGCAATGGAAGCCATCGCCCATGGCGATGCTAAAAGCTCAAAGGTCGTCGGGCGCAAAATCAGTGAAATTAAACTCCCTGTTGGGGTCACTATTGGCGCCCTTGTCAGAGGCGAGAACGTGCTTATCGCCCATGACGATGTCATTGTTGCTTCTGACGATCATGTGATTTTGTTTATGGTTGATAAATCTCAGATTCGAGCCGTTGAACGCTTATTCCAGGTCGGACTAACGTTCTTTTAAGTAAGGGCGTTAACAGCTTATGCATCTATCCGTCATTTTTCGCGTCACCGGTACGCTGCTGACCTTTTTTAGCTTCACTTTTCTGGTGCCCATCATTGTTGCCCTGGCCTATAACGAGGGCAATACCAACACATTTATCACAGCGTTTTTCGTTACCTTAATCAGCGGCTTAGTGCTTTGGTTACCACTTCGAAGTAATCGAGAATTGCGCGGTGGTGACGGATTTTTAATAACAGCGCTGTTTTATATCGGCCTCGGTATATTTGGCGCGATCCCTTTTTATATCGACCCAGCCACCCAACTGTCGTTCACCGATGCTGCCTTTGAGTCTATGTCTGGTTTAACGACCACTGGGGCAACCATTTTAGTAGGTCTTGATGATCTACCAAAATCGTTACTTTTCTATCGCCAACTTCTGCAATGGTTTGGCGGCATGGGTATCATCGTCTTGGCGGTGGCCATCTTCCCAATGTTGGGCATTGGCGGCATGCAACTGTACAGAACTGAATCTCCTGGCCCGGTCAAAGACAACAAACTGACCCCCAGGATTACTGAGACGGCAAAAGCTCTTTGGTATATTTATCTGGGTTTAACCGTTTCATGTGCACTGGCGTACTGGGTAGCCGGCATGAGTGTTTTTGATGCGATTAGTCATAGTTTCGCCACCGTGGCTATCGGCGGTTTTTCAACTCACGATGCGAGTATCGGTTTTTTCAACAGCGGTGCCATTGAAGCAGTAGCCTGTTTATTTATGGTCTTGTCCGGCGTTAACTTTGGTTTGCACTTCTTGGTCTGGCGCAGACGCAACCCGTTGCACTATTTTCAAGATTTCGAAGTCCGTACCTACCTCAGTTTTTTGGTACTTTTAGCGATAGCCGTTTGTTGCATTCTATTGACCAATCCATCGGATAGTATTTCACCTATCCGCGATGGCATTTTTCAAACCATTTCTATCGCCACTACCACTGGCTTCGTCACCCAAGACTTTTCGCAGTGGCCGTCGGTGGCACCGGTAATGTTATTATTTGCCGCTTTTGTTGGGGGCTGTGCCGGCTCTACAGCTGGTGGCATCAAAATGATTCGCGTGGTGATGATCTATCTACAAGGTATGCGCGAAGTAAAACGCCTTATTCACCCCAACGGTGTTTTTCCTATCAAACTGGGCAGAACCCCAGTGCCCGATCGCCTCATTGAGGCGGTATGGAGCTTTTTCAGCGTTTACGTTTTACTGTTTTTATTTTCTGTCACTCTCATTATGGCTATGAGCGACATAGACTTTTTAACCGCTTTCTCGGCGATTGGAGCCAGTCTAAATAATTTGGGACCGGGGCTCGGCGAAGTTGCCATGAACTATGCTGGATTAGATGCTGACGTAAAGTGGGTACTTATGTTCAATATGATGCTGGGGCGATTGGAGATTTTCACCCTCCTCGTGTTACTTACCCCTGCCTATTGGCGTCGATAGATATCCTCTTTATCCAGACCTAATCGACGAAAGCGTTTATACGACCACTGGTATTGGGCGAAGTCTTTTTCTACTATCTTCTGCACACTGTTATTTAGGGCTGCAGCATAAATTTCATCTTCTTGGCTAGATATACCCGCTTCTGGCAACTCAAAGGAAATGTTGTAGTTTATGCCCTTGGTGTCGATTTCGCGCCAAGCACAGGCCATAATAATTTTCGGCTTGCCTACTTTGGCAATTCTTCTTGCCAAAGACATAGTCAGCGCTTCGCGGTCAAAGAATTTACTCATAATGCCGCCGGTTTCCCCGGTAGGCACTTGGTCTGGTAGCAAAACCACCACATGGCCGGCTTTCATACCTCTAACCAAACCGCGTAAACCCGCTGCACTTGTCGGAAATAATGTCGCGCCCTGGCGTTCCCTTGCGCGAAGAATTGTTGGCTCTAAGGCCGCAAGGTTGGGCGGTGTGTATAAGGCGGAGACCGAATAATCGCTACCTAGATATAGGCTCATAAATTCCCAGCAACCGAAATGCGGCATAAGCATCAACACGCCATTACCCTCAGCCCAAGCCTCACGCAATAAATCTTCACCTTGAACGGTGTTAATCCTGCTCATTAATTGTTCGATAGGTCTGTGCAGTAAATGTGCGAATTCAATAGGTAATAGCGCTGTCTGGGCTAAGCTGTTGAAGACAATTTGTTTTCGTTCAGCGGCGCTTTTGTCCACAAAACAATGATCTACATTGATTTTGCTAATTCTATGGGAATCGACATTACAAAAGATCATCACTCGCGCAAAACCACGACCAATTGCCACCGCCCAAGTGGATGGGATGAAACTTAGCAACCAAAAGGTCCACCTAATAAAGGTCGCCAAAAAAATTCTCCAACAAGCAAAAATGATCACCGTAATTCGGCGTCGAATATGTGCCTAATTAAACTGTTTGCAATGCGTCTTTAAGGAGCTTTTGACATGACGCGTAACGCCAACAATCCACATGATGATCATTGACCATACCGGCGCTTTGCATAAAGGCATAACAAATGGTCGGACCAACAAAACGAAAACCTTGGGCTTTTAAAGCCTTAGACATCAAGTTTGATTCGTCAGTTTGTGCCGGCACGTCAAAGTTTTTACTCTTACGTGCCTTAACTGGGGCAAACTGCCACAGAAAGCCCGCAAAATCTTGCATATTCAATGCGCTTTGGGCATTTCCAATCATGGCGTTCAACTTGCCCCGGTGACGAATAATTCCGGGGTCCAAAAGCCAAGATTCAACATTCTCAGGTGTTGCTACTGCAAGCTGGCCCATATCAAAACCAAAAAAAAGCTTATGCATATGTTCACGCTTATTGAGAACCGTGATCCAAGCAAGCCCAGCCTGCATACCCTCTAAGATAAGTAGTTTAAACAGACTTGCAGAATCTTTGAGCGGAATGCCCCACTCTTGATCATGATAGTTCTCGTATACCTCACTGGCACTACACCAGCTGCAACGGCGTTTCTCTTGGGACCCAATTTTGGTCTGTGCGTCCATAGACAGCTCTCAAAAGTGTTATGCGGCAAATGCAGGTCCGCGCCCGGCAGCATCAAAGCCCCGGACACAGTACAACTAAGATCAACTTATACGTCTAGATTCACCACCGATAATGCATTGGTTTCAATGAACTCTCTTCGTGGTTCGACCTGGTCACCCATCAAGGTAGTAAACATACGATCAGCGCCTATGGCATCGTCTACGGTAACTCGCAGCATACGACGCACAGATTGATCCATGGTGGTTTCCCATAACTGGGATGGGTTCATCTCACCCAGGCCCTTATAACGCTGTAAATCGACACCGCGGCGTGCTTCAGATTGCAACCAATCAAAAGCTTGGCCAAAGTAAGTGATTACTTGCTTACGCTCACCGCGTTGTATGTAGGCGCTCTCTTCTACTAAGTCGCCTAGCAAGTCTATCATTTCTCCTATTGCTCGGTATTCAGGACCGACCAAGAAATTCTGCGATAAAGCGACTCGCTCTCTATTACCCTTCAGCAATATGCTGATATTCGGCACAAAAACCTGACGCTCTTCGTCCCATACGGCGTCTACGGTTGGCGTTGACCCGGGGTTGTCACCAAGAATTGTGACTAAGGTTTCGCACCATGCCTGCATCGCCGCTTCGTTGGTCAGATCTTCTTGCACGAGTTTAGGCGCGCGGACAAGACCATGGGTGATTTCAATCGGATACTTGCGCTTTGAACGATCAAGTCTGTCTATCAGTTTTTGGTAGGCTTGCACCAAGGTCTCAAGAGCTTGTCCTTGAATAGCCGGCGCTTCGGGATTAACAAACAGTTTCGCATCCTGCAGCGACAGTTCCATAAAGTATGCGCTGAGCTCGTCATTATCCTTAACATATCTCTCTTGGCGGTTTTTCTTCACCTTATAAAGAGGTGGTTGCGCGATATAGATATGGCCGCGCTCAAATAGCTCAGGCATTTGCCGAAAAAAGAAAGTCAGCAACAGTGTTCTGATGTGTGATCCATCCACGTCAGCATCGGTCATGATGACAATATTGTGGTAGCGCAATTTGTCTGGGTTAAAATCGCCCTTGCCAATTCCGCAACCCAAGGCGGTAACGAGAGTGCCAATTTCCTGTGAGGAGAGCATTTTGTCGAACCGGGCACGCTCTACGTTAAGAATTTTGCCCCTCAAAGGTAGTATCGCTTGAGTGCGTCGATCTCTACCCTGCTTAGCGGAACCGCCGGCAGAATCCCCTTCCACTAAGAAAATTTCCGATTTGGACGGATCTTTCTCTTGGCAGTCGGCGAGCTTCCCCGGTAATCCAGCAATATCTAGAGCGCCCTTGCGGCGGGTCATATCCCGAGCTTTACGAGCAGCTTCTCTGGCTCGCGCTGCATCAATCATCTTCCCGACAACGGACTTAGCATCTTGTGGGTGTTCGGCAAGATAATCCGAGAAAAACTTATTCAACTCTTGTTCCACCGCGGTTTTTACTTCGCTAGAAACCAATTTATCTTTAGTTTGAGATGAAAACTTCGGGTCAGGTACTTTTACGGATACTACTGCCGTTAGGCCTTCTCTAGCGTCATCACCCGTTGTGGCAACCTGTGCTTTCTTGACCATGTTCTCGCGTTCAATATAGGTATTGAGCGTTCTGGTCAGTGCGCTACGAAAGCCTGCCAAGTGAGTACCGCCATCGCCCTGGGGGATATTATTAGTGTAGCAATACACTTGTTCTTGGAATGTATCATTCCACTGCATGGCAATTTCGACACCAATGCCGTCTTCCCGCTCGGTACTGAAGTGAAATACTTCATTCAACTGGGTTTTATTCTGGTTCAAGTACTCTACGAAGGCTTTTAGGCCGCCTTCATAAATAAAGGTATCTTCCTTTCCTGAGCTTTCTTCACTGAGGTGAATCGCCACGCCAGAATTAAGAAACGCTAACTCGCGTAAGCGTTTCGCCAAGATTTCATAGTGGAACTTAATATTTCGAAAGGTATCTGGGGACGGTCTGAAGTAACATTCGGTGCCACGTTCTTCCGTTGTACCGATCTGCTTCAAAGGCGCTACTGGAACGCCGTTTCGATACTCTTGTTCATAGAGTTTATTGTCCCGTCGAACTGTTAAGCGCAGTTCGTCAGACAATGCATTTACAACAGATACGCCCACGCCATGTAAGCCACCTGAAACTTTGTAGCTGTTGTCGTCGAATTTTCCGCCTGCGTGTAGGGTGGTCATGATCACCTCTACCGCGCTAACTTTTTCTTCTTCATGAATATCCACTGGGATGCCGCGGCCGTTGTCGCGCACAGTGATAGCTTCTTCTGGGTGCATGATTACGTGAATAGTGTCGCAATGCCCAGCAAGTGCTTCGTCGATTGAGTTATCGACAAGTTCCTGAACCATATGGTGCAAGCCGGTACCATCCTCGGTATCACCAATATACATACCAGGTCTTTTGCGCACTGCATCCAGGCCTTTCAGTACTTTAATACTGGCTGAGTCATAACTATTTTCTTCGGACATGTCTCCCCCTTCGTTGGGAATTGCGTAACTAACACTGCGCTGGCATTTTAGTCGATTAGTGCCGCTCTGTATGTATCGGACTGGTAATGAATTCTATGTATTAGCGTTTATCTTATGGAGCATTCCTTGTTTCACGTGAAACACTCTGATTTTTTCTAAAAGCTCATGTTCGAGGAGGTCGCCTGGCGCGTCAGTAGACGTCGCAATGACTTGGCAGTCTAAGGACATTAGCGCAAGCAGAAAACTCTGCCGGCGTTCTTCGTCAAGCTCGGCACCAAAGTCATCGATTAGGATAACCGGTTTCTTATCATAGGCCCTTGTCAGTAATGCGGCATGGGCTAGGGTGACGGCGCTTGCGATAATTTTTGCCTGGCCTCGAGATGCGATATCTCTGGCAGTAGAGCCATTAAATCTAAACTCCAAATCTGCCCGATGAGGGCCATAATGACTGACCCCGAAACGCAGGTCTCGGGCAAATCCGGAAGCTAGCTTTTCTCTGCCCTCTTCCTCATTTGGACCATACCCTCCGTCGATATAGGCTAAAGTACATGATATGTCAGGGTCTAGTCGTGCGAGCATTTCTTCAAAGTACGGGTTCATTTCCGCGAGAAAGGCGTTACGCCATGTACTGATTTGAACCCCACCCGATATTAATTGGTCAGCCCATGGATCTTCTGCAAAATTGCTGTGTTGGTTTACCTTCATCCAGGCCGCCCGCTGGGTAAGTGCGCGCTTGTAGCGCTTAGATACGTCTAGAAATGCATGTTCCACGTGAAACAAACCCCAATCTAGAAATTCTCGACGAGCATTAGGTCCATCTAGAACAAGGTCAATTACACCTGGTAGCAGAACCTGTACAGGAAGGTACCTGGCTAAATCAGACGATTTTTTAACATTTTCGCCATCGACCTTGAGTATTGATGTTCCATTTAACGATTTGGCTACAGCCAACGAGCGCATCTGACCTGCATCACTGCCCACCTCAGCTCTGACCACGGCCTCTTTGAGATCAGCTTTGACAATGTTCTTCAATTTAGTTGTGCGGAAAGAGCGACTTCGAGCAATAAGATATATCGCCTCTAGTAGCGCTGTCTTGCCAGCGCCATTGTCGCCGTGGATTAGATTAAAGCCAGCGCCCAAGTCCAGTGTGATTTCGTCAATATTCCGAAATGCAAAGGCGCTGAGGCTTACTAAACGCAAGAAGTCGTCCTACCGATATGGCCGGACTAGAGCCTCATAGGCATAACGACATAAACAGCTCCCTCCTTCGAGGGATCTTCCAACAATGCGGAGCTGTTCGCGTCAGAAACACTAATTTGTACGTCGTCTCCTGAGAGAACGCCAAGCACATCAAGTAAATAGCTAACGTTGAATCCAATTTCTAACTGCTCCCCATTGAACTGAACCGGCACTGTTTCTTCAGCCTCGTCCTGCTCTGGGTTGTTAGCTTTAATCGTCATCTGATCGTCAGCAATGACTAGTCGAACACCACGATATTTTTCGTTTGAAAGAATTGACGCGCGCTGAAAACCTTGTCGCAGCGTATTTCTATCTCCAGAAATTGCTCTAGATGCATCCTTAGGAACAACCTTGTCATAATCAGGGAATTGGCCGTCCACCAACTTAGTTGTCAGGGTAAATGCCCCTTTTGTAACTCTAAGATGATTAGTGCCTAACTGTAGTGTCAATTCTTCGTCTTCTTCATCTAGCAAGCGAACTAGCTCTAACACGGCTTTTCTAGGCACAATTGCTTGCTTGCGAGATTCAAGTGGTGTTTGCGGTGTACACGACTTAGTAGACATAGCCATACGGTGGCCGTCTGTGGCTACTGCTCGAATATAGTCGCTGCCTATCTCAAGCAACATCCCATTTAAAAAGACTCTTACGTCCTGTTGTGCCATAGCGAAAGACACCTGAGCTATCAATCCAGCCAACGCAGCGGGCTCCAAGGGAACCAGAATATCCGCATCGCCGCCTTCCACTTTAGGGAAATCGCTTGCAGGCAATGTAGCTAAGGTAAAGCGACTTCTACCACTACGAATGGTCACTCTGTCGCCTTCCACTGATAGAGATACTTCGGCCCCATCGGGCAGTGAGCGCCATATATCGGCCAACTTTCTTGCCGGAATAGTGACTTCACCAGCCTCTTGAACCTCGACGTTGCAATGGGCGACCATTTCAACTTCCAAATCCGTGCCGGTCAACGAGATACCGTTTTCCCCTGCTTGAACAAGTAAATTCGATAACACCGGTAGTGTTTGACGGCGTTCAACAACACCTGTGACCAATTGCAGTGGTTTTAACAGTTGTTCTCTTTGTAAAGTGAATTTCATTTTTGCCTCGCTAGCCCGACAAAAGTCGTGACAAGTTTTTGTAATCTTCAGCTATATCTAGGGACGTACCTCTGAGCTCTACAACTTTTCTGCATGCATGCAAAACCGTCGTGTGGTCTCTACCGCCAAATGCATCGCCAATTTCAGGCAACGAATGATTAGTTAACTCTTTCGCTAACGCCATAGCTAACTGCCTTGGCCTAGCGATTGATCTGTTGCGGCGCTTTGAAAGTAAGTCGCCAATTTTAATATTAAAATATTCAGCTGTGGTGCGTTGAATATTATCAATAGAAATCTGTCTATCTTGGATCGCAAACAAATCACGTAAGGCTCGCCGCACCTGTTCTATACAAATACGACTACCAGTGAATCTTGCATTAGCTATCACGCGTCGCAGTGCACCTTCTAGCTCACGAACATTTGATCTAATTCGCTCTGCTATGAAAAATGCCACTTCATGATCTAGAGCCACTTCTTCGGCCTCAGCTTTCTTCATCAGAATTGCGACACGTGTTTCTAGGTCTGGTGCCTCTACTTCTACCGTTAAACCCCATACAAATCGCGATTTAAGCCTGTCCTCGAGCCCATCAATTTCTCTAGGATATTTATCGCTGGTCAAGATCATCTGAGCGCCACGCTCAATCAATGAATTAAACAGATGAAAAAATTCTTCTTGAGATCTGATTTTTTTCGCAAAAAACTGGATATCGTCAATTAGCAAAGCGTCTATCGACCTGTAGTACTGCATAAAATCTTGCATGGTACCGGTCTGTAGGGCTTTCACCATATCTTGCACAAAACGCTGTGAGTGTAGATAAAGCACATTCGCCTCTGGCTTTAGGCGCAAAATCTCATTACCCACTGCCTGCATTAGGTGTGTTTTACCCAATCCAACACCACCATACATTAGCAAGGGGTTATAGGATTTACCTGAATTGTTCGCTACCTGGGATGCAGCCGCTTTAGCCATTTCATTTGACTTACCTTCAACAAAAGTCTCAAACGTAAATTCGCGGTTTAGGTTATGTCCCGTCATACGTGATACAGAATTAGTGGCCACTTGAGGTTCAACGCGCAGGGGTTGAGCCTCTTTGACACCACCAACAGACAAGTTCACTTCGGAATTATCCATAGCACCGTCGAAATATTCGCTTATTCTTTCTAGATAACTTGAACGAACTTTTTCTTCTACATAAATATTCGGAGCCAAGAGAGTCAGTCGACCATCATCATATTCCGCATGTAACGGACGAATATATGTATCAAATTGCTCATTGGCCAACTCTGATTCGAGTTGCCCTAAGCACTTTTGCCAAATAGTTTTTGCCACCTACAAGCATCCTCTAAATTCATTATTCTTTGGTAAAGAGGTTCTTGGCCAGCAACCTCTGTCTGTTAGCGTCTAGTTTTCTTTTGAAAAACTACTTTTCTGTACTCAAACTACGGCGCAAATAGCCTGTGGCCGTACTACCCTTGCCATCCGTAAACGCTGCGTTGTCTTCGTCAAAACTGATAATAAATTCGACTGTAAATGGCTCGCCTGTGTGAACTATCCGCTACGGGTGCAATTCTATGCCCATGCATGGGCTAAGTACTACGCAATCGGAAAAAAAAGTAAAATGTGTTTACCTTATCGTTCTATATCAACCGCTTAGAACGCCTATAACCGGTAATAATATGCGTTACTTTTTGCATAACTTGTGTGCAAAGTGTTTAAGAACCTGTGGATAACTTTTTATACATAACTACCCCCCTATCTATACAGAGTAGTAACACCATTTACTCACACCCTTTGCAACGCTCAAATCCTACTACTATCAATACTTTAACTTACTTATACAGTAGATCTTCTCCCTTAATAACAAACAACAATAGAATCTTAAATATATATAAATCAAATTAATTGACAGTGCTCCCCACTGTTCATAGAATCGCGCTCCCTCAAAGATATGACCTGATTAAGTTATCAAGTTAAATACCATGAGGTTTTTCCCCTGATACTAAAAAGTATCACTTTTGTGCCTTAACAATAGTCAAGGTACGGAACAGTATCGAAATTTCCGAGCTTTAGAGTCTGATATGAAAAGAACGTTTCAACCAAGTAATCTTAAACGAGCGAGAACTCACGGTTTCCGTGCTCGAATGGCAACCAAAGCTGGTCGCAAAGTATTAAATGCAAGAAGAGCAAAGGGACGCAAGCGTCTTACTGTCTGATTGAGTCTTCTTTGACCTTGATAAGCTGCGCTTTCCCAAGGCGAGTCCGGCTTTTGAGTGCTCACCAATATACTGAAGTTTTTAAGCGACCCAACTTAGTGGTTTCTGATGGCCCGTTACGTATTCGTGTAAAAGTGAATACCGAAGGTCATGCCCGGCTGGGTCTGGTTATTGCCAAGCGAGTTTTTTCCAAAGCCGTAAGAAGAAATAGAATTAAGCGAATTATCCGTGATGTTTTTCGCAGGAAATTGAGTGGACTACCACCTGTAGACTTAGTTATTCAGGTCTTCGCTGAACTAGAAGACGATCGTCTTCATCAAATGCTAGAACGTCAATTTTTGATTCTGGAACGCAAAGAGGATCTGAGACAAAGTGACTACTGAGGTAAAAGTAGAAGCAAAAACAGTTGCATCCAGCCCTGCCAAAGCTATGGCAAGGGTCCTAATAAATTGCGTTACTGTCTATCAAAAAGCGATAAGTCCTTTTTTCGCTCCAAGTTGCCGATTCCACCCAACCTGCTCAACCTATATGATTCAAGCCTTAAGTCTGCATGGACCCCATAAAGGTCTTTGGTTGGGACTAAAACGTATTGCAAAGTGCCATCCACTACATGATGGGGGCATCGATAACGTTCCCGAAACTGTTAAAAAAGTAAATAAAGAGACCTAGATCTATGTTACCCCCTGAAATACAACGCATCGTTCTGTTAATCGGTCTCGCAGCGACTTCCTATTTACTTATTTTGGCCTGGAATGAAGATATGCAGGCCGATAGGTCGCCTATTTCGTATAGCGAGGCGCCGTTAGTCACCAACAGTCAAACCAACACCATAGATACTTCCGCAATAAGATCTGCATCCGTTGATTTATCTCAATCTGATTCCGATATTCCCGATATAAGCCTACTCAGCGATGATGATTTACCTACCTCGCTAGGTGCAGAAAGCGGGTTTAACCAAGTTCAAAAACTTACGCCAGAAAGTAGATTAGTTGTCGTTAAAACACCTAAGTTGAAGCTTTGGATCGATCTACTGGGTGGAGATATAGTTCGCGTTCAGTTACCGAAATTTCCGGTGGCCCTTGACCGTCAAGACACACCCTTTTTGTTACTTGAACAGAATCAAAATCAAACCTATATCGCCCAAAGTGGGCTAATTGGCCCTAATGGTTTGGATAGAAATGGCCAAAGACCCAAATACACATCTCCAGTTCGAGAGCTAACAATTGACGCCCAAGGAGATGGCCTAGGGAATTTAGTTCTAACAACAATAGCTGACGGCATAAGTGTAGAAAAAGTATTTTTCTTTAACGCAGACAAATATTTACTGTCAGTAAGTTATAGACTCACCAATACCAGTAATGAAGCTTTCACAGCTGGCATGTTTACCCAAATTAAGCGCGACAGAAAAGCCGTTTTGGCAGACGATTCTTTCTCTTTGGCACCAGACCCCTATCTGGGCGGTGCAATTACCACGCTAGAGACGCCTTATCAGAAAGTGGAATTTGATGATTTAGACGAGGATGCTCTCCAAGCGGAAAATACTGGCGGCTGGGTGGCATTTTTGCAGCACTATTTTCTCTCGGCATGGGTAGCGCCGAACGAAGAAAAGATTCGCTATTACGCTCGCCCTACTAGTGATAATAACTATTTGTTCGGCTTTACCGGGCCCGCAAAAATGGTACAACCTGGAGATACTGGTGTATGGAGTGCTGATTTTTATGCAGGACCTAAAGACCAAATAGAACTCGAAGAAATATCCGAACATCTGAATTTGACAGTTGATTATGGTTTTCTTTGGTGGATAGCCGTACCACTTTTTAAAGCATTAACCTTTTTCCACGACCTAGTAGGTAACTGGGGATTAGCCATTATCCTACTAACACTTGCAGTAAAAGTAGCATTAGGCTGGGTTTCTGCGAAAGGTTATCGATCGATGGCAAATATGCGCCGAGTGGCGCCAGCTATGAAAAAGTTACAAGAGCGTTACTCCTCAGATCGAGAAAAGTTATCTAAAGAAATGATGGCTTTATACAAAAAGGAAGGCGCAAATCCTTTGGGTGGTTGTCTTCCCATGCTTGCTCCCATGCCCATATTCTTGGCCCTATATTGGGTATTGTTAGAATCAGTAGAGTTACGCCAAGCGCCGTTCATGTTTTGGATTGAAGATCTTTCAGCGATGGACCCTTATTTCATATTGCCGTTGTTGATGGGCGCTAGTACCTACTTAATGCAATCTCTTAACCCTCAGGTTGGCGATCCAATGCAGGTCAAAATGATGAAGCTTATGCCCATCATGTTCACCGTATTGTTCTTATTCTTCCCAGCAGGGCTAGTTTTATATTGGTTAGTGAATAACCTGTTGTCCATTGCCCAGCAAACTTATATCTACAAAAAAGTGGAAAGTGAACGTGCCTAAAGCCTCGGCTTGCATTTTAGCGACGTTTAACACTGTAGTTAGCAAGCCTATGCTGCAACAACGGCAACTCTGAGTTTCGTGATGGAGACAAATCAGGCGTTAAACAATGATCTAATTTGTGCCATTGCTACGCCACCGGGACAAGGCGGTGTGGGTATTGTGCGTTTATCCGGTCAGGGTGCATTTGAAATTGCTACGCAACTATGTGGCAAGCCGTTAATTTCTCGAACCGCTGTCTATACCGATTTCTTTGACGCGGAAGAACTGTTAGACAACGGCTTAGCACTTTGGTTCCCTGGGCCAAACTCTTTTACCGGAGAAGATGTTGTTGAGTTGCAGGGACATGGCGGACCGATAATTCAACACCGAATTTTAAATGCTTTGTGTCATCGCGGCGCTAGATTGGCTCGTCCTGGAGAATTTAGCGAACGGGCCTTCATGAACGGTAAATTGGACCTTGCTCAAGCTGAGGCCGTTGCCGATCTAATTTCATCTACCTCCATTGCTGCGTCTAAAGCTGCGTTGAACACGTTGAAGGGCGCCTTTTCAGAAATGATTACGGCAATTGCCTTAGACATTGCGAATATGCGTGTGCGGGTTGAAGCTGCAATAGACTTCCCTGAAGAAGATATCGAAATTCTTCAAGAAGCGAGAGTTGCAGAAGATATAGCCAAGACTATTACCTCTTTAGAAGCAATATTGGTCCAAGCCAACCAAGGCCGGTTGATTAACTCAGGGATTTCAGTGGCGCTTATTGGTGCACCCAATGTGGGCAAATCGAGTTTATTGAACGCGCTGGCCGGCGAAGAAGCCGCTATTGTGACTAATGTGCC
>Ga0115004_10000258_pt1 | contig 38125 bp, 32 predicted proteins | sample ArcticOcean_MG_C_10_FD_88737 | JGI IMG/M metagenome (GOLD analysis project Ga0115004, IMG submission 88737) | Marine microbial communities from western Arctic Ocean - ArcticOcean_MG_CB11_90 | ecosystem: Environmental > Aquatic > Marine > Oceanic | place: Arctic Ocean: Canada Basin | collected... | reverse complement strand
TGTTTTCTGGAGCAGTAAGACATGGAAACACTCTTTATATCGCAGGAAAAGGTGCTCATTTCGATGGCGACATCAAATCACATACAGACCATGTTTTGAAAGAGCTTCAAAAGGGATTAGAGAGTAATGGATCTTCGATGGAGCAGGTGCTTAAAGTAAATGTTTACCTTGCTGATTTGGCAGACTACAAAGGAATGAATGAAATTTTCAGAGGTCGTTTTGGAAAAAACCCTCCTGTAAGGACAACAGTTGCAACCTATGGGGGTGTTCCAGGAAACTCGTTAGTAGAAATGGACTGCATCGCAGCAGTAGATTAATTTAAAAACAACAATCATGATTAACAGAAGAAAAGCATTAAAATCATTAGCAACCCTTCCCTTTATAGGAAGCTTTTTGGGCGCTAATTCACTAGCAGCAAATCCTAGTTCTGCAGCGATCGTTTCTAGTGTTCGAAGAGATTTCTTTAAAGAATTAGGACTAAGAACCTTTATTAATGCTGCAGGAACTTACACTTCCATGACCGGATCGTTAATGCCCAAGGAGGTCAGTGACGCCATAAGTTATGGTACCACTGAGTATGTAAACCTCGATGAATTACAAGATAAAGTTGGAGAAAGAATTGCCGAGTTATTGGAATGTGAATACGCTACAGTATCTTCTGGTTGTTTTGGTGCCATGAGCATAGGAATGGCCGGGATTCTTACCGGTATGGATCCTAAGAAAGTCAAACAACTTCCTAATACGGAAGGCATGAGAAATGAAGTGATTATTCAAGAATCACATACAATTGGATATGCACAAGCACTTACAAACGTTGGTGCAAAAGTAGTTAAAATAAAAACTGCTAGAGATTTAGAAAAAGCAATTAATAAAAACACAGCCATGCTGTGGTTTCTTAATGCAAATACGGATCAAGGAGCAATCAAATGGGAAGAATTTATTGCGCTTGGTAAAAAATACAATATCCCTACTTTTATAGATTGTGCTGCCGATGTGCCTCCTGTTGAAAACCTTTTTAAATTTACTAAAATGGGGTTTGATTTGGTTGCCTTTTCTGGAGGAAAAGGAATTCGTGGGCCTCAAAGTGCTGGTCTGCTTTTGGGAAAAAGAAAATATATTGAAGCTGCCAGAATGCATACTCCCCCGAGAGGTGAAACCATTGGACGAGGGATGAAAGTAAATAAGGAAGAAGTCCTTGGAATGCTTGCTGCTCTTGAGTTATATTTGCAAAAAGATCATAAAGCCGAATGGGCAATGTGGGAAGCTCAAGTAAAATTAATCAGTGACAGTGCATTGGAAATCAAAGGAGTGGAAACAGAGGTTCATGTTCCTAAATATGCAAACCACGTTCCTAGTTTAAGAATTCGATGGAATCAGAATTTGGTTAAAATAACACCAAATGAAGTCCGTGATCAACTAAAAAATGGGCACCCTTCGATCCAAACTGTTGGAGATAACAGTTCCGTTGGAATAACCACATGGATGATGGTTCCTGGACAAGAACGCATTGTTGCGATAAGAATCAGTGAAATCCTTTCATCAGCAACTTAGAATTATGAATAAAAAATTAATATTTGGATTTCTATTTTTCAATTTAATTCAATTGTCGTGTAGCAATCCTGTTCAAAAAGAGTCGCCTTCTAATTCAGAAGCGAAAGAGGTTTTTGATCCAGAAGCAAAATTAAAAGAGCTTGGCATTGATTTGCCAAGTCCTGCTGCTCCTGTTGCAAATTTTGTGAATGCTGTAAAAGTGGACAACCTTCTTTTTCTATCGGGCAACGGTCCATTAAAAAGTGACGGAAAATTCATAACCGGAAAATTAGGGGAAAACCTAACCATTGAAGATGGCTATGAAGCTGCACGACTTACTGGGATCAATCAAATTGCTATTTTAAAATCCGCCATAGGAGACTTGAGTAAGGTCAAAAGAATTGTTAAAGTTTTGGGAATGGTTAATGCCTCCTCTGATTTTAATGACCATCCAAAGGTTATTAATGGTTATTCTGATTTGATGGTTGAAGTCTTTGGAGACCGAGGAAAACATGCACGTGCAGCAGTAGGAATGGCTTCGCTTCCTTTTAACATTGCTGTAGAAATCGAAATGATTGTTGAAGTAGAATAAATTGTTTTTAAAGATGAAAAAAACAATTTCAATATCTTTTTTAATTTTCAATTTAATTTTTGCGCAATTTATAACTGGGCAAAATTCACAAAAAAATCCCTCTGATGAGTTGCTTAAAGAGAAAGTAGATTCGATCATTCAGATGGGTATCCGAGAAAAAGCTTTTCCTGGAGCACAAGTTTTTCTTTTTAAAGATGATAGCATAAAGTTATTTGAAGCCTATGGTTTTCATACCTATGACTCGATAACTCCTGTAGCTAAAAACGATTTGTATGATTTGGCTTCTGTTACAAAAATCATTGGAAGCACATTGGCTTTTATGAAACTCTATGAATTGTACGGTATTAATTTGGATCAAAAAGTGTCTGAATACATGCCTCTTACAAAAAGGAGTAATAAAAAAAACACCACTTTTAGAGAAGTTTTAGCGCATCAAGCGGGATGGTCGCCTTATATCACGCATCAAAATACGGTTTTTAGAAAAAATGGGGAGTTTAAATCCAGAACACTTTCCAATAAAAAAAGTAATCGCTACCCCTATGCATTAAGTGATTCCCTCTATATTTTTAAAAACTACCAAATGAAAATCATGCGGAGGATTAAAAAAACTCCAGTAGAAAATATTGGAAAATATCGCTATTCTGGATTGTGGTTTTTCTTGTTGCCTGAACTGGTCAAAAAACTGAGTGGCTTGTCTTTTAATGCATTTTTAGACACTCATTTCTTTCAGCCCTTGGAAGCCAAAAGACTTACTTTCAATCCAAGCCTTAAGTTTAAACAGAAAAAAATCGTTCCTACTGAAAAAGATTCCTTATTTAGAAAAACTCTTGTAAAAGGATGGGTACATGACGAAGCTGCAGGGCTTATGGGTGGGGTTTCTGGGAATGCAGGGCTTTTTTCTGATGCAAAGTCTCTTTCAAAAATCCTTCAAATGCTTTTGAATAAAGGAACTTATAAGGGTAAAAAATATTTAAAAGCTGAGACAATAGAATTATTTAGCTCACAGGCTTATCCATCATCTGAAAATCGACGTGGATTGGGCTTTGACAAACCCAGCCTAGACTCTGATTCTTCGTCTTATCCCTCTGAAATTTGTTCCCCTGAAAGTTATGGTCACAGTGGATTTACAGGGACATTTGTCTGGATCAATCCGACCCACAATAGTTTTATGATTTTTCTTTCTAATCGCGTTTTTCCAACAAGAGCGCAAAAAGCAATCTATAGTCTTGGAATAAGAGGGAAAATATTAGATGTCCTTCTTGAGAATTAATTAGGTTCTATGGCTAATTTCTTACTTACAAATTTTCCAAGTTCCCTGCCTTGTCTTAAACCTTCCACTATCGCTTTTCTGTAATGGATCCCAGCGTATAACCTACTAATTGCAGCTTCCTCAGCCGCATGATTGAACGACTTAAAGGTTCTTATTGGAAGATCATAAACTAATTCTGTGTCGTCCTCAAAAGAAATATTGTCTCCAAAAAAATCCGTCAAAGCAACCGAAGCCGCTCCAGAAACTACGGAGTGACCACTGGTATATTCAGGAAAAGGGGGCGTTTGAAGGACAGGGTACCAACTTTCATCAATTGTCCGATTGATTAATGTTTCGGGGCGTATTAAATTACTTCTGTATTTCTCATCCCAACAACTGATAAATGCATCTGCAACTGCAATAGAAGTTTTGGCGTAGGCAGCTACTGTTTTATATACATCAGCATTTAAATTTCTGGAAACAATTTTTGTAATTCCAATCCAGTGTGCTCCAGGGCTTATTTTTTTCAAAGCGAACATCACATGCCCTTTATGAGTTGAGACATAAGGATTACAATCCCAAAACTTTGCGATTTCCTTTCGCTCATCCTCGTTCTCATTGTTTTGAATTTCTTTTACTATTTTGTAAACTTCTTGAAGTTCTTTATAAAACTCAGAGTCTGGATCCATTGAAAAAGCAGGTGGCGGTTCTGGTTGAAATTGTGCAGCACTTTCAATCACAAAAGGTCTGATTTTACTCCAGTGGGGTTCAATTCCGTCCATATAGTCTGGGGGGGTAGGTTGCCATCGAGAAGGGCTGTCATAATCTACTGTAAATTTTGGGTAAGTCCTTGATTCATTATAGTTGTCAGATTTGTACCACAACCTTATTTCATCTGATACTTTCTCTGCATAAACCTTAGATGCTAAATAGACTTTCGGATTTATTTTTTCCCAATTAGAAAATAATTTTTCTTCATATTCCATAATCATTTGCTGAGAAAAGATGAGGCTTTTACCAACTTCTAAAAATGCAACTAGAGCTGCTAACTTATGATTCACAAGCGTATCTTTTGACTTTGAAATTCCTTTAAAATCTCTTAACATCCCTTTTAAGCTCTTATAATTATTCTGCTGTTCTTGTGCCAATATTTCATGGGAAGCGATGTTAGAATAGACATAAATCCGACTGGCGACAGGAGGGGAAAAGATGTCATGCACCATAACCGAAGTGAGTTGGTCTTGGGCATCGTGAAAATCATTCGTTGTAATTTCTATTGGGGAATATTTATTCTCACAACCAACAAAAGTTACACTAAGAAATAAAAGCGTTAATAACAGATTCGGAATTTTCATAATAAAATCACTTGAAGTTAAGAAAGAATAAATTTAGTAAAACTTATTTTGACCTTATTGCTTTAAAAAAACAATATTCCTTTTTAATCCCTCATGCTTTGTTCTGCTTATTGCACTATTTTTAAAAATTGTATTGAACGTTTCTGAAGTCAATTCCTCCCAATCTTTTTTAGAGTAATTTAATATTTCAGGCTTGGAGTTAAACAAGGGTTCATTGTGTTGTTTAGAAAAGCGATTCCATGGACAAACGTCTTGACATACATCACATCCAAAAGCCCAATTGTCCATTTTCCCTTGAAACTCCGTTGGTAGTTGATCCTTTAATTCGATGGTTAAATAAGAAATACATTTTGTCGCATCGAGTTGATAAGGGGCTACAATCGCTTCAGTTGGGCAGGCGTCAATGCAGGCGGTGCAGGTGCCACAATGGTCTGTGGTAGGAAGGTCATATTCCAAGTCCAAGTCCAAAATCATTTCTGCAATAAAAAAATAAGAGCCTACTTTTTGTGCAATCAAATTGGTGTTTTTTCCGATCCACCCCAAACCGCTTTTTTCAGCCCAAGCCCGGTCCATGACCGGTGCTGAATCAACAAAAACCCTTCCGTTGACCTCTCCTATTTCTTGGTGGATGAATCTAAACAGTTCCTTAAGCTTCTCCTTAATAACAAAATGGTAGTCGGCACCATAGGCATATTTCGAGATTTTTGGAGTACCTTCTGGCTGTTGCTCGTCAGAATAATAGTTCAACAAAACAGAGATCACACTTTTCCCTCCTGGAACCAAAAGACGAGGATCGAGGCGCTTGTCAAAATGATTTTCCATATAACCCATTTTTCCGTTTCTTTCGGCCTTAAGCCATGACTCTAAACGAGGGGCTTCTTCTTCTAAAAATTCAGCTTTTGAAATACCACAAGAAAGAAAACCCAAGCGTTTAGCTTCCGCTTTAATTGCTGAAGAATATTTAGATTTTTGAATCATTTAACACAAAGAAAATTTACTATTCTAATGAGTTTGCTGCATTGCAATTTAAATGATTTTTACTTAAAACAATCCGCCTTGATTATTTTTTGCGCGTCCGAGATGGATATACGCTCGTTCAGTCACTTCTCTTCCTCTTGGGGTGCGGACCAGAAATCCTTGTTGAATTAAGAAAGGTTCATAAACCTCCTCAATCGTTTCTCCATTTTCTGAAACCGCAGTAGCAAGTGTTGTTATTCCAACAGGACCTCCCTTAAATTTATCTATTAATGTAGTTAGAATTTTATTGTCCATATCATCTAGACCATGGGCATCGACATTAAGCGCCTCCAAAGCATATTTGGTGATTTTCATTTCTATCGAACCATCACTTTTAATTTGTGCAAAGTCTCTTACCCTTCTGAGTAATCCATTTGCAATCCTTGGAGTTCCTCGGCTTCTGCCTGCAATCTCAACAGTTGCATCCGGGGAAATGGGAACTTTAAGTATGTTCGAACTTCTTTCTACAATCGTAGAGAGCAATTCGGTGTCATAGTACTCTAATCTACACGTAATGCCAAAACGAGCACGCATCGGGGCGGTTAGCAGCCCAGAGCGAGTCGTTGCTCCGACCAGTGTAAAAGGGTTAAGATTAATCTGAACGGAACGCGCATTAGGACCCGTTTCGATCATAATATCAATTTTATAATCCTCCATCGCAGAATAAAGATATTCTTCTACAATAGGACTCAGGCGATGTATTTCGTCAATGAATAGTATGTCACGGGGTTGAAGGTTGGTTAGTAAACCTGCTAAATCTCCTGGCTTGTCCAAAACAGGCCCTGAGGTCATCTTAATTCCTGCTTCAAGCTCACTGGCAAGGATGTAAGCCAAAGTTGTTTTACCTAAACCTGGAGGGCCGTGAAACAATGTGTGATCTAGTGCTTCCTCACGCTGATTAGCTGCAGCTACAAAAACCTTGAGGTTTTCCAATATTGTTTCTTGACCAGCGAAATCATCAAAGCTTATGGGACGTAAAGCTCTATCAACGTCCTGTTGTTCTTCAGAAAAATTTTGGTCTGTTGGATCTAAGTTTTCGTTCATCCTTCCAAAGATAGTCGATTCTAGAGAATTTACACTTCTTTAAACATAGTGTCCTTCTGAAAGCTGATCTAGTTTTTTAGAATTAATTATTTTTATTTGTTTACCCTTCAATTCTACCCATGCTTATTCCTGAAAAAAAGAAAGTATCCGGATTAATGATTAAAATCATTTTTTAGCCTAAAAATAAAATCTACATTTTGAATCTTAACCATCGCCCTGATGAAACAGTTTTTATTTTTCAGCTTCGTGTATTTTAACTTCTTCTTGGATACTCAACTTGAAGTAACTGCAGAGCTTCGACCCCGATTTGAATATCGTCATGGATACAAACAATCTTTTCAAGATGAGGTTAAAGCAGCTACTTTTATTTCTCAAAGAATTGGTTTTAATATAGACTTCAAATCGGAACATTTTGATTTTTATATGAGTTTTCAAAACATTCGAGTTTGGGGAAATATTCCCCAACTTAATACTACCGATAAATACGGAATTGCTTTGCATCAAGCTTGGGCAAATTAGAAAATATCACCAAATAATTCTTTAGAAATTGATCGGCAAGAATTGGTCTATGATAACAGTCCAATCTTTAAGAATTGATTGTTTATCTAAAATCAAAAAGAGACCCTCTAGAGGATCTCTTTTTGATTATGAGTAAGTTTATGCTTAATGCTGTAATTCTTCTTCAGCTTCTTTTAAAGGAATATTTTGGGGAACAAAATCCTCTTCATGTCCTGGCTTAGAATAATCGTATGCCCAACGATGTACGTGAGGAATTTCACCTGGCCAGTTACCGTGCATGTGTTCAACAGGAGCTGTCCACTCCAAAGTATTCGATTTCCAAGGGTTTTGTTCTGCTGGTTTTCCGTAGAACATACTGTGAATAAAATTATAAAGGAACACCAATTGTGCTGCTCCAGCGATTAAGGCAAAAATAGTGATAACCACATTGATATTGGCCAAATCGTCAAAGTAAGGAAATGCCGTGTTGGTATAATATCGTCTTGGTAAACCAGCCATCCCGATAAAATGCATTGGTAAAAAGACACCGTAAGCACAAACTGCGGTCACCCAGAAATGAACATAACCGAGATTCTTGTTCATCATCGTACCAAACATTTTGGGGAACCAATGATATACCCCTGCAAAAAATCCGTACAAAGCAGAGATACCCATTACTAAGTGGAAGTGAGCTACTACGAAATAGGTGTCATGCACGTTGATGTCAAGCGTGCTATCTCCCAATATTATGCCTGTGAGTCCTCCAGATATAAAGGTAGAAACCAAACCGATTGAAAAGAGCATTGCCGGATTCAATTGAAGATTTCCTTTCCACAATGTTGTGATATAATTAAAAGCTTTAACAGCAGAGGGAATTGCAATAAGCAAAGTTGTAAATGTAAATACTGATCCTAGGAATGGATTCATTCCTGAGATAAACATGTGATGTCCCCAAACAATGGTAGACAAGAATGCAATGGCTAAAATAGACGCAACCATCGCGCGGTATCCAAATATGGGTTTACGTGCATTCGTTGCAATAACTTCAGAAGTAATTCCAAGTGCCGGTAGTAATACAATGTATACTTCTGGGTGGCCAAGAAACCAAAACAAGTGTTCATACAATACGGGGGATCCGCCTTGATAATGTAAAACCTCTCCTTGAATAAAGATATCTGACAGAAAGAAAGAAGTACCAAAACTTCTGTCCATTATTAATAATAAAGCCGCAGATAACAAAACTGGAAATGAAACAACACCAATAATTGCGGTAACAAAAAATGCCCAAATTGTTAAAGGTAAACGCGTCATGGTCATTCCCTTTGTTCTAAGATTAATGACTGTAACAATATAATTTAACGATCCCAAAAGTGAGGAAGCAATGAAAATTGCCATAGAGACCAACCAAAGTGTCATTCCCAAACCAGATCCGGGTTGTGCTTGTGGTAAGGCACTCAGAGGAGGATAGATGGTCCAACCAGCAGCGGCAGGTCCAGCTTCAACAAAAAGAGAACAAACCATAATAACACTTGATAAGAAAAACATCCAATAAGAAATCATATTTAAAAGTCCAGACGCCATGTCTCTGGCGCCAATCTGAAGTGGAATCAGAAGGTTACTAAAAGTTCCACTCAATCCTGCTGTCAAAACAAAAAACACCATGATGGTTCCATGAATCGTAACCAATGCGAGGTATACGTTAGGATCCATTATACCGTCAGGAGCCCACTTGCCTAACAAGACTTGCATCACACCCATTGGCTGCTCTGGCCAAGCCAGCTGAAGTCTAAAGAGCAAAGACATTGCAATCCCAATGATACCCATAAATATACCTGTAATAAGATATTGCTTGGAAATCATTTTATGATCTTGACTAAAAATATATTTAGTTACAAAAGTTTCTTTGTGATGATGTCCGTGATCCTCTTCGTGTAATTGTGCTGCTGTTGACATAACCTTTATTTATTTTATTAATTATTGAATTACCTGAGCAAAAGTTTGCTGATTAGCTATCCATTTTTCAAATTCTTCAGGTGTTTCAACAATAATTTTCATTTGCATGTTATAATGTGAAGCACCACATATTTTATTACAAAGCAATAAATAATCAAAAGCATAAGGCTCTAAAGCCTCTTCTCCGTTTGCAACCAATGCTTTGCTGTTCTCTACTCTTATTTTATTTATTTTTTTGACTTTGGCCACAACATCTGGATTTTGTCTCATGTCACTTGTTGTTGTAACAGGTACAAAAGCAAACTCGGTGATCATTCCAGGAACACAATTCATTTGCGCTCTAAAGTGAGGCATGTATGCAGAGTGAAGTACGTCTTGAGAACGCATTTTGAAAACAACTTCTCTGCCCACAGGCAAGTGAAGTTCTTGAACAACTACATCATCAAACCCATTTGGGTCAGTAGCGTCAATTCCCACTTGATTTTTACCGTCAAAGTCTTGTAAGAAACGAACATTTGCGTCTCCTAAAACACCATCATCTCCAGAATAACGTGCTTTCCAGTTGAACTGCTGAGCGTATAACTCAATGACAAGTGAGTCCTCGTCTTCTTCCACCGACATAATATTTGTCCAAGTATACAATCCATAGAGAATCAATCCTGCCAATACGATAACTGGAATGATGGTCCAAACGGCTTCTAGTCTATCGTTGTCAGCATAGAAGTAAGCTTTTTTACCTTTTTCTCCGCGATACTTATAAGCAAAATAATGGAGTAATGCTTGTGTTATGGTTTGAACAAAAAAGATAATTGCAAAGGAAATCCACATCAAATTATCATAATCAGCTCCATGTTCAGAAGAAGCATCAGGAAGCAAAACATCTCCCCACTTCCAAAATGAAAATAGTGTCAAAGCATAGATGAAAATCAAAAATGCAAACATCAACTTTCCATTAAGCTGATTGTCATCATCATCCGCAACCTGAGTGTTGACTTTTGGCGTTTGAGACAATTCAAATATTTTTGTGATTTGCCAAATGGCTATCGCAATTAATGCTAGAACCGTAAGTGTCAGTAAAACCGTCATTTATTTCTTACAATTTATTGTTTAATAATGAAAACGTTCACTCTCTCCCATGAAAGGATCTCCCTCTGCATGAAGTGGTGCTTTCGAAATCTCTTTGAATACTACATAAATAAACAGGCCAAAGAAGAATAAAAATCCTCCTATTTCCGGAATCCCTATGAACCATTGATCTCCAACTGCTGATGGCATGATCATGTTAAATATGTCTATATAATGTCCTAGAAGAATTACTATTCCGGCCATTACTATAAAATAATTAATTCTTTTATAATCACTATTCATAAGGAGTAATAATGGAAATATAAAGTTCATCACCAACATTCCAAAAAACGGAAGGTTGTAATCCTCAATTCTAGTAATGAAATAAGTTACTTCTTCTGGAATGTTTGAATACCAAATCAGCATGAATTGAGAAAACCATAAATAGGTCCAAAAGACACTGATACCAAACATAAACTTTCCTAAATCATGAATGTGACTGTCATTCACCTTTTCTAGGTATCCTTTTGATTTAAGGTAGATTGTAACTAAAGCAATCGCTGTGATTCCAGAAACAAACATGCTTGCAAAGACATACCATCCAAACAAAGTACTGAACCAGTGCGGGTCAATGGACATGATCCAGTCCCAAGACATCATGGATTCAGTAACGATATAAAAAACTAGGAAGCCTGCAGAGATTCTAAAGTTTTTCTTGTGATTTGAAATATCATTGGCTTTATCTTGCGCCAAAGAAAATTTTCTAGAAAAATACCTGTATGTTGACCATCCTGCTATATAAAATAAGGCACGAGCTAAGAAAAAAGGAACGTTTAAAAAACCTGTTTTTGAAGCAATTAATTTATCATGAGCTACGACTTCAGGATCCATCCATATGAATAAATGATTCATGTGAAGACCAGAGAGTACAAGAATTACAAACACGATAAGTGCTCCTGGTAAAAGGTAGCCTGTTATTCCCTCCATGACACGATATAGTGCAGGAGACCACCCGGCTTGTGCTGCTCTTTGTATTGCATAAAATGCCAATACACCCAACGATATCATAAAAAAGAAAAATGCAGCTACATACAAAGCAGCCCATGGCTTATTTTGCAATTGGTGTAACAAATGCTCTCCGTGAGCGTCGTCTGCATGGCTATTATCTTCATGAGAAGCGCCATGAGTGTTTTCTTGTTCGGCATCAGTAGCATGATCTGCTCCATGAGCAGCTTCTTGCTGGTGCTCGTCACCATGATGCACTTCGGCAACCATAGCTTGCGCTTCTTTAACCGTGCTTGGCATAGAAAGAAAACCATAGACCAAGCCTAAAAATCCAACCACCATAAAGACGATGGAGAAGTTTCTTAATTTATTTGTAAAAGTATACATACTGCAATTCAATAAATTATTTCTTAATCAAGTTTTGACGAAGTTCCATCACGTGTTGCGCGATTTGCCAGCGTTCTATTGCGTTTACTTGTCCTGCATGAGATCCCATTGCATTTTTACCATACATTAAAACATGATAAACACTTCCAGGAGTAATCTCACGATCTGCATAACTGGGTACCCCCAGAAATTTTTCTCTGGTCATCAATATTCCTTGACCATCTCCTTTAGATCCGTGACAAACTGCACAATAAATTCCGTACAATTCCTTTCCCTCTGCTAAATGTTCAGGAGTATTTACTATTCTAGATAACAAATTTTGTTTGGCATCTTCATAACCTTCGTTGGTGTCAGCATAATCATAAGGCTCCCAACCTCTAGCTACTGTTCCATCTACAGGAATTTGTGCCTCAATTCCATTTGCAAAAGCATCAGAATCGGCATAAGTCTCATATCCAACAGGCTCATACATGTTCGGGAAATATTGATAATTTGGTTTCGCTGGGTTAAAACAAGATTGCACAACCAAAGCCACGATCGTAAATATCAATAAAGAGAAATAGTTTTTCATTTTATCCCTTTTTATCTGTTAATGTTATTTCAATTGCCCCAGTCTTTTCCAATAAAGTCTTGAGTTCTTCTTCATTGTTATGAATTTCGATCTCAACTAAAAACTTATCATCAGTAGTTAAAGGGTTTGGGTTTTCAGCTTCTTTAAAAGGCCACAACTTACTTCTTAAGTAGAAAGTTATTACCATTAAATGCGCTGCAAAAAATATTGTCAATTCAAACATAATTGGAACGAATGCAGGCATGTTTTCCAAGTAAGAAAAACTAGGTTTTCCTCCAATATTTTGAGGCCAGTCTTCTATCATTATATAATTCATCATCCATATGGAAACACAAAAACCAATGCAACCATAGATGAATGCCATGATTGAAATTCGGGTATCTGCAAGTCCTAGTACTTTGTCCAAACCATGGACTGGAAAAGGAGTATAGACCTCTTCGATGTGATGCTTTTCTGCACGTATGTCTTTGACTGCCGCTAAAAGCACATCGTCGTCGTCGTAAAGCGCATGTATTACTTGATTGCTCATTTTTTGCCTTCTCTTAATTTTTTATATTTTTCTCCCGATGATTTTAAAATCGTTTTTACTTCTGCCTGAGCAATCACTGGGAATGTTCTGGAGTACAATAAGAATAACACAAAGAAAAAACCAATTGTTCCTATAAAGATACCTATGTCCACAAATGTTGGGGAAAACATCGTCCATGAAGACGGTAAATAATCCCTGTGAAGTGAGGTTACAATAATTACAAATCTTTCAAACCACATCCCAATATTTACTACTATTGATATGATAAATGAAAACACAATGCTTGTTCTCAATTTTTTAAACCACATAAACTGAGGTGAAAATACATTACAGGTCATCATCGACCAATAAGCCCACCAATAAGGCCCCGTGGCTCGGTTCAAAAATGCGTATTGTTCGTATTCTACTCCTGAATACCAAGCAATGAAAAGCTCGGTAATATAAGCAACCCCGACTATAGAACCCGTAATCATAATCACGATATTCATTAATTCTATATGCTGTACGGTGATGTAATTTTCTAAATTAGAAACTTTACGCATGATAATCAAAAGCGTATTTACCATCGCAAAACCAGAGAATATTGCTCCCGCTACAAAGTAAGGAGGAAATATTGTAGTATGCCATCCTGGAATTACTGAAGTAGCAAAATCAAACGATACGATCGTATGAACTGACAATACCAAAGGGGTTGCTAAACCCGCAAGTACTAATGATACCTCTTCAAAACGTTGCCAGTCTTTCGCTCTTCCACTCCATCCAAAACTCAACAAGCTGTAAATCTTTTTCTGAAAAGGTCGTACTGCGCGATCTCGAATCATTGCAAAATCTGGAAGCAAGCCTGTCCACCAGAATACCAAGGAAACAGATAGATAAGTCGATATTGCAAACACATCCCAAAGTAGAGGAGAATTGAAATTCACCCATAAAGAACCAAAAGAATTTGGAATAGGCAATACCCAATAAGCCAAACAAGGTCGACCCATGTGTATGATTGGGAAAAGTCCTGCTTGTATTACAGAAAATATTGTCATGGCTTCCGCAGAACGGTTAATTGCCATACGCCATTTTTGTCTGAACAAAAGTAATACGGCTGAAATCAGTGTTCCGGCATGCCCAATTCCTACCCACCATACAAAGTTTGTAATGTCCCATGCCCAACCTACGGTTTTGTTTAGTCCCCAAGTTCCGATACCTGTAGAGATTGTGTATATAATACAACCAATACCCCACATAAATGCGGTTAGTGCGATGCCAAAAACAATCCACCACTGGCGATTTGCTTTACCTTCAACAGGAGCCGCTACATCAACAGTAACATCATGATAGGTTTTATCACCTGTTACTAAAGGTTTTCTTATCGGTGCTTCGTAATGAGATGCCATACGATTTATTTTATTCTATTTTTTTAAGGTTGATCTGTATTTCTTACTTTGGTTTGGTACATAACGTTCGGTTTTGTTCCAACAGACTCCAACAAGTGATACATTCTATCGTTATCCTTTAATTCAGTTACTTTACTGGACTTATCATTGATGTCTCCAAAGGTCATCGCGCCACTACTACATGCATTTGAACACGCCGTTTGGAATTCACCATCTTCAATTTGACGTCCCTCTAACTTGGCATCTAAGATTGTTTTTTGTGTCATTTGAATACACATAGAACATTTCTCCATTACCCCTCTTGATCTTACAACCACATCAGGATTAAGAACCATACGTCCTAAATCATTGTTCATGTGGTAGTCAAACTCATCATTCTTATTGTAAAGAAACCAGTTAAATCTTCTTACTTTATAAGGACAGTTGTTGGCACAATATCTTGTTCCCACACAACGGTTATAGGCCATGTGGTTTTGTCCTTGGCGACCATGAGAAGTTGCTGCCACAGGGCAAACAGTTTCACAAGGCGCGTGGTTACAATGCTGACACATCACCGGCTGGAATGCTACTTGAGGATTCTCAGAAGCTTTTTCCATTTGACCGAAAGTCGTAAGCGAATCAGACAAACCAGAAATATCATCTTTTGTTTGATCATCCCCTTCAAAAGTTTCCTCTGAAGAATAATAACGGTCAATACGCAACCAGTGCATGTCTCTTGACTTTCTTATTTCAGACTTACCAACTACAGGTACATTGTTTTCTGAATGACAAGCAATAACACACGCACCACATCCAGTACATGCATTCAAGTCAATTGATAAATTGAAATGATGTCCTATGGAACGATCAAAAGATTGCCACATGTCTACTTCAGGAGAAGTGACTTCAAATTCAATATGATTTTTAGAAACCTTTGGAATTGCATTCCAATGTTCTTTGTCTTTGGTGTTAAATATTTCTAAAGTAGTTTCCTTAATAATATCTCCTCGACCCATCAAAGTGTTGTGCAACTGAACACAAGCAAATTCATGGAATCCATCTACTGGAGTTATGCTGACCTGTTGGACGCTGTCAAAGTTATTATAAAGTGTATAGGCGTTAACCCCTACTTGCATTTCATCGTTTAATCCTTTTCTTTCACCATATCCAAAAGAAAGGCCAACAGTTCCTACTGCTTGTCCAGGTTGAATCAAAACAGGAGCAACAAGAGTTTTATTTCCAACTTTAACTTGAGCATAACTTCCATTTAATGCACCATTCGCAACGTTTACGTTTTTCAGACCGATTGATTTTGCATCGGCAGAAGAAATGGTGAGGTAGTTGTCCCAAGAAATACGACTTATTGGGTCAGGAAATTCTTGAAGCCATGGATTATTTGACTGCTGTCCATCTCCCATTCCCGTTTTAGAATATAAAACCAAAGCCATTCCATTTGTTGAATTGGCTGAAAGAGTTTTAAGATTGTAAGCAATATTAATCAAATTAGCTTCATCGACTTCAATATTAGAGTTAGAAGAAATATAACCATCATGTAGCACTTTACTCCATGGTTTTCCTTCTAATATAGTTTCTTCCCAATTGGCTTTAATTACATCATAATAACTTGATTCGCTATTGGATAGTTTCAACAAAATATCTTGAAACTGTTGAGTGTCAAATAAAGGCCGAATTGTTGGTTGTGCCAATGCATAATGCCCAGCTTTAAATTCATAATCTCCCCAACTTTCTAAGTAATTAGGAGTGGCGGCGATATATTGCGCTGAGGCAGCAGTTTCGTCTTCTTTTGAAGAGAAAGAAACGGACAATTCTAATTTTTCGAATGCTGAAATAAATTCAGAAGCATTCGGTAGAGTGTATCCAGGATTAATCCCAGCAGTGAGTAAACCTTTTACTTTTCCACTTTTAATGTCTTCAATCAATTCCATCATTGCCTTGTCATCTCCTTGACGGATCAACCTAGGCTGAGCAACATCCATAACCTCACTTTGGAGGTAATTGTTTATTGCTAAAACGATTTCTTGAGCAGCTACGTCGTTTATACCTGAAACTACTACACCTTTATTTTTTGAAGCTTTCAAACGACTCACTGCATTTGTAACCGCTTTTTGAACCTCAGGGTTCAAATCACTCTTTAATGAAGTGTTGGTTAACTGTGCATATATTTGAGCAATTACCTTTTTATGTGTTGCTGGAGTTGAAGGAACTCTTTTGTCTGCATTTGCACCAGAAAGTGTCATGTTTGACTCAAACTGAATGTGGTGAGACATTTTAGAGTGACCGTGTCCTTTTACAGGAATTCTTCCCTTTGTATAGGAACTATCGTGTCCTCCCCCATGCCAATCTCCTAGAATATCAGCAGCGACAGAAACAATGGTTTCGGCTTTAGAGAAATCGTAATCCGCTAGGGCACGAACTCCATATGCATTTTCAAAGGCAGCCAATGCTGCACTTGAAGAAATTGCATCATAAACTACGTGAGATACGTTTGGATATTCTTCTTTAAAACCTTCAATTATTTTATTAGTAGTCGGACTCGCAAAAGTTTGCGTTAAAAGAACAACTGGCTTATTGGTTGCAGCAAGTGCTTTTAATTTTGCCGTTACTTGTTTATTTAAATCAGACCAAGAAACGTCCTCTCCGTTGGCTTTGGGTCCTTGTAGTCTTTTTATATCGTAAAGGGATAAAACAGAAGCATGAACACGAGCGTTTGCACCGCCAAGTGTTGGAGCATCAGGATTATTTTCAACCTTAATCGGTCTTCCCTCACGGGTTTTAATCAATACACTTGCAAAATCAAAACCATCTGCAATTGTTGTGGCATAGTAATTGGCTATTCCTGGACGAATTTGTTCAGGCTGAACGACATAAGGAACAGACTTAATAACAGGGCCTTCGCAAGCAGCAAGTGATGCCGCAGCAGTACTAAAACCTACATACTTTAGAAAGTCACGGCGGTTGGTGCTCGACTCGCTTAAGGTCTCTTCATCTCCCAAAAACTCATCTACTGGAATTTTTTCTACAAATTCATTTTGTTCCAGCTTTTGTACAACTTCGCTTTCTTGATCGAGTTGCTCAACGCTTTTCCAATAAATCTTATTTGACGACATAGATTATATTATAGTTTAACCGTTTTCTTTAATAGTGACATTTTCCACATTCCAACCCTCCCATTTGGGCGACTGTGAGTTTCTCTACTCCATACTTCTTAGACAACTCATCATGAATTTTAGCATAATATTCATTGCCTTCAACTTTCACATTGGTCTCTCTGTGGCAATTGATACACCAGCCCATTGTTAGCGGAGAATATTGATACATGATTTCCATTTCTTCGACTGGACCATGGCATTTTTGACATTCAATTCCTCCCACTTCAACATGCTGGGCATGATTAAAGTAAACAAAGTCTGGAAGGTTATGTATTCTTACCCATTTAACAGGCTTGGTCTTTCCTGTATAGGATTGATTTTCTTCATCCCAACCAACAGCAGTGTAAAGTTTCTTGATTTCGTTGGTGTAAAATTCTTTTGTGTATCCGTTTTCCAAATCCTCTTCGCCATTGTATTCTGCAATATTCTTATGACAGTTCATACAAACATTTAATGCAGGAATTCCTGAGTGCTTAGAAACTCTAGCGGAGGAATGACAATACTTACACTCAATTTGATTTGCACCTGCATGAATTTTGTGAGAGTAGTGAATGGGTTGAACCGGCATGTATCCCTGATCAACTCCAACTTGCATCAAAAATCCATAAGCAAAATAAGCACTGCTCAATAAAAGCAGAATAACGGAAACAAATACTAAAAATTGATTTTGAATAAACAACTTCCAGATTGGAGTTCTTTTTTCTTTAATTGTTGAAGGAACTATATCTACTCCACTCGCAACTGCGATTCTCATTAAAGTTTTTTGAACTAAAAACAACATTACAATGAGTAATGCAAACACAAGCCCTAAGGCTGCCAGTATGATCTCATTTGAAACACCTGAAGGTGCTGCCGCTACAACAGTAGCTCCTTGCGCAGCAGCTGGAGCAGCTGGCGGTGTGTAATCTGTGTAAGCAAGAATATTGTCAATGTCTGCATTTGAAAGCAGTGGAAAGGCCGTCATCGCTGTTTTGTTGTATTCTTCCCAGATCGCAACAGCTTGTGCATCTCCTGCCTTTATCATTGCCGAACTGTTCTTAATCCAACTGTACAACCACTCCTTGTCATATTTTGCTGAAACTCCTTTAAGAGCAGGACCCACAGCTTTTTTGTTTAATTTATGACAGGCAGCACAGTTTGCGTTGAAAAGCTTTTTACCTGATGCCACATCTGCTTCTTGAGCAAAAGATGAGTTCAATGAAATTAATGAAAAAAGTAGGGAGAAAATGAAGAACAATCCTAAAGGATTTAGCTTCTTTGACATTATTTTATTTTTTTATAGATACGGTCGTGCAAAATATTTTTTCTAAATATTGTACAAAAATAAGTCATAGACTTGTGAAGTTAAAGGGTATAAATTAACAATTTTGTAATTTATATTCTTTCTAAATAGCCTTATTATTTAAATCAAAATTCTTGTTGATTCTATCTAAATTTTTTGTTTTTTTGTTGTATGCATAAAGTTAATTTTTCTTGGGCAGTCACCTCAGTTGCCCTCTATTTGTTGTCCTTAAATATCATGGCTCAGGAAACCTTTGTGAAAGTTGAGCAAGATGAGCTCATAAAGAAACTATTGACTTTAAAAAAAGAGATTGATAACGAGACGTATGCCTCACAATTTTTCACCATTCAGCTTTACTACGGGAAATATGAAGTTGCAAAAAGAATAATTAAAGTATTTAAAAAAAACTATCCTGAATGGGATGTTGATTTGAGTTTTGAAACGCCAAACTACAAAGTACAAGTGGGTCGATTCAAACAATACTACAATGCATTAGAAAAGCTTAATGAAATCAAAAAAGGTTATCCTGGTGCTTTTCTATTAACGTTGAAGAATTAAAGTTTTTTCTTGACTGCCACTTCTTGGAAGCATTCAAGTGTATCTCCTTCTTGTATTTCGTTGTAATTCTTAACCTGGAGTCCACAGTCATAGCCTTTGGCAACCTCTTTGGCATCGTCTTTAAAACGTTTCAATGAAGACAAGAATCCTGAATGAACCACAACTCCTTCACGGATAATTCTGATTCCAGAATTTCGAAATATTTTTCCAGTTATTACCATACACCCTGCAACGGTTCCAACTTTAGAAATTTTATAAGTTTCTCTGATTTCTGCAGTCCCTGTAATTTCTTCTTTCATTTCAGGAGATAACATTCCTTCCATGGCGTCTTTGACATCGTTGATAGCATCATAGATGATGGAGTAAGATCGAATGTCGATTTCCTCTTTGTCTGCTATTGATCTTGCATTCCCCATTGGGCGAACATTAAATCCAATAACAATTGCGTCTGAAGCAGAGGCCAAAAGAACATCTGATTCTGTAATGGCACCAACTCCTTTGTGTATTATGTTAACTTGAATTTCTTCAGTCGATAGTTTTTGTAGAGAATCCGTAAGTGCTTCTACTGAACCATCTACATCTCCTTTTAGGATTAAATTAAGTTCTTTAAATTCTCCTAAAGCAATCCTTCTTCCGATTTCATCCAAAGTAATGTGACGCTGAGTTCTAACATTCTGTTCCCGTTGAAGTTGCGTTCTTTTGGCAGCAATTTGTTTGGCCTCTTTTTCGTCTTCCAGTACGTTAAAATTATCTCCTGCTTGAGGTGCTCCATCGAGTCCTAAAACTGAAACAGGTGAGGAAGGCGGAACGGCGTCAAGCGCATTTCCACGTTCATCAAACATTGCTTTAATTTTTCCACTATGTTTTCCAGCCAAAATGTAATCTCCAACATTCAAAGTTCCTGTTTGAACCAGAATCGTAGAAACATAACCCCGTCCTTTATCTAGAAATGCTTCAACAACAGTTCCTTTAGATTTTCGATTAGGATTTGCTTTTAATTCAAGAATTTCCGCTTCAAGTATTACTTTTTCTAAAAGCTCTTTAATTCCAGTTCCCTTTAGGGCTGAGATATCTTGTGATTGGATTTTACCTCCCCAATCTTCAACCATCAGATTCATTCCAGCAAGCGCTTCTTTTATTTTTTCTGGATTTGAATTGGGCTTATCAATTTTATTAATTGCAAAAATAATTGGTACCCCTGCCGCTTGCGCGTGACTGATTGCCTCTTTTGTTTGAGGCATAATGTCATCATCCGCAGCAACTACAATAATTGCAATATCAGTAACCTGAGCACCACGAGCTCGCATGGCTGTAAAAGCCTCGTGTCCTGGTGTATCTAAGAAAGTGATCTTCTGATCGTCTTTCAACGTTACAGAATACGCACCAATGTGTTGTGTTATTCCACCAGATTCCCCAGCAATTACATTTTCTTCTCTTATATAATCTAGTAATGAAGTTTTTCCATGATCAACATGTCCCATTACGGTTACGATCGGAGCACGTGGTTTTAAATCTTCCTCAACATCCTCTTCTTCATCGATGTTTTCTTCTAGCTCAGTTTTAACAAACTCAACTTGATAGCCAAATTCATCCGCAACAATAGATAAGGTTTCCGCATCAAGCCTTTGGTTCATGGTCACCATGATTCCCAATGACATACAGGTTGAGATGATTTCAGTAGAACTGATTTCCATTAAAGTAGCGATTTCTCCTACTGTAATAAATTCAGTTACTTTAATCGTTTTGCTACTGGCTTCTTGTTCTGCCAATTCTTCTTCGGACTTTTGACGGTGTTGATCACGTTTATCTCTTCTATACTTAGCTCCTTTAGACTTGTTAGATTTTCCTTGAAGCTTTTCTAAAGTTTCACGAATTTGCTTTTGAACTTCTTCATCTGTTGGCTCGGCCTTAACTGGCTGAGGAGTCCGTCCTTTTTGAGGCGGTCTCTGTCTAGAATTGGTGTTAGTTCTATTTTGAGTATTAGCAGTTCTAGCTCCTGGTTTAGGTGCAGGATCTTTACTAATTCTTTTTCTTTTTCTCTTACGCGCGTCTTCTACTGTTTTTTCTTTCTTTTTAAACTCATCTAAATCGATGGTTTGTCCAGTTTTCTTAAAGCCAGTAAGCGTTTTGTATTTGGTTTTTATTGCATTGGTATCCTCTGTAGTCGGAGTTGCTTCTGCAGTAGTTTCTGTTTTGACTTCAGGTGCTACTGAATCTGTCGCAACTGCTTCGGGTTTGGTAACCTCAGCTTTCACAGGAGCTTCAGCAACCACTTTAGCAATCTCTTTGACTGGAGTTGGCGCAGTAACTTCTTCCTCAACAACAACTTCCACCTCTTTTTTAGCAACTGGCTTTTCAGCTATAACTTCTGGAGGTTTAGGAGCCCCTGGCTTTTTTTCTACTGGAGGTTTGGCAACTGCTTTTGGAGGATTAAGGTCGATTTTACCGAGCATTACAGGCTTGGTAACTGTAGCTTTAGCCCTTATGACTTCTTGGTGTTTTTGCTGCAACTCGATTCGATCTTGCTCTTTTTTCTCCTGCAAGATTCTTAAAGATTCTTTCTCTTTTTTCTTCTCCTCACTAATTTCATGAGAAGCATCCTTTTTGGATTTATCTGTGGCAAATTCATCGAGTAAAACACGATAAATATCCTTTGATATTTTTGCAGTAGGACGAGCTTCGATTTCAATATCCTTTTGAGAAAGGAATTCGACCGCACGATCTAGAGAGATATTTAATTCTCTTAGCGCTAAATTTAATCTTATTGTTGAAATATCTGCCATTAATTGTTTTTATTCTGTGTCAAAAGTAGGGAAAAAATACATTTGTTTATTCCTCAAACTCAGCTTTTAAAATCCGTAATACTTCACTTACAGTCTCGTCTTCCAAATCAGTTCGCTTGATTATGTCTTCTTTTTGAAGTTCAAGAATGCTTTTTGCAGTGTCCAAACCAACTTTTTTGAACTCATCAATTACCCACGAATCGATTTCATCGCTGAATTCTGCAAGCTCAACATCTTCCTCTGCTCCCTCTCTAAATACATCGATTTCATATCCTGTCAGTTTTCCTGCAAGTCTTATGTTGTGGCCTCCCCTTCCAATCGCTTTAGAAACCTCATCAGGGTTCAAGAACACCTGAACTCTTTTTGTTTCTTCATCTATCTTTAGAGAATTTATTTTTGCAGGACTCAAAGCGCGAGTAATGAACAATTGTAAATTGTTGGTGTAATTGATTACATCAATGTTTTCATTCCCTAGTTCTCTTACTATTCCATGAATGCGAGAGCCTTTCATACCAACACATGCTCCAACTGGATCAATACGATCATCGTAAGAGTCTACGGCTACTTTCGCTTTTTCACCAGGAATTCTGACTGCTTTTTTGATCGTAATTAAACCATCAAAAACTTCAGGGATTTCTTGTTCAAATAATTTTTCTAAAAACAAAGGAGATGTTCTCGAAAGAACAATCCTTGGTTTGTTTCCTCTTAATTCAACCAACTCGATAACCCCTCTCACGTTGTCCCCTTTTCGGTAAAAATCACTAGGTATTTGTTGTTCCTTCGGTAATATAATTTCATTGCCATCATCGTCAAGAAGAATCACTTCTCTATTACGAATGTGGTGAACCTCAGCAGTAAACAACTCGCCAATTCTATCTTTAAATTGATTAAATGTATTGGTGCTATCATGCTCAAAAATCTTTGAAATCAAGTTTTGACGTAAGGTTTGAATGGACCTTCTCCCAAGATTAATAAGCTTTACTTCTTCAGAAACGTCTTCACCAACTTCAAAGTCAGGCTCAATTTTTCTCGCTTCCGTTAATTCAATTTCTTGGTTTGGGTCTTCAACCACTCCATCTTTGACAACAACTCTATTTCTCCAAATTTCTAAATCCCCTTTATCTGGGTTGATAATTATATCAAAATTTTCATCCGAACCAAACTTGCGTTTCAAAGTGTTTCTAAAAACCTCTTCCAAAATGACCATCAATGTCACTCTGTCAATCAGTTTTTCATCTTTGAATTCAGAAAACGAATCTATTAGCGCTAAATTTTCCATCTCTAATTATGTTAGAATTTTACAACAACCTTTGTTTGATTTATTTGCTCAAAAGCAATAACTTTATTTTTCTTAACTGTAACTTTTCCTTTGCCTATTGGTTTGGGTTCTCTTTGTTTCCACTCCAATTCAATTTCATTTTCATCGGCTTTAACCAATTTGCCTTTTATAATTTCACCCTCGAGAAGCATAACTTCTAATTCTCGATTTATATTTTTCAAATATTGCCTCGGGAATTTCAACGGACTTCCAACACCAGCTGAAGCCACTTCCAGCCCAAAATCTTCTTCATCGCGATCTAGCTCATGCTCAATGGAACGGCTAATGTTGATGCAATCCTTAACGTTAATTTCATCATCTCCGTCAAGAATTATCTTGATAGAATTGTCACCCCCGATTTTAAAGTCAACCAAGAAAATATGTGAATTTTCCTTGAGTGCCTCGGTAAGTAAATCTTCTACTTTTTGGTTAAAATTCATATCAAAAAAAAGAGGGACTAATAGTCGCCTCTGATCGTTTTTTCATAATGCTTTGCAAATATAACATTTTTTAGCGTCTTCCAAAATCTAAAAAGTAAGAAAAGTTAATTAAAGCCGTATTTCCTTAAATTCTTACTACCATGAAAATCATGGACTTAGATATTTTATTTGTGGGCACACTATTATTTAAACTAAATTGTTATTTTTGATTTTATATATTAAAACTCAATCAATTTTGAAAAAAAAGTACATCCTTTATTTAACAGTGATCCTGATAGGGGGAACCTACATTGCGCTTAAACCTGGCAAACTCCCTTCTTATAATCCGGAAAGAGATTATCTCGACATGGAAGTCCCAATTCTAGAAGCTTTTATAACTGCAAAAGACTCCAGTGTGATTCAATTGCCTGCGGGGCATTACTTATTCAGTCAATCCCTAATCTTAGACGGAAAAAAAGGCATTACCATCCGCGGGATGGGAATGGACAATACAATTCTCTCTTTTAAAGGTCAAAAGCAAGGCGCTGAGGGAATCAGAATTTCTAATTGTGAAAACATTATCATAGAAAACTTAGCCCTAGAGGATGCTGCTGGCGACAACCTTAAAGTTACTGATACCGACGGAATCATTATGCGTAAAATCAGATCGGCTTGGACGGGAAAAGTTTCCTCTAAAAATGGTGCTTATGCGCTCTATCCTGTTTTATGCACCAATGTTATCATTGAAGATTGTGAAGCTATTGGCTCTTCAGATGCAGGAATTTATGTAGGTCAATCTAATTATGTAATTATTAGGAATAATAAAGCCTATTATAATGTAGCTGGAATCGAAAGTGAAAACAGTACAAATGTTGAGATTTACAACAACGAAGCTTTTCAGAATACTGGAGGATTATTGATTTTCAATCTGCCCAACCTAACCGTGTATGGGTCAAAAATTAAAGCTTATGACAATTACATCCACGACAATAACATTAAAAACTTTGGAGTTAAAGGATCTATCGTTAGCTCGGTCCCTCGTGGATCAGGGGTGATTATCATGGCGACCAAAGAAGTTGATTTTTATAACAATAAGGTTGAAAACCATAAAACTGTTAATGCTTCTATTGTTAGTTATGAAGTGTTTACTTCTGAAAAAAAAGAACGTAAAAAGAAAAAAGAAGAGCTCAAGGCGCTGTCAAACGGCCTAAGAGCTGTTGATAATGACTATAGTCAAGACGGACAATACAATGCCTACCCTGGCAGAATATCTATTCATGACAATCGTTTTGAAAACAAACATTTTTTCCCCGCCCTAGACAATGACTTCGGTTTACTTTGGGTGATGAAAAATGGATTCAAAATTCCTGATGTTGCTTATGACTTAATCCTTGCCGAGGATTACTATTTAAAGGGCAGCACTATGAATCCTGAATATGAAATTTGTGTAAAAAATAATGGTGATATTAATTTTGTTGTCTTAGATGCAGCCAATAATTTTGAAAAATTCTCAAATGCCCTTGGACCATATGACTGTGATATTGAATTTAAAACATCCATCTAAAAATATTAAATGAAAAACAGTTGGTTGCTTTTGCTTGGGGTTCTTTTTATTCAATGTCAATCTGATAAAAAAACAAGAACCGTCCCCGTAGCTCGAAAAGTGGTTTCTAAAATGGAAATTAATAACTCGAGTTCAAATGAGATTCAAAAACTTTCTGAATATAGTTTTTTTGAGGGTAAGATTTCTGATTTCAAACCCGCTAAAAACGTACATCCCTATGAAATAAACACTCCTTTATTTACAGATTATGCCTTTAAGGGGAGGTTTTTGTACCTCCCCTCAGGCAAGAAAATGAACTACAAAGAAAAAGAGGTTTTAGGTTTTGAATCGGGAAGTATTATTATCAAAAACTTTTACTATCCTGAAGACTTTAAGAAACCCGATGGAGATAAAAATATCATTGAAACCCGATTGTTGATTAAGGAAGAAAGCGATGATTGGAAGGTTTTATCTTACGTATGGGATGACAAACAAGAAGATGCTCATCTCAATATCATTGGAGGAGAAAAACAAGTCAGTTGGAAAGACTACAATGGTAAAACACAAAATATAAGTTATGTGATACCGAATCAGACCCAATGTAAAAGCTGCCATATGTCTGGAAAAAAAATCTCCCCAATAGGACCCATTGCTGGCCAATTAAATAGGGATAATATTTACCACGGTATGGTGCGCAATCAATTGGAATATTTCGAAAGTCAAGGGCTTTTGACGGGGCTTCCTGAGAAAGAAAATCGGCCTTTTATCCCCGTTTGGAATCAGCTTGCCTCGGGATCACTAGAGGATCGTGCGAAAGCATATTTACACATCAATTGCGCACACTGCCACAGTAATGTTGGGCCGGCAAAAAACTCAGGTCTTAACTTAACTTATTGGGAACCCGACGGAAGAAGTCGAGGCGTTTTTAAACCTCCAATTGCAGCCGGAAAAGGTTCTGGTAACCTTAAATACAGCATTGTTCCTGGTCAGTCCGAAAACTCTATTTTAACCTACAGACTTGAAAGTACAGACCCGGGAGTTATGATGCCTGAAATCGGAAGAACAACTTTTCACAAGGAAGGTTTAGCGCTTATTGAATCCTACATAAAATCACTTTAGTGCTTTCTTTTTTTGTTGCTTCTGCATTTTAAGTTGGCGTCTTTTTAAGCTATCTTTGAATTGTTGTTTTTCACTATAAATAAGTATTAAATGAAGTTTTCCAATTCCAGAACGGGGATGCTATTTCTAAAACCAAAGTTAGATAAGCAAACTCCTTTTGAAAAACTTTTTGAGATTTTTAAAGAACTCATCACCCATACCTCCGGGGATTTTGATGAAGCCATTGATTGGTTAAGGGAATTGGATGTTGAATATGAGTTAACAGATGAAAACTATACCATTGACGACTTTATCAAGGATCTTTTAGAAAAATCTTACATCCGTGAGGAAATCAAACCCGATGGAAGTGGAAAAGGAATGGGACTGACTGCCAAAACAGAAAAGCTTCTACGAGAATATGCCTTGAAGCAAATTTTTGGAAAATTAAAGCGCTCTGGAACAGGAAACCATAAAACCAACCACCTCGGACAAGGCGCAGAACCTTCTGGTGAGTTGAAGAACTTTCAATTTGGAGATCCTATCGAAAATATCGTTTTAACGGAGAGCCTCAAAAATGCACAAATCCATTCTGGCATTGATGATTTGCAAATAAGACAAGAGGATTTGGTCGTAGAAAAAACCGAACACAAATCTCAAATGAGTACGGTATTGATGATCGACATCAGTCACAGTATGATTCTTTATGGAGAAGATAGGATAACGCCTGCAAAAAAAGTTGCGATGGCATTGGCAGAATTGATCACTACTAGATATCCAAAAGACACCCTCGATATTTTGGTTTTCGGGAATGACGCAAGACTCATTCCGATTAAGGACTTGCCCTATCTTCAAGTGGGGCCCTATCACACCAACACAGTCGCTGGACTAGAGCTGGCAATGGACATGCTCAGACGAAAGAAAAATACGAATAAGCAGATTTTTATGATCACTGATGGAAAGCCCAGTTGCCTTAAAATGTCTGACGGAACTTATTATAAAAATAGTGCTGGTTTAGATAAAACAATTGTTGAAAAATGCTATCTAATGGCACGTCAAGCGCGAAAACTACACATACCAATTACTACTTTTATGATCGCTTCTGACCCTTACTTAAAACAATTTGTTCAGGAGTTCACCAAAGCAAACAATGGAAAAGCATTCTTTACAGGGCTAAACAACCTTGGAGAAATGATATTTGAGGACTATGAAAAAAACAGGAAAAAACGTTTTGGATAAAATTATGGAGAAGCCCACTATTAAGACCTTAGGAGAATTAAAAAGCTCCTCTTATCAACCCAAAAATATTCAAGAAGAATTGGCTCAAAATTTGAGAGCAAAGATTCGTAAGGGGATTCCTTCATTCGATGGATTGATCGGTTATGAAAACACTGTGATTCCAGACCTAGAGCGAGCTTTGCTTTCTGGCCACAGCATCAACCTTTTAGGATTGAGAGGCCAAGCAAAAACAAGGCTTGCTCGGAAGATGATTGACTTACTTGACGAATGGATCCCCATAGTGGAAGGTTCAGAAGTTAATGATGATCCCCTTCAACCTATTTCTCGATTTTCGAAAGAATTAATAGCAGAAAAAGGAGAGGAAACCCCTGTAGACTGGGTCCATAGAACCGATCGATTTTTTGAAAAACTCGCCACTCCTGATGTTACTGTTGCGGATTTGATTGGAGATGTAGATCCCATAAAAGCAGCGACGCTCAAATTGTCCTATGCTGACGAAAGAGTGATTCACTTTGGGATGATTCCCCGAGCGCACAGAAGTATTTTTGTTCTGAATGAATTGCCTGATTTACAAGCGCGAATTCAAGTTGCATTGTTCTCAATTCTTCAGGAAAAAGAAATTCAAATACGTGGATTTAAATTAAGAATGCCGCTAGAAATTCAGTTTGTGTTTACTGCAAATCCTGAAGACTACACAAATCGGGGGAGTATTGTTACCCCACTAAAAGACAGGATAGGTTCTCAAATTCTGACGCACTATCCGCATAATATTGAAATCGCTAAAAGAATAACAGCACAAGAAGCCGAAATTAGCGAGGAAAACAAGAAAACTATTCACGTTCCCGAATTGGCCAAAGAGCTTCTTGAACAGATTGGTTTTGAAGCACGTAAAAGTGAATTTGTAGACTCAAAAAGCGGGGTCAGTACCCGTATGAGTATCACCGCTTTTGAAAACTTAATAAGCACTGCCGAAAGACGGTTGTTGATCACCCAAGATGAAAAAACTGCGGTCAGACTGGTTGATTTTTTAGGCGTAATTCCTGCCATCAATGGTAAAATTGAATTGGTCTATGAAGGAGAACAGGAGGGAGCAGAACAAATTTCATTTCATTTGATCTCCCAAGCAATTAAATCACTTTTTCCAAATTATTTCCCAAAAATTGAGAAACTACAAAAGCAAAATGCCGATGGACCTTACGATGACCTATTGGGTTGGTTTTTGAATGACAACGAATTGTTTCTGGAGGATGATTTAAGTGAAAAAGAATACAAAAAAGCTTTAGATAAAGTTCCTGCAGTTGGGAAATTAATAAAGAAACATCAAAAGGATTTAGACCTAAACGACACTTATTTCCTTATGGAGTTTTTGTTGTGGGGACTAGAGTCAAATCAAAAACTGACCAAGGTCAGAACGCTCGAAGGATTTCACTTTAGGGATTCGCTAGGCAGTTACATCAGTGGTTTGTAATTCTTAAACTTTGTTTTTCATTGAAGAAATAGAAGTAGTTGTTAACACTTCAAGCGTGCGATCACGCACCTTTTCAAAGACGGTTTTAATTTCACAGTTTTCTTCGTCACACTCTTCGCAAGAAGCGTAATAATTAAGTGAAACGCACGGTAGCATTGCGATTGGGCCGTCAACCATTCTTATTAATTCTGATAAATAAATGTCATCAGGGTTTTTAATAAGTCGATAGCCTCCTGTTTTGCCACGTTGACTCTGTAATAATTTAAAATTACGAAGCTCTCTTAATATTGTCTCTAAAAATTTTTTAGGAATGTTTTCTTTTTCCGCAATTTCAGATGAAAAAACTGAACGTTCGTCAGACTGATGATCCGCTAGGTATAATAGTGCTTTAATGGCATATTTACATTTTTTAGAAATCATAAATTGCTTTTTTCAAATGTAGGGTATTTCTTATAAACTATTTAATTCCTATAAAGTTGATAGGAGTTATTTGTTTAGTATTGTTTAAGTGTTTATATTTACCAAAAATTAAATCATTTACCCATGATTATCGACCTGCATTTATTTCGAAAAAACAAAAGTCAAGAAGGCGACGCTTCTCAAGAAAAGGTTTCTAGAAGCCTGCTTAAGGCTATTAGCTGGAGGCTTATCGGAACAATCGACACCATGATTATCGCTTACTTTATCACAGGCATAATCTCTCAGGCCATCTCAATTGGTTTCATTGAATGGGGAACAAAATTGATGCTTTACTTTTTCCATGAACGCATTTGGAACAAGTTTCAATGGGGTAAAAAATAAATAAATGGAAAATAATTCTATAGAAAAATTAAATCAACAATTCGCGCCTTTATCCTTGGAGGAGGCATTTGAAACACTGAGTACTCTTGGATTCAAAAACATCGCGTTTTCGACTTCTTTAGGTCAGGAAGATCAAGTGCTGACGGATGTTATTTTTAAGAACAACCATCCTATTAAAGTGTTCACCTTAGACACTGGGAGACTATTTGAGCAAACCTATGACGTATTAGATAAGACACAAAAAAAGTATAAGAAAAGTATTTCTTCCTTTGCCCCCGATAACAATGAGTTGGAGACATTACTCGATTCAAAGGGGCCTTATAGTTTTTATGACAGTATTAAAAACAGAAAAGAATGTTGTTCGATTAGAAAGATCAATCCTTTACAAAAAGCACTAAAAGGGGTCGATCTATGGATCACTGGACTTAGATCCTCTCAAAGCAACTCGAGAAGCACTTTATCATTTTTCAGTTATGACGATGCTTTTGGATTGCCAAAGTTTAATCCTTTGGTCAATTGGACTTTAGAAGAAGTTGAAAACTACTTGGAACAAAACAATGTTCCTCAAAATTCTCTACACAAGAAAGGGTTTGTGAGTATCGGCTGTGAGCCCTGCACTCGTGCTGTGAAACCTGGTGAAGACATTCGATCTGGAAGATGGTGGTGGGAAGAAAGTAAAAAAGAATGTGGATTACACTTAAATCACAAATCATAATTTAATGAATACCCTAGAGCAGTTAGAAGAAGAAGCTATATACATCATAAGAGAAGTCGTCGGACAATTTAACAACCCTGCCCTACTCTTTTCTGGAGGAAAAGACTCCATTATTTTACTTCACCTTTGCAAAAAAGCATTCATACCTGGACGGATTCCTTTTCCTTTACTTCATGTTGATACAGGACACAATTTTCCTGAAACCATTGAATTAAGAGATGAATTGGTTAAAAAATATCAGGTTAAGTTACATGTTGGTAGCGTCCAAGAAAGTATCGATCAGGGAAAAGCAATAGAAGAAAAAGGTAAGTATGCCAGTCGAAATACTTTGCAGACCGGAACACTTCTTGAATCAATCGAAGAACTAAAGTTTGATGCCTGTATGGGCGGAGCAAGAAGAGACGAAGAAAAAGCGAGAGCTAAAGAAAGAATTTTTTCAGTACGTGATGATTTTGGCCAATGGAATGAAAAACTACAACGACCCGAGCTTTTTGACATGCTCAATGGACAAATTCATTCTGGTGAAAATGTAAGAGTTTTTCCAATCAGTAATTGGACGGAATTGGACGTATGGGAATACATTAGAAAAGAAAACCTGGAAATTCCTTCAATTTATTTTTCACACAAAAGAGCTGTTTTTGTTCGAGACGGTCAATTGATGCCTTCTTCTGATTTTATATTTAACGAAAAAGAAGAAACCTTTATTGAAAGCGTAAGATTTAGAACTGTTGGCGACATGAGTTGTACCGCGGCTGTTCCCTCAGAAGCAATCGACCTAGATACCGTTATTGATGAAATCAGAGATTCTGCCATTTCAGAACGCGGTGCGCGAATGGATGACAAACGTTCGGAAGGCGCAATGGAAGAGCGAAAAAAAGTAGGTTATTTTTAAAAAACATCCCTTAATGAAAATCCTTAGAATTACAACTGCCGGAAGCGTAGATGACGGTAAAAGTACGCTCATCGGTAGATTATTATACGAAACCAATTCCCTCAAAACGGATCAGTTAGAACACATAGAAACGAAGAGTCGTTCCCTAGGATACGATTACCTCGACTTTTCACTCGCAACTGATGGACTTCTAACCGAGAGAGAACAAGGCATCACCATAGATGTATCTAACCTTTATTTTAGCACCCCAAAGAGAAGGTTTATCATTGCAGATGCTCCAGGTCATGTTGAATATACGCGAAACATGGTTACTGGCGCTTCTAACGCCGAAGTAGCAATCATTCTATTGGACGCTCGAAAGGGAGTCATGGAACAAACCAAAAGACATCTTTACATCACGCAGCTTTTAGGGATAAAACATTTGATTTTTACAATTAATAAGATGGATTTGATTGAATATGACCATGATAAATTCTTGGAAATTAAAGCTCAAATCGACAACCTTTTAGGAGAATATACTTGGGAAACACAATCTTTTTTTATTCCAGTTGCGGCGTTAAAAGGAGATAATATTATTTCAAAAAGTGAAAACATGCCTTGGTATAAAGGAGAGACACTTTTAAGCCTCATTGAATCCATTGAGATTGAACAAGACATTCAAGAAAATACACTCTTACAGGTACAGCAAGTAATTCGTCCAAAAACTGAAATTCATCATGATTACAGAGGTTTTGTTGGAAAAGTAAAAAGTGGAATGTTCGCCAAGGGAGATGAAGTCGAAGTTTTTCCATCCGGTTCTAAAAGTAAGATCAAAGCGATTGAAAAGTATGGAGAAGAAAAAACTAACATAGGAACAGGAGAAAATGCAACCCTTTTGTTGGAAGACGAAATAGATGCTTCTAGGGGAAATACGATTTTGAAGTCTAATCACTCCTTACAATCGAGTAACCAAATTAATGCAAAAATATGTTGGATGCAATCCAACGCTTTGAATCCAAACAATAAATATTGGTTGCAACATGGAGTTCAAAAAAGTATGGTAAAGACTAAGGAGATTAACACAAAAATGAATTGGCAAGAATGGGTTTCTGAGTCGACAGAATCTCTGCAAATGAATGATATAGGAGAAGTGAGCTTTCAACTTGCACAGCCATTATTGTTTGCGCCGTTTCATTTAAACAAAAAACTTGGAGCCTTCATTTTGATCGATCCAAACACTAACAACACCGCAGGTGTCGGTTTTATTCAATAAAAAATGCAAAGTTTTAGAACAGAAATAGAAAATCCAATCGTCGAAAAAGACATTTTGGAACTGGAGAAAAAAATAAATGCCTTTAACAATCAGGAGATTGACGAAGAAAAATTCAGGAGCCTTCGATTGGCAAGAGGAGTTTATGGTCAACGCCAACAGGGGGTTCAGATGATTCGAATCAAACTACCCTTGGGTCAGTTTACTGCAAAACAATTGATTCGTATGGCAGCAGTGTCTGATGAATACGCAAGCAGTAATCTTCACATCACTACAAGGCAAGACATTCAATTACATTATGTTCCTTTGGACAGAACGCCGGAACTCTGGACAGAATTAGAAAAAGATCAAATCACACTCCGTGAGGCTTGTGGAAATACGGTTCGAAATGTAACAGCCTCAGTCTATGCGGGTGTCGATCCTGACGAAGCTTTTGACGTTACTCCGTATGCTTATGAATTTTATGAATATTTTCTAAGAAACCCCATCTGTCAAGACATGGGTCGAAAGTTTAAAGCTGCTTTTTCAAGTGCCGCTTCGGACCAAGCCCTAACCTTTATTCATGATTTAGGGTTTATTCCCGTAATAAAGAAGGGTCAAAGAGGATTCCGCGTCATGCTTGGTGGTGGTATCGGCTCTCAGCCTATCGAAGCAAACGAGGTCTTTTCGTTTTTAGAAGTAGATCGGATGATTCCTTTTAGCGAAGCAGTAATTCGAGTTTTTGATCGTCATGGAGAAAGAAATAAAAGAAATAAAGCGCGGTTAAAATTTCTTGTAAAAGAAATTGGATTGACCACTTTTCTGGAATGGGTTGCTGAAGAAGAAAATTCTTTACTACAAAAAACTTATCCAATTGCGGTTAATGATCGAGATTTAAAAGAACCATTATACAGCGTAGGGGAGACAATAAAATTGGATACTAAAGAATTTAATCTTTGGAAGAAGACCAATCTTTTTAAACAAAAACAAGCTGGATATTTTTCTGTTGGACTTCCAATTGAAGTTGGAGATATCTCCTCATCTAAAGCGAGAGAATTAGCAAAAATGATGCTTGAATTTACCCGTGACGACAATCGATTTTCATTGGGTCAAAGCATCCTACTTCGCGATGTAGAAGAAGGGCATCTTGCCGCTTTATACAACAGTCTAAAAGAGATTAACCTGCACAGAAGCGGTTTTCACAAACTCAATGATATCGTAGCTTGTCCCGGAACAGACACTTGTAACCTAGGAATTGCAAGCAGCATGGGCTTGGCAAAAGTCTTACAACAAATGATCGAAACAGAGTTTCATTCTTTAATCGAAAAATACGACCTCAACATAAAAATAAGTGGCTGTATGAATGCCTGTGGACAGCATACATTAGCGCACATTGGATTTCAAGGAATGACAGTTAAGGCGAATGAAAATATTGCCCCAGCAACTCAAATATTATTGGGTGGTGGTGTATTAGGAAATGGAACGGGAAGATTTGCCGATAAAGTTTTAAAAGTACCTGCTAAGAGAACCCCTGAAGTCTTACGCTGGATTCTTAATGATTATGATACGGAAAGAAAATCTGAGGAAGATTTCTTTGCCTACTATGACCGGAGAACCAAAGACTATTTCTATCAGAATCTAAAACATTACAGTGATGTGACCAATCTCAAAGATTCGGATTTAATCGACTGGGGGGTTAAAGAAAAATATAAAAAAGAAATTGGAATTGGAGAGTGTGCTGGCGTTACCATCGACTTAGTTCAAACACTTTTATTTGATGCTAAAGAATCTTTTGATTGGGCAACAGAGGCTTATAAAAATGAACGGTATTCAGACGCCATCTATCATGCCTATAATGCAAGAATTCGTGGCGCAAAAGCGGTTTTAACTCGAACTGATGCCAAGATCAACAGTCAAGCCTCAATTATTGGTGCCTTCGATCCTGAGTTTCCAGAATACGAATCAGAAAACAAGGTTGCTTTTAAAGATGCGGTTTTAGAATTTAAAAAAGAGGAACCTTCCAAATCCTTTACTTACAAATATGTAGAACAAACGCAGCCTATTTTGCTGTGGATAGAAAATAGATGTCATGCAAACATTGAGTAATGGTAAAGTCACCCTTGTGGGTGCAGGTCCAGGCGACCCAGACTTGTTTACAATTAAAGGATTAAAGGCGCTTCAAAAAGCAGAAGTGATTCTCTATGACGCTTTGATTAATCCTAAATTATTAAATCACAATAGAACTGCGAAAAAAATATTTGTTGGTAAAAGACGTGGTTTTACAAAAGAGACTCAAGTTGAAATCAATAAATTGATTGTTGAATATGCATTAAAAGGATTTAATGTTGTTAGACTAAAGGGTGGAGACCCCCTTGTTTTTGGACGTGCTTGTGAAGAACTTGAAGTCGCTAGGTCATTTAAAATTCAAACGGCGATTGTTCCTGGAATTTCTTCTTACTCGGGCATCGCTGCGCAACATCAAATCCCTTTAACCAAAAGGGCTACTCACGAGAGTTTTTGGGTGGTGACTGGTCACACTAAATCGGGGGAAATCTCTTCCGACATTGCACTTGCTGCGCAGTCTAGCGCTACAGTGGTCGTGTTAATGGGAATGCGTTTTTTACCCGGAATTGTCGACACATTTAGACAACACAAAGGAGGAGATTATCCTGTTGCCGTGATTCAAAATGGCACAACCCCGGCTGAGAAATCTTTAGTTGCAGACTTAGACAGCTTGGTCGACTTGGTGAATACTTTTAATATCGATAATCCTGCTGCCTTAATTTTTGGTTCCGCAGTAATAGATCCTGTTACCGACTTTAAAAACTTGGTGAATAAAGAAGTGATTTCAATATGAACACTCTCTATCCCATTTTTGTGAAAGCAGATCAGTTACAGTTTCTAATTGTTGGGGGCGGATTCGTTGCTTTAGAAAAACTTGAGTTTTTATTTAAATCAAGTCCCAACGCTCAAGTCACCTTGGTGGCACCTTTTATCCGAGAGGAAACCCTTGCTTTTATTCAAAATAAATCGGTGAAAATCATCGTTAAAAAATACCGCAAACGATTTCTAAGAAACAAACACATCGTTGTTGCTACGACGGATGTACATGAAGTGAATTTAAAGGTTCACAGCGATTGTCAAAAAAGAAATCTTTTGGTCAATGTGGCCGATACTTCCGATCTTTGTGATTTTTATATGGGAGGAATTGTTACTAAGGGAAATTTAAAAATCGCCATTTCTACCAATGGAAAATCGCCTACTGTTGCGAAGAGATTGCGCCAATGGCTTGAGGCTGTTCTACCAAATGAAATTGACGATCTTCTAGAGACATTAAGGCAATATCGCAAAACCTTAAAAGGAGATTTTGACTACAAAGTAAAAGCGATGAATGAGGTTACAAAAAATTTAATAAAATAATTATGATTAAAACTGACATTATCATCATTGGAGCAGGCCCCGTAGGATTGTTTACGATTTTTGAAGCTGGATTGATGAAATTGCATTGTCATGTCATTGATGCCATACCTCAAATCGGAGGGCAATTAAAAGAAATTTACCCTAAAAAACCCATTTATGATATCCCGGGTTTTCCAAGTGTTTTGGCAGGGGACCTTATTGATAATTTAGAACAACAAGTTGCTCCATTTCAACCTGGGTTTACCTTGGGAGAAAGAGCTGAAACTATTGAAAAACATGAAGATGGATCTTTTGTTGTAACAACAATTGAAGGAACCGAACACCAGGCACCTACCGTAATCATTGCTGGAGGATTGGGCAGTTTTGAGCCAAGAAAACCCATCGTAAATGGGCTTACTAATTTTGAAAAGAAAGGAATTGAATACATGGTTAGAGAGCCGGAGACTTTTCTAAACAAAAAAGTTTTTATTTCTGGTGGTGGAGATTCTGCACTAGATTGGGCGGTTTATATTGCCGAAAACAGTACTGTACCTGTAGGATTAGTTCATCGATCAGATATGTTTCGTGCCCATAAAGATTCGGTTGAAAAAGTTTATCAACTTCAAAACGAAGGGAAAATTGATCTGTACACCCATGCCGAAATTAAAAAAGTAAAAGGAAAAGAAAAACTAGAGAGCATTGAACTGCATCAAAAGGATAGAGCACCTAAAACTGTTGATGTGGACTACTGGCTTCCTCTTTTTGGTTTATCTCCAAAACTGGGACCCATCGGCAACTGGGGACTAGATATAAAGAAAAATGCAATAAAAGTAAATCATGCGCTCGACTACGAAACCAACATTCCGGGAGTTTTTGCTGTCGGCGATGTAAACACTTATCCCGGGAAATTAAAATTAATTTTATGTGGTTTTCACGAAGCAACACTTGCCGTGCAAACCTGTTATAAAATCATTAATCCTGACAAAAAGTTTACAATGAAGTATACTACTGTTCAAGGAGTTCAAGGATTTGAGAAAGTTTTGTAACAGTTTATCTTCTGGATTGAAGCACTGCAATAACTCCGAAAACCAAACAAAGTACTACAGTAGCTATAACAATTGAACCTATGCCCATTTTTTTATTTTAAAATTAATATTTATTTATAACGTTTCATTGACTTTCAAATAAATCAATTTTTTTTTCATCCTCCGCCTCTAATCTAGGAACTTTTTTTTCTGGATCCAAAGAGTCTATGATGGTTGTTCTTTTTAAAATTTGAGTGTTTTTATCCGGAATTCTAAGTGTTTCATTAACGTCCCAATTGGCACGCAACTCCACTGGCTCGACAGAATATAAAACTTCTTCGGGTTGAATTTTCTTTAAATAATTTCCCGTATCCCATTTTTTGTTACCGTTTTCGTCCCTGATGTAACGAAATAAATATTCTCCAGGAGTCAAGAGTGGAAATTGATAATAGTCTAATTCGTTTGCAGTGTCATAACTCCCTTTAACCTCTCCGTTTTTATTTAATAATTCTAACACAAACGGGTCTGAATCATTTTTAATTAGCTGGAGATTGAGATTGCCATAATCACTGATAGCTTTGGTTTTAACTTGATAAAAAATCGTGTCGTGAGTGTTTCCCCAAAAGTCTTCTAATGCTAGGGGTGACAGTCGAATTTTATAATGATCATTGGGCTGAAGATCAAACTCGAGCGCAACCCGATCATAATTATCATCGAGGTACACAGAAAAAGGCACGTCCAAAGTGTCGATGTTGGTGATTTTTATCAAATCAGAATTGACTTTTGTGACGGGGAGATTCGTCTTAATTTTAAATGTATCCCTAAGCTCAATTATTTTTGAAAACATAGATTCAATTGTCAATGAGTCCTTTATTTCCTTTTTGAATTTGATTGTAAATACTTTTGTTGTGTCTACTTCTTTAATACCAAACTTAAGCGAATCTAAAGCCGGACCTTTAAACCAAAAATCTAGTGTATCTGTTTCTCGATTTCTTGTGATTAAGGAAGAGAAATTAGTGGCGACTTTACTT
>Ga0115004_10000240_pt1 | contig 39161 bp, 41 predicted proteins | sample ArcticOcean_MG_C_10_FD_88737 | JGI IMG/M metagenome (GOLD analysis project Ga0115004, IMG submission 88737) | Marine microbial communities from western Arctic Ocean - ArcticOcean_MG_CB11_90 | ecosystem: Environmental > Aquatic > Marine > Oceanic | place: Arctic Ocean: Canada Basin | collected... | reverse complement strand
TCCTTATCAATTTTATCTATTTTGGACCTAAGTGTTTTAAGACTTTCCTTAGTCATTTTATTTAACCGTGTTTAGCTTCGAAAACTTTCATAAAGTCGACTAGCTGATTAACCCCTTCAACAGACATTGCATTATATATGCTAGCCCTCATTCCTCCAACAGATCTATGTCCTTTAAGGTTTAGCAGTCCTTCTTCTTCGCATTCCTTAAGAAACACACTATCCAAATTTTTATCCGCAAGAATAAATGGGATATTCATTATAGATCTATTTTCTATATTAACCGGATTAGAATAAAAACCTGAGTTATCTATGTAGCTATATAAAGTTTGAGCTTTTATATGATTTTGTTCCTTGAAGAATTCAAGACCTCCGGATGCCTTGATCCACTTAAATACCTTGCCAGCCATATACCATGCAAATGTTGGAGGTGTATTAAGCATAGAGTCTGATTCAGCATGCTTGGAATATCTTAAAATATTTGGAAGGTTAGAATTATCAGATTCCATAAAATTCTTATCAGCAATAACCATTGTCAAACCAGCTGGTCCAATATTTTTTTGAGCACCTGCGTAAATTAATGAAAATTTTGAAACATCAATAGGCTCACTAAGAATTACCGAAGACATATCTGCTATTAAAGGTTTTTCAAGGCTAGGCGCCTCATGTATTGCCACCCCCTGAATTGTCTCATTCGGACAATAATGAACATATGCAGAATCCTCTGACAGGTTCCAATTTTTTGGATCTGGAGCATATGAAAAATTTTTATCTTCCGAAGAGGCAACAGTTGTAACTTCAATAAGTTTTGATGCTTCTGAGATTGCTTTTTTAGACCATGTGCCAGATAAAACATAATCTGCTTTCTTTTTTATATGACCAAAGTTCATTGGCACTGTTGCAAATTGCTGAGTTGCACCTCCTTGAAGAAAAAGAACATCATGAGTATCGGGAACATTTAATAGATCTATGAAATCTTGCTTAGCCGTAGTTGCCACTTCGTCGTAAATTGAAGACCTATGACTCATTTCCATTATAGACATGCCGGAATCACCCCATTCAAGAAGCTCTTCTTTGACTTCTGTTAAAACTTGCTCAGATATAACGGCCGGACCAGCGCAAAAATTCCACTTACGCATTACTCTTCCTCTTGATTCTTATCGCCATCTTCATCGCGATCTTCTTCGTTTGGAATAGTCACACACTCAATTAGTTTTTCCCCATCTTTTGGAGAGATAATTTTTACGCCTTGAGTATTCCTGCTTAGTGTTGGCACCTGAGCTACAGAGGTTCTTATCATTGTACCTTTGTCACTTATCAGCTTAATGCCATCCTCATCTTGTACCAGAGCTGCTGCAACCATAGAGCCGTTCCTTTCACTAGTCTTCATGGAAATAACGCCTTGCCCTCCTCTATTATGAGAAGGGAAGTCTTCTAAGCTTGTTTTCTTTCCATAACCATTCTCAGAAACACACAGAATTGTTTTTAGTGGGTCGCCAACCATTAATGAAATTAATCTTTCATCTTTTTTAAGCTTAATTCCTCGAACACCCCTTGCCGTTCTTCCCATATGCCTTACATGTGATTCATTGAATCTAATAAGCTTTCCGGATGAGGCAGCTAATAAAATCTCATCATTTCCAGAGGTAATTGCGGTACCGACTAATTTATCATCATCATCTAAAGCTATCGCCTTGATGCCTGATTTATATTTTTTAGCAAATAAACTTAGATTTGTTTTTTTAGTTGTGCCTTTTTTAGTAGCCATGAAGATAAACTTATCTTCAGAAAACTCACTAACTGGTAAAATATCACTTACAGATTCATCGTCATCTAAGTTAAGCATATTTACAAGCGGCCTTCCTTTGGAAGTTCTAGAGGCAACTGGAATTTCATACACCTTTAACCAAAATACTTTACCTTTAGTCGTGAAACATAATATTTGCATATGACTACTTAAAACATAAAGGTTTTGAATTAAATCTTCCTCTTTAACAGCTGCGGCGGCTTTACCCTGACCACCTCTTCTCTGCTCTCTGTATTCATCAAGTGGCTGTGTTTTTGCATAACCACTTCTAGAAACAGTAAGAACTCTCATCTCTTCAGGTATAAGATCTTCGTTAGTGATACCCCTTCTTGTATCATTTATTAATGTTCTTCTTTCATCGCCGAAATTAGTTTTAATTTCCTCTAGCTCATCAATCATCAATGTTTGAAGTGTGTCTTTGTCATCTAAGATTTTAAGTAAATCAATTATTTTAGAAACAATATCTGCAAATTCATTACTTAGATTGTCTTGTTCTAGGCCTGTTAGCCTTCCAAGTCTTAGTTCTAAGATAGCCTTAGCTTGATCAGCAGATAATTTATATTTTTTACCGTTGATGCCAAGGTCTTTACCAAGACCTTCTGGTTTGCAAGCATCCCCGCCAACTTTCTTTAGAATTGCTTCTACAGGACCTGCTTTCCAATCTTTCTTACATAGTGCTTCAGCAGCTACTTTTGGGTCTTTTGATTTTTTGATTATGGTAATAACTTCATCTATATTTGCTATAGCTACCATTAACCCTTCTACTATATGGCCTCTTTCTCTTGCTTTTTTGAGATCATATTGTGTTCTTTTTTGAATTACATCTTTTCTATGCTTAACAAATGCCTCAAGCATTTCTTTCAGGTTTACTTCCTTAGGTTGACCATCCACAAGAACAGTAAAATTAATACCAAATGACTGTTCTAATTGAGATTGAGCAAATAGATTATTTTCTAAAACCTCTACCGACTCTCCTTTTCTAACTTCTATAACCACCCTCAAACCATCTTTATCAGACTCATCTCTTATTTCGGTAATACCTTCAATTTTTTTATCTTTTACTAACTCAGCTATCTTTTCAAGCATCCTAGCTTTATTTACCATATAAGGTATTTCATTAATTATTAAAGATTGTTTTCCTGATTTCTCATCTTCTTCTATAGAAGTATTTGACCTTGTATGAATAATACCTCTTCCTGTTTTATATGCGTCATAGATCCCGGATCTTCCATCTATAGTTCCACCTGTAGGAAAGTCAGGACCTGATATATCCTTAATAAGATCATCAATGGTTAGCTCAGGGTCTTTAATAAGATTAATGCTTGCATTAAGAACTTCTGTAAGATTATGAGGAGGTATGTTAGTTGCCATACCAACAGCAATACCCGAAGAGCCATTTACTAATAAATTTGGTATCTTGGTTGGCAATACGTCTGGGATAAACTCACTGCCATCGTAGTTAGGAGAAAATGAAACTGTTTCTTTTTCAAGGTCGCCATACATCTGATCAGTTATTTTAGCCATTCTTACTTCTGTATATCTCATAGCAGCAGGTGGATCGCCATCAATAGATCCAAAGTTGCCTTGTCCCTCAACAACTGGATATCTCATTGAGAAGTCTTGAGCCATTCTTACCATAGCGTCGTATACAGCACTGTCGCCATGAGGGTGATATTTACCAATTACATCGCCGACCACTCTGGCAGATTTTTTATAAGGTTTGTTATATGAATTCTTAAGGTCGTACATTGCATAAAGAATTCTTCTATGAACTGGTTTGAATCCATCTCTTATATCTGGTAACGCCCTTCCATGAATAACACTTAAAGCATAACTAAGATAAGATTGTTTTAATTCATCTTCGATATTTACAGATATAATTTCTTTAGCAAATTCACTCATTTTAAGGCCTAAATAATTTATTAAAAAAACTCAAAATTTGAGCTAATTTTAACCCTAATTTTATCATGAATTTTATGAATTAAATTATTTTATTGAGGGCTGAAGTAATCAAGACGCTCTATATCGTTTTCTGTTACCTCATCTCCAAATTGGATTTCAATAATATGGCATGTCTCATTAAATGGATTTGTTATTTGATGCCACTCTCCCAGCAATGCTGGATAATTATCAAATTTATTTAAAGTTAATTTATTTCTTTTGTCCGGATCATCTTTACTATAATTAACAACACAGGATCCCTTGCTTACTAGCCATATTTCACTTCTTTTTGCATGCCTTTGAAAGCTCATGCCTTGACCGGGAGTAACTATCAACTCTTTTACCTTCACGTCCTTGCTTTCAAATAAATTATAAAATGATCCCCATGATCTTTCTTCAAAGTAATATTGCCAATCTTTAAGGATCCATGATGATGAATTTTTCTTTTCATCACCACCCACACTATATATAAAACTTATATCTGGAATACTTTTTTCAGGTATGTTTGACTCTCCTCTATCTCCTCCATTTGCAAAAAATATCTCATCATCTGGATATAAATCTTTAATTTTATTTAATGCATTAATACATGTTCCTTCTAGATCATCCTTAAAATCAATAACATCATCTACATGCTTAAGATTTTCAATGATTATTTTTCTTTCTAAAAAAGGCATAAAGAATTTGCCTTTTTTCTTTATAAGCCAATTATCGCTGTTAAGAGCAACTATTAGCTTGTCGCCATATGTTTTTGCAGATTTTATATAGTCTATATGTCCTGAATGAATTGGATCAAACCCGCCGCTTACAACAATAATTTTCATATTCTAATTCTAGCTTATTTCTTTAATTGGTGTTTTGAAGGGTTTGTAGATTATAGATCAATCTTTAAATTCAGATACCAAACCGCCAATTGAGTCTTTAGCATCTCCGAACAACATTCGAGTATTTTGTTTAAAAAATAAAGGGTTTTGAACACCTGCAAAGCCAGAAGACATTGATCTTTTGAGAACAAAAACTGTTTTAGCATTATGAACTTCTATAATTGGCATTCCATAAATTGGACTTCCCGGCTCTTCAGTGGCTGATGGGTTAACAACATCATTAGCTCCGATAACAACTGCTACATCTACGGCATCCATTGTTGGATTGACATCATCGGGTTCGGCTAAAACATCATAGGGAACGTTAGCTTCAGCTAATAATACATTCATATGTCCTGGCATTCTTCCAGCAACTGGATGTATTCCGTATCTTACCTCTGTTCCATTGGCCTCAAGAAGCTCTCCGAGCTCTCTTACGACGTGTTGAGCCTGAGCTACAGCCATACCATAGCCTGGAACGATTAAAACAGAACTAGCGCTTTCTAAAATTAAATAAGCATCGCCAACACTTATAGGGCTCACCTCGCCCTGCTCTTCTGAAGATGTGCTGTTTGATGAACTTGCATAACCAACAAATAATATATTACTAATTGATCTATTCATTGCCTTGGCCATAATGACTGTCAAAATTAAGCCACTTGCTCCAACCAAAGAGCCAGCAACTATCAGCACATTATTAAGGAGAAGAAGTCCTGCGAATGCTGCTGCAATTCCCGATAATGAATTTAATAAAGAAATTACAACTGGCATATCCCCCCCACCTATCGGCAATACAAAGCCAATTCCAGCAAGAAGAGTTAGAACAAGAAGAACTGTAAAGAAGTCAAAATCTAATATCGGCATAACAGGTTGGACTATGCTGTATATTAAAAATACTAACGATATATAAAAAATTGTTGTGAATATTTTTGTGACTATCGATGTTTTTGCTATTTTAATTTTTTCAGAAAGCTTTGCATAAGCTATTAAACTTCCTGTAAAGGTAACCCCTCCGATAAATACTGTTATTACTATTAAAATATGTTGGAATAAACTATCAGGTATAGAATTAAATTCTGACCAAGCTATTAAGAATGTTGCGAGTCCACCAAATCCATTAAATAAAGCCACCATTTCAGGTATGGAGGTCATCTTTACTTTAAGGGCTATGGAGGAACCAATTATTGCACCCAAAGCTATTCCGATTAAAAGAATTAATGGATCAATAACGCCAACTACAGTTATGGCAACAGCAATAAACATAGCGAATGCTGATAGGAAATTGCCCTTTACAGCAGTATCTTCCTTGCCAAGCATTTTTATGCCAGTGATAAATAATATTGATGAGATTATGTAAACAATATTCTGAATAGCTGATATTTCAATAAAAAATTCCATAATTATTTCTTCTTAAACATTTTTAACATTCTGTTTGTTACTAGATAGCCACCGAAGACATTAATAGAAGCAAAAGTTACTGCAAAAAAAGCAATGACACCCTGAAGATTGCTATTTGTTGACAGCACCAAGGCACCAACTAAAGCAATTCCAGAAATAGCATTTGCACCAGACATTAAAGGAGTGTGAAGCGTACTAGGTACTTTAGAAATAAGCTCAAGACCAAGGTAAATAGATAGTATTAAAACAAAACCTAGTAACATGTATGTTTCCATTACTGAAACCTCTCGTTAAGTATTTTTCCGTCAAAAGCAATGACACTACTTTTAACAATCTCATCTTCAAAATCAAAATTTATAGAACTTGTATCTTTGTTATAAAAATCACATATCCAATGATTAAAATTATTTGATAGCGCTAATGAGGCATGACCTGAAACACTCGAGGCTAGATTGGAAATGCCAATAATTTTTACACCATTTTTTACCACCACTTCATCAACCATTGATCCTTCTACATTTCCACCTGACTCAACAGCCATATCGAGGATGACACTTCCTGGCTTCATTTTATCAATTGTTTTGCTGTCAATAAGCTGCGGGGCTGGCCTTCCGAAAAGTTGAGCTGTTGTAATAACAATATCTGATCTTGCACAAACCTCTGACTGTAAATCTTTTTGTTTTTGTATCTGCTCTGGAGATAGCTCTTTTGCATATCCTTGATCTGTTTGTCCGGTTTCACCTAAATCTATTTTTACAAATTTAGCGCCTAGTGAATTAACTTGTTCTTCAACAACATCTCTGGTATCAAAGGCCTCTACTCTGGCTCCCAATCTTTTAGCAGTTGCAATTGCTTGAAGTCCTGCAACGCCAACGCCAATCACAAAAACTCTAGCAGGCTTTAAAGTTCCCGCTGCAGTCATCATCATAGGGAGTGCAGTAGAGAGATGTCTAGCGCATTCAATAACAGCCGAATAACCAGCAAGGTTGGCTTGAGAGCTTAAAACATCCATCTTTTGAGCTCTTGTTATTCTTGGAATAAATTCCATGCTAACTAAATTGATTTTATTTTTAGCACAACAATTGATCAATTCTTGGTTTGAAAATGGGTTTACCATGCCAAGTAACGTTGCCCCTGATTTCATACCTTCAATCTCATTATTTGATAAAGGTTGATTAGAAATTACTAAATCAGAATTAGCGATACAGCTATCTCTTGTAGAAGATTTTAAGCCAAGGTTTTCAAAGTCTTTGTCCGATGTAAAAATTCCATCTCCAATTCCATGCTCAAAAACAACATCAACTCCTAAGGAGATTAAAGCTGAAATAGTATCAGGATGGATTGGTGATCTGAGGTCCTTTGGATCACTAGATTTTAGAGCTGAAATAATCACTTTTGTTTATATATAGTTAAAAAGTTGAACTTGTAGTGAAGTAAATATTATTAGCTATTAAAAGTCAATAAAATCCATGGAGCCTTTTTAAAAGGCGTTAATGATGATTCATATATGTAGTTTTACTACAAAAAAGATTGATTATTAAGTTGTGTTTAAATTAAATTATTAAAGGTAAAATAGCTCAATGAATATTGATCAACAAGAAGTTCAAAAATTTGCAGAGCTAGCTGAGAAGTGGTGGGATAAGTCGGGTGAATTTAAGCCTTTACACATCATCAACCCAATTAGAGCAGATTATATTGCGAGCAAGGTAGATTTACTTGAAAAAAATGTGCTTGATGTAGGCTGCGGTGGAGGAATTTTAGCTGAGGCTCTCCATGACTCAGGTGCCAAGGTTACCGGTATAGATGCAGCAGGCCCAGGAATAAAAATTGCACAAATGCATGCAAAAGAAAAAAATAAATCTATTACATATTTTGAATTAACTGCAGAAGAGCTGCTAAATACATCAGAGGAAAAATTTGATATTGTTACTTGCTTGGAGGTCTTAGAACATGTTCCAGATCCAGAGTTACTAGTTAAGACATGCATAGACCTTTTAAAGCCAGAAGGCCTTCTCTTTCTATCAACTATTAATAAAAACCCGAGATCTTGGATCACTGCAATTGTAGGTGCTGAATATATATTTAATATATTACCTAAAGGTACTCATGAATTTAATAAATTTATTAAGCCCTCTTCACTAGCCTCTTTTATAAGAAAAGGTAATGCGGAAATGCTTGAAACAAAAGGTATGTTTTATAACCCGCTTACGCACAAGGCTAATTTAAATAATGATCTTGGTGTTAACTATTTAATGTATGCCAGAAAGTCATAAAACAAAACTTGTATTATTTGATCTAGATGGCACTCTTATTGACACTGCCTTGGACTTCATTGATTCCTTAAATAATATCTTAAAAGCCAATAATAGAAATGAGATAGATGGAGACATTATTCGTTCCAATGTATCCGAAGGGTCTTCTAAACTAGTAGAAATAGGTTTCAACATAACAAGCGATCACCATGATTTTGAAAAATATCGCAAAGAATTATTAGCTGAATATAAGAAAAACTTAACTAATAGATCAAAACCGTTTGAAGGTATAGAGGAGCTTATCAATTACCTAGACTTGAATGATGTGCTTTATGGAGTGGTTACAAATAAGCCTTTAAAATATGCGGAACCCTTAATGGAAAATTTTAATATTTTTAATGCCTGTAAAATTCTTATTTGCCCGGATCATGTAAAAAATATTAAACCGGATCCAGAAGGCATACTACTGGCCTGCTCTAAATTAAATGTAAAGCCTGATAATTGTGTCTATATTGGCGATCATCCAGGAGATATTGAGGCTGGTATAAATGCGGGGACTAAAACTATTGGTTGCCTATATGGGTATTCATTACCTCGAAAATATAATAAAAATGAATCTATGTTTGTTAATCAAGCAAGTGAAATCATTTCACTATTAGATTAATTATGAAAATGAACTTTGATTTTGAAAAAGGCTTTCTTAATAAGAAAAATATATTGGTAACAGGAGCATCTAAAGGAATAGGAAGAGAAATCTCCCTTGGATTAAGTAAATTCGGTGCCAATATTATTCTTCTAGGAAGGAACGAGGATGCTTTAGATGAGGTTTATGACGAGATTGTAAGTAAATATAAAACTGATCCGATGATTGTAAAGTGCGATTTAAATATTTTAAATGAAGGTAAATCTCAAGAAATAGCAAAAATAATATCAGAAAATATATCTTGCCTAGATGGTATCGTTAATAATGCAGCGATACTGGGAAAAATGTCTTCTATTGCTGACTTTGAACTTGATACATGGCAAAAAGTTTTAAACACCAACTTAACAAGTTCATTTTTGTTAACTAAATATTTAAGTCCTTTAATGGAAGATTCTGAGAACCCAAGGATCATATTTACATCATCAGGTGTTGCAAAAAAAGGAAGGGCATTCTGGGGAGCCTACTCAATCTCCAAAGCTGCAGTTAAATCTCTATCAGAAATATTACAAGAAGAATTAGAGCCTATTTCAAAAATTAAAGTATTTAATTTTGACCCCGGGGCAACAAGAACATCTATGAGGGCATATGCTTACCCTGCAGAAAACCCATCAAACCTGAAAGATGCATCATCTCTTCTTGATTATTATTTATGGTTTTTCTCTACGGAGAGCGCTAACCAAGATAACAGATATATAGAGTTCAATAAAACTAACTCTTAAGACTCTTCCATAAATAAAGACATAGATAGGTTTTGTAAGGAGAATAATCTTCTCCCGTGTATTTCTTTGAGTTAAAAAATATCTCCAATGCTTTATTGATACCTAGATCTCCCTCTAAAAAAACATCACTATCTTGAATATAAAACATTCTTACAACCCCAAGCGTCCAGGGACCTATTCCTTTTAAACTTAATAAGAAGTTAGATAGCTCTTCGGTGGATAGTTTTTTTAAAGCGGTTTTGTCTAGTAACTTAATTTTCTTATCTTGAATAATTCCTTGAATATACAAAGCCTTGGGCTTTGACAGGCCTTGCTCTTTTAATAAGTCTAAAGAAATATCAGAGGAGGCATTATCTAAAATGGTTTTTACTTTTAACCATATAGACTCAGCAGCCTTCACGGATACCTGCTGACCAATTATTGTTTTGATTAAAAAGTATTTGAGTGAAAGAGATTTATTGACTCTTGATTCTATAGAGATAATATCTGTATTCTGCATGAACTCATAAAAGCTGTCATGCTGCATTTTTTTTGATATTTCTAATAAAAATGCGTGAGCTTTCTTAGCCTTAAGACTTCTTACCATAATTCTTTAATGCATCTATATCATTTTCTTCCAGCTCTTGGGCTTTACCTTTTTGAAGAGTTGATGGAAGAAAAATAGGACCAAATCTTGTTCTCTTTAATCTACTAACTTCAAGATCTAATGATTGGAATATTTTTCTTACCTCTCGATTCTTGCCACTAACTAGACAGACAGAAAACCATTGATTTGTACCATTTTTTTCACCCTCGACAACATCAGTAAACTTATGAATCTGATCTTCAATCATAATCCCATTAAGCATTTGATTCTTTTTTTCCAATGTAAACTCACCCCTAGCTCTAACCAAATATTCTCTATCCAAAGTATTAGAAGGATGCATACAATGATTTGCAAAACCACCATCATTTGTAAAAAGCATTAATCCTGAGGTATTTATATCTAAGCGGCCTATTGATATCCAATTTCTTTGATTAAAAGAATTAGGAAGGTAGTCATAAACAATCGGTATATTTTTTTCTCTTGCTGAGGATGATAAGACGCCTTCTGGCTTGTTAAGCATTATAACCTTTAGGATTTCGTCCTTGACTCTTATAACTTTGTTATCAAATTCAACAACATCAGTATCAGAAACAGAGCTGCCAATTTTTGCAATCTCTCCATTGACTATGACCTTTCCCTGATGAATAAGAGTTTCGCAAGAACGCCTTGATCCTATGCCTGCCTTAGCAAGGTATTTTTGTAATCTTTCTGACATTATTGGTAGGTATAAAAACTATATAACTTTAGAGAATAATTCATTGTCTTCTAAACGTATTGGTTCTGGAAGATCAGGCAAGCTAGATAAGTTTTTTATATTTAGATCATCTAAGAATTCTTTTGTAGTTGTATATAAAGCCGGTCTTCCAGGAACATCCTTAAAGCCAGATACCTTAATCCAGTTTCTTTCCAATAAAGACCTAATACCTTGGGTGCTAACACTTACGCCTCTTATATCTTCAATATCACCCCTGGTTACTGGCTGTTTGTAAGCGATGATGGATATTGTTTCCATTAATGCTTTAGATATTCTTGGGGCTCTTTCATTCCATAAATGTGTTAATGAGGGGCTATAAGTTTCCTTTATTTGCAGTCTAAATCCTGAGGCAACTTCAACAACCTCAAGAGATGATTCGCTATGCCTTTCTTCAAGATGATTGATAACTTGCTTGATCTCAGATAGCTCTGCATTGATGCCGTCTGAATCTAAAAGACTTCTAATTTCTGATAGCCTTAAAGGCCTTCCGGCTCCAAATAAAAGTGCCTCAACAGTATTAATCATTCGTATATTCAATTTGCAGCTCCTGTTCGAGATTTTAGGTATATCTCATTTGTTTTATTTTGAATTAGCTCAACATGTCCTTCTTTTGCCAGCTCTAAAGAGGCCAGAAATGAAACAACAACACCAGGCCTTCCTTCTGATTTTCTTAAAGTTTTTGAGAAGCTAATAATATTTCGTTTAGACAAGATTGTTAGAATAATTTGAATTCTCTCTTGGGTAGAAAGCTCTTCAAAATCAACCTGATGATTTGATGTCAAGACTGGTCTTGACTGAATTTCTTGAAAAATAGCAGCAAGCTCGGCTTCTGTTATGGAAAATTCTTCTTTGTGTATTTTAATCTGAGGAAGTCCTGCAGACGCCGTAAAGAAATCCCTGTCAACTCTGGGAAGAATTGCAATATTTTCTGAGGCGGTCTTATACCTTTGATATTCCTGAAGTCTATTTATTAATGCTAGCTTTGGATCCTCCTCCTCCTCCTCATAAATCTCTTGGGGAAGCATCATTCTAGATTTAATTTCAGCCAATGTTGCAGCCATAACAAGATACTCTGCAGCTAGTTCAAACTTTAAGACATCCATCAACTCAATATATTCAATATATTGGTCTGTTATTTTAGATACATCTAATTCTAGGATATTAATATTTTCTTTTTTTATAAGATATAGCAAAAGATCCATAGGCCCAGAAAAAGTTTCTAAGCATATCTCTAGAGCATTTGGTGGTATAAATAGATCTTCTGGCAGTTTTTCAAATGGCTGACCCATTACTGTCGGAAACTCTAATTGTATTTGTGTACTATTTTGCATGATAAACACTACATAGTGTAAGGTTTAGAAGCTATGAATACAACATGTAGTGTATTTATTAAATCGTATATTTAACCACAAGAATTCTACATAAGTGGTGAATATCAATTTATATAGACTAATTTATAAAATTTAATACAAAATCTCTTTCTTTCATTTAATATTAGCTTTCAAGCAGATAAATATATCCATTAACATGAATTACTTAACAGACAATACGAGAATTATTGATAGGCAAAAAGTCCCTGCTCCATATGAGCTAATAAATAAATTACCTCTAAATGAGGATATATCTAAACTTGTTTATGGAACAAGAAATGAAATAAGTCAGATTCTTCATGATAAGGATGACCGAATTCTTGTTGTAGTTGGGCCTTGCTCAATTCATGACCCTGAAAGCGCTATTGAGTATGGGAAAAAACTTATAGAAGAAAATGTTAAATTTAAAGAAGATTTATTAATTGTAATGAGGGTTTACTTTGAAAAGCCAAGAACTACTGTTGGGTGGAAGGGATTAATAAATGATCCTGATCTTGATGAGACTTATAAAATCTCAAAAGGTGTGGAAATGGCAAGAAAACTTTTAATAGACCTAGCTAAATTAGGACTTCCAGCTGGAACTGAATTCTTAGATCCAATCTCTCCGCAATATATAACTGATGTTATTTCTTGGGGAGCTATAGGAGCAAGAACAGCAGAAAGCCAGATTCACAGAGAGCTTGCATCAGGACTGTCTTGCCCAATAGGAATAAAAAATGGAACAGATGGAAGTTTAAAAGCTGCAATTGATGGTATTCAAGCAGCAAACCATTCGCATGTTTTTCTTGGAGCAACTAAAGAAGCTGATATTGCCATGCTTAAAACAGCGGGAAATAATGACAGTCACATTATTTTAAGAGGTGGGAAAGAACCAAATTTTGATGTTGAATCTGTAGAGGCTACTTTGACAGCCCTTAAAGAAGCTGAAATTAATGAATCAATAATGATTGATGCAAGCCATGGAAACAGCCAAAAAAGATTTAAACAACAAATCACTGTAATAGACTCTATCTCAGATCAAATAAAATCAGGAAATAAAAATATCAACGGCGTAATGATCGAAAGCCACCTAATTGAAGGAAATCAAAGTATCTCTGATAACCTAACCTATGGCCAAAGTATTACTGACGCATGTATTGGCTGGGAAGATACTGTCAAATGCTTAGAGACTTTAAGCAGAGCTGTTCAAATAAGGAGAGGAAGGTAATAGGTTGAAGGACTTAGGTAAGTTATCTTTCTCGAAGGAAGTTGCTGAAACTCTAGGATTGGAATCAGCGATTATTCTAGAGCTATATAAAACAAATAAAATTTCTAACTCTAGGTCTATTGATGACTTACTTGAATCTATAAGGAATGAAGCATCATTTCTTCCCCATCCTGCAATTGAAGAAAGTCTTCAAAAACTTATAAAATACAAATTTATAAATATTACTAATAATAATGCTGCATCTACTTACAGCATTAGGCTGCCCACTAAAAGTAATTTTGAAAGAGCTAAAATTGATAATAAGTGGGAGCCATCTCAAGAAGCAGTTGATATCTTGAATATGAGTGACGTTTCAAATGAATTTTATGAGAGAAAATTAGTAGAATTTAGACTTTACTGGATTGAAAGAGGTCAAGAAAGAAACAATTGGAACAGCACATATATAGACTATATAAGAAGAGAATGGGCTAAGGAAAGGAGTTCTAATAAAGGTCTCCCTTTCACCATTAATAATGAATGGATTCCTAGTAATGATGTTTTTGATATATTAGAGTTATCTGAAATAACTAAAGATTCTGCCTCAAAATATTTAAGAGAGTTTATACTGTATTGGGAAGAAAATGGTTCCGCTTTTACTACATGGAATTCAAAATTTATTGAGCATGTAAAACGAAGGCATTTAGGAGACCAAAGTATTAATAATGAAGAAAGTAAAAAACATTCTGAACCCGGAAAGTTTACAAAAGACTTTGCAGAAAGAAAAAGTGACACCTCTTGGGCATCAGAAATCAACCTCGACTAAAGTAGATTTTATAGAATCTATTGATAGTCTTTTTCTTAAACTTGAACTTGCATATCACTTTCAGTTTTATAAAGTTTTTGGATCAGATGAAAGGCTTAATGAAGGTAAAAAACTCTGGGCTACAAGTCTAAAAAACTTTTCTCCAAAGACAATTCTGGAAGCAATAGAAAGTGTAGTTGGCTCTCAGTCATATCTGCCTACCCTGACAGATATTATCAAGGCTTGTTCAGAGATAGAAGGAGAAGATGGCTTTCCCTCTGTAGAAGAGGCTTATATTGAGGCAAGAAAATCTTACGCCCCAAGAGAGAAAATGAACTGGACTCATCCTATAGTATATTTTTCAGGTAAAAAGATTGGATGGAATCTTTTGAGTGATAAGGAAAGTAAAGAGTTATTTTTTGCATTTAAAAAGGTATATCTAAAATTTAAAGACCATGCAATAAAAGGTCATGATTTCAAAATAAAAATTAAAGAAGGGTTTGAAGACCTAACTCCCTTTAATAAAAAACTATTTGATGAGCTAAGAAAAAAACATAACGTCTAAAAACTGTCTATAATATGAAAGTTAATGTTAGCACTGCCAACATTAATTAAAAAATAAGCGAGCATATATACATGACAAAAAACATTAGAATATCTTTATACATTTTAATTCCAACTATCTTTTGGATGCTTTCAGGCCTCTTTGTTACAGAAAAAAAAGAGACGGTCATGGAAACTAAGAAGTTATTCACAGTTGGTACGATAGTTAGTAAAGCTGTTGAATTTCAACCATTGATAAAATTAAAAGCTACTACAGAGTCAGAGGCAAGGGTAAATGTGAAAGCTAAAACCTCTGGAGAGGTTGTGAGGATTGGTGCAACACAAGGTCAGTTCATAGACAAAGATTCAATACTATGCAGCTTAGGAGTGGTTGAGTTAAACAGAACAGAAGTTAAGGCTCCTTTTGCTGGCTATATAGAGCAAATTGTAAAACCTGGAAATTATCTAGAAAGAGGTCAGGTTTGTGCAACGATTATTCAACTTAATCCAATTACCTTTATGGCAGAAGTTCCTGAGTTTAAGATTAATAAAGTTAAGAATGGGCAAGGTGTTATTCTTAAATTAGTAACAGGGGAAGAGGTTGAAGGCAGGCTAACGTTTGTTTCTAAAAGTGCCTCTCCATCAACAAGAACGTTTAAAGTAGAATCTCAAGTAAGAAACCCTGATGGCTTTATTAGAGATGGTTTAACTGCTGATATGACTATTAAGATAGACAAAGTATTGGCTCATAAAATTTCACCATCAATTTTATTGCTTAGTGATGAGGGTAAATTAGGAATAAGGTCTGTTAAAGAAGATCTTGTCCAATTTAATGAAATTATTATTCTTGAAGATTCAGCAGATGGTTTATGGGTTGTTGGAATACCAGAGGTTATTGAGACTATTATTCAAGGTCAAGGCTTTGTAGAAAATGGTCAAAAAGTTTTGATAAATAGCTTATGATTAGAATCGTGGACTTTGCCCTATCAAAGGCAAAAACAACTCTAATGATAGCCTTTATGGTACTGATTGCTGGCTCATATGCTAGACAAGAAATTCAAGTTGCAGCAAGCCCAAATGTTCAACTGCCATTTGTTTCTGTGTCTGTCTTTTTAGATGGCGCTTCTCCCAGTGACACTTCTAGATTGATAGCTCGACCATTAGAAAATAGATTACAAACAATTACAGGTGTTAAAAATATTAGCTCTAACAGCTCACTAAGTTATACAAGAGTTTTTTTAGAGTTTGAAGTTGGCTATGACATGGACAGAGCACTTGTTGATATTAAACAGGGAGTAGAAGAAACAAAGTATGAGCTTCCCTCTGAGGCTGAAGATCCTCAAATATCAGAATATTCTGAAGCAAGCTTTCCTGTAATGAATATAAGCATTGTTGGAAGTAGCTCAGTAAGACAAAAAGTTTTCTATGCCAAAGAATTGAAAGATAGTATTGAAGCTTTAGAAGAAATTCTTCAAGCAGATCTTGTTGGAGCTCCAGAAGAAGTTCTGGAGGGTGTTATTAATAAATCTAAGATGGAGTCATATGAAGTAACTCTCTCTGATATTTATTATTCTGTTTCAAATAATAATTTAATAATTCCTGGTGGAACTCAAGATACAGGTAAAGGGAGCTTTAATATAGAAGTTCCAAGCATTATTGAGACAGCTCAAGATGTTTACTCTATTCCAATTAAGGTCACCAAAGATGCGATTGTTACACTTGGTGATATCGCTGATATCAAACGAACTTTTAAAGACTTTTCTTCCTATGCAAGGGTTAATGGTGAAGATGCTGTGACCTTAGAGCTTGTTTTAAGAGAAAGTGCCAATGCTATAAATGCATCAAAGAAGGTTTACGCTATTCTTGAAGAGTTTGAAAGCTCTCTTCCTGACAATCTCAGAATTATAATTACTGATGATGACACTGTTTACTCAACTGAAATGGTCCAAGAGCTCAACGGAAATATAATAGCAGCAGTTATTTTAATAATGGTATTAGTAATAGCTAGCATGGGGGTAAGGGTTTCAATGCTTGTTGGACTATCAATCCCTTTCTGTTTTCTTTTAACTTACTTAATTCTTTATAGCCTAGACATGGAAGTAAATTTCCTAGTAATGATGGGCTTACTTCTTGGGATGGGTATGTTGATTGATGGAGCTATAGTAATAACCGAGTATGCAGATAAAAAAATTGCCGATGGTTTGTCGAGAGCTGAGGGGTATAAATTGGCCTCCAAAAGAATGTTTTATCCCATTCTAGCTTCAACTGGAACAACAATGGCGGCATTTATTCCAATTATGTTATGGCCGGGGTTTACTGGTCAGTTTATGAGATATCTTCCAATTACTGTCTTTTTTGTTTTATTGTCTTCACTATTTTATTCATTAATAATAATACCGGTCTTAGGAACTTACTTTGGGCAAAGAACTTCTGCTTTAATCAAAGAGGAAGAACGACCTTCAATTTTTACAAGACTTACTGAAGAATATGGTAGCAGAATTACAAAATTTGTTAAAAACCCTGTTGAAACAATTATTTGTGTAGTCTCTGTCTTAGCTTTGATAGTAATGACGTATTCGTATTTTGGGAAAGGGACCGTTTATTTTGCCATTGTTGATCCTGTAAAAGTAAATGTCACAGTGAAAGCCAGAGGAAACTATTCAGCTCTTGAAACTAAAGAAATTATTGAAGAGGTAGAAGCGCGATACTTAGCTATTGAAGAGCTAAGCAGTACTTATTTAAGGTCAGGTTCTGACTGGTGGAATTCAGGTTCAGATAAAATTGGTGGTGGTTTTGTAGAGATAGCTCCTCCATCAGAAAGATCTATTACAGGACTTGAGGTTGTGGATCTTATCCAAAAATCAACTGAAGATATCCCTGGTATTAAAGTTGATATAGAGGCTGATTTAGGAGGTCCTAGCTTTGACTCTGCTATTCAGCTATCAGTATATGGAAATACAGAAGAAGAGGTTATTAAAGCTACAGAGGAAATTGAAAGGTACATGAGGAATGAAGTTACGGGATTAAAAAGCATCTTTTCTTCAAGGTCATACCCTTCAGTTGAATGGAGTGTAGATGTTGATAAGCAGAAAGCTGCCCAGCTTGGGGTCAGTGTTGGAGATGTTGGCGCGCTAGTTCAGATGCTTACTAACGGCTTTAGGGTTGGAGAATATAGACCTGATGATTCAAGAGATGAGGTTGAAATTAGAGCAAGATTTCCTGAATCTGACAGAACCATTACAGGCATTAAAAACTTAAACGTCACTACAGTAAAAGGCTTGGTCCCGGTAAGCTCATTTATATCAGTTATACCAAAAGAGAACCGACAAGTTATTAGTAGAAGAAATGGGAAATACTCTCAAGGAATTAATGCTGGAGTGGTAGATGAGTCTCAAGTTTCTCAAAAGGTTGAAGAGATTAACTCTTGGCTTGAGTCAGCAGATCTAGGAAAAAAAGTTGGTTACCAATTTAGAGGAATGGCTGAGGAGACTGAAGAGGTAAATCAGTTCATGATTGTTGCTGGAATATCTGCCATTTTTGTAATGCTAATAATGTTATTAACTCAGTTTAATAGTTTCTATCAATCATTTATTATTCTTTCGTCGGTAACCATTTCTAGTATTGGCGTGCTTTTAGGTTTGCTAATAACAGGTAAGTCATTCAGCACAACGATGACTGGTTTGTCTATTGTTACCTTGGCTGGGATTGTGGTTAACAATAATATCGTTCTTATAGATACCTTTAACAAGTTTAAAGAGGAGTCTCCTCACATTGAAAAATCAATACATATTATTAATACTTGTAAGCAAAGGCTTCGTCCTATATTACTAACATCACTGACAACTATTTTTGGCTTGATGCCATTAGCTATGGGTATAAGTTTAGATATTATCTCGAGGGAGATTATCTTTGGTAGTAGGATTGTTGACTGGTGGTCAAATTTAGCGACCTCTATAGTATTTGGATTAGGCTTTAGTACATTTATTACACTAATCCTTACTCCAGCTCTCTTGGCTCTTCCGTATGCTCTGAAAAATGATTATAAAAAGTTTTTTAATAAAGCTAATTAATAAATTACAATAAAGTATGACCAGCGCAAATAAAAAAATTGATTTCGAATCCTCTTTGAAGCAACTTGAATCTATAGTTTTAAAACTTGAGGATGAGAATATCAACCTGGAAGACTCAGTTAAATCTTTTGAAGAAGGTATTAACCTTGTTAAGGAATGTCAGAAGCAGCTTGAAGAAGCTGAGCTAAAGGTAAAGAAACTTCTGGATGATGGTTCTACACAAGAATTAGATAATTCTTGATAGCTCATGCCTTTAGAATATTTATCTGAAGTTAAAGAGCTTGTAAGAACTAAAATATCTCTTGCAATAGAAAATACAAATCTAATTGAAGAATCTATGAGCTATTCTGCATTAAGTAATAGCAAGATGATAAGAGCCGGCTTAATATTTGCCTCATCCGAAATTAATGCAAACTTAACAAAAAATAGCACTATTACATTAGCCTCATCTGTTGAGTTAATGCACACATACTCTCTTATTCATGACGATCTTCCCTGTATGGATGATGATAATCTCAGAAGAGGTCAACCTTCTAACCATGTTAAGTATGGCGAAGCAAATGCCGTCCTTGCTGGAGATGCCCTTCAGGCACTTGCATATGAAATTATCTGTGATGATGAAGATATGAAATCTGAAGAAAAAGTTAATGCTGTAAAACTACTATCTAATTCTTGTGGTAAAAAAGGGATGATATATGGCCAATACTTAGACATATTGCATGAGAATAATTTAGAAAATATTAATCAAGATATCTTAGAAGAAATTCATAATTTAAAAACAGGAAGGCTTATAGAGTGCTCTATCATGCTCGGACAAATTGGTGATGATTCAAGTAAAAGAACGCAAGATCTGCTGAAAGAATTTGGTAAAAAAATAGGCTTAGCTTTTCAGATAACAGATGATATTCTGGATGTGACTGAAAGCGAAGATGTATTAGGGAAAAATAATAATTCAGATATTAAGAATAACAAAGCAACCTACGTTGAGATTGTTGGACTGGATAATGCGCTAAAAAGAGCTTCTGATTTAACCAATTCAGCTCTCTCTATCTTAGAGAAATCTGACTTGGGCAATAAAGATGCTCTTGTAAATCTTGCAAGATATATAATTAAAAGAAGTAACTAGATTGAAAATCTTTAAAAAAATACCTTCGAACAAGCCTGAAACACCTCTTTTAGATAAAGTAAATTTTCCTTCAGATATTAGATCTTTTTCTATCCCTGAATTAGAAAATCTTTCAAATGAGGTAAGGGAGTTCCTACTCTACTCTGTTGGTCAAAGCGGCGGCCATCTAGGTGGTGGTCTTGGAGTGGTTGAGTTAACTGTTGTCCTTCATTACTTATTTAATACTCCTTACGATAATTTAGTTTGGGATGTTGGCCATCAGGCATATCCTCATAAGATTCTTACTGGAAGGAAGAATAGTATTGAATCAATAAGGAAGAAGAATGGGTTAGCCCCATTCCCCTCAATTAAGGAAAGTGATTATGACGCTTTTGGAGTAGGCCATTCGAGCACATCGATAAGTGCTATCTTGGGAATGGCTATTGCTGCAAAAGAAAATAACCCAGATAAAAAACATGTAGCTGTAATTGGTGATGGGGCTATAACTGCCGGAATGGCATTTGAAGCCCTTAGCCATAGCGGCCATCTAAAACCAAATATGTTGATTATTTTGAATGATAATGACATGTCTATATCTGAAAATATTGGCGGACTTTCAAACTACTTTTCAAGAATTTGGGCTTCCAAGCTATACAAGGGAATTAAGAGCAGTGGAGCAAGTTTTCTCAAACCACTTCCTCAAGCCTATCACTTAGTGAGGAAAGTTGAGACACAAATGAAGGCAATGGTAGCTCCTGGAATAATTTTTGAAGAACTTGGTTTAAATTATATTGGTCCAATTGACGGTCATAATATACATGAGATGATTGATGTAATCGGAAATCTTAAGGATTTTGATGGTCCTCAATTCCTCCATATTATTACAAAAAAAGGTGCCGGGCTTGATGCTGCTGAAGAAGACAGGATTGAATTTCATGCAATTGGAAAAATAAATGCCATTAAGTCTTCATCTGTATCTGGACCAAAATATCAAGATATATTCAGCGACTGGATTATAGATATGGCAACTAAAGATAAAAATCTTATAGCTATAACACCAGCTATGAGAGAGGGCTCTGGTCTCGTTAAGTTTAGTAGAAAATTTCCAGATAGATATTTCGACGTTGCAATTGCTGAGCAGCATTCTGTAACTTTTGCAGCAGGACTAGCGTTAGAAGGAAAAAAGCCAGTCGTGGCAATATACTCAACATTCCTTCAAAGAGCATACGATCAACTTATTCATGATGTAGCCGTTCAAAATCTAGATATTACTTTTGCCCTAGATAGAGCAGGTCTTGTCGGAGAGGATGGCCCTACTCATTCAGGTAATTATGATATTTCTTACTTAAGATGCATTCCAAATATAATATTAATGACGCCTTCTGATGAAGATGAAACAAGAAAACTTTTATCAACTGCCTATGAATTCAAGGGCCCTGCTGCAGTAAGATATCCTAGAGGGCTAGGTCCTAATGTGATGGTAGATCCAAGCCTACTAAGTATAGATATTGGTAAAGCTAGAGTTATTAGGAGAGGTGGAAATGAAGTTATTTTCTTAAATTTTGGCTCACTTCTACATGAAGCTAAAGTTGTTAGTGAGAAATTAAACTTAACTCTTATAGATATGCGTTTTGTTAAGCCGCTTGATAAAGAGGTTCTTAGGGATTATCTAAATAATGCAACTATGTTTATTTCTCTTGAAGATGGCTCTATTGCCGGAGGTGCCGGAAGTGCTGTTCAAGAGTTTTGTTCTGAAGAAAATATTTTAATTAAGTCTAAGTTATTTGGTATACCTGATAAATTTATTGAGCATTCAACTCGGGATGAAATGATTAAAGAATGTGGTCTTGATTCTGCTTCTTTAGAAGATATTATAAAGAGCTATTGTTAAGAAGCCGGCAGCTATTCCAGCAATAAGATCGTCTAAAACAATACCAAAACCATTTTTTATATTTTTATCAATATAGGATATTGGGAAGGGTTTTAAAATATCAAAGAATCTAAAAAGGATAAATGCAACAATAAAAGAATCCAGGCTAAAAGAAGTAATATCAACAGAAGCATTCATTTTTGAACTTATAAAAAGAGCAAGCCACATTCCAGCAAACTCATCTATCACAATAGATTTCTGATCTTTTTCAACTAAATTCTTAGTGGCAAAATAGCAAACAATTATCGATACTGTTATAACAAGCAGTAAAAAAAATACACTGCTTTGCATTGAAGAACTACAAGCAAGCCATACTCCTAAAGTTACAAAAGAACCCCATGTTCCAGGGCCAAAAGGTAATTTACCAACACCAAAGAGAGTAGCAATTAAATGAGATGGTTTTTTTAAATTAGGAAAATTATCCATTTATGAAATGATCGAATCCGTTTATATCAGTATCATAACCCTTATCTGATATTAATCTAATTTCCTGCGTATCTGTAACTTGGCCAATTTTAATAAAATGGTCTAAATAATTTTGTTTGCTTACAGTAAAGCATAAATCATAATCATCTCCGGCATTAATGTCATCAATGTTTGTGGTGTATGGAATTTTGTCTATATATATTTCAGCTCCACAGTTAGATGCTTCAATTATTTTTTTCATATCAGCCAGTAAGCCGTCTGACGTATCAATACATGCAGAAGCTATATTAATAATTTCACTTCCAAGTAAAAATTTTGGAAGTGGCCTAAGGTAATCTTTAATAAAATTTGATTCAAATTTTTTATTGTTCCAATCATTAAGACCTTTTGCTGCCCTACCCACTGGAGAGCTAATGCAAATGTAATCTCCCTTCACTGCACCATTTCTTTTCAGGACTTTATTGGTATACGGCGATCCATAAACAACGACATTTATATTAAGAGGTCCTTTGGTTAGATCCCCTCCAATTAATGAGATTTGAAATTGATCTGCAATATCCTTCACTCCCATGGAGAAGTTTTCGTACCAATTTTTATCTACAATGGGAGAGGTTAAAGAAATACTAAATGCCCTAGGCTCACAACCCATTGCTGCAAGATCACTCAAAGCAACGGCTATAGATCTATAAGCCATGTCCTCTGGCTTTGCATTCGAAGGAAAATGAACGTCAGCAACTGAGGCATCTACCGAAGTTATAACGGGTTTAGAGAAATTGAATACAGCACAGTCATCTCCTGGAGAGATAACTATGCCATTTTTTTTATAATACTCTGAGCCAATATCTTGGAATAGCTCTATTAGCTCAAATTCAGAAGCCAAAGATTAACTTGGGTATCTTTCAAATAAGCCCGAAGCACCCATGCCGCCGCCAACGCACATAGTAACAACTCCAAATTGCTTATCTCTTCTAACCAATTCTCTTGTCAAATGACCAACGCATCTTGAACCAGTCATTCCAAAGGGATGCCCTATTGAGATAGATCCTCCATTAACATTCAATTTATCCATTGATATTCCTAAAGTATCTCTACAATGAGCAACTTGAACCGCAAAAGCTTCATTAAGCTCCCATAGATCTATATCTTCCATAGACATATTATAGTTTTTAAGAAGTTTTGGAACTGAATAAACCGGTCCAATACCCATCTCATCCGGCTCACAGCCCATAGTTGTAAATCCTCTAAAATAAGCAACTGGCTTTAAATCAAGCTCAAGTGCCTTCTCTTCAGACATTATTAAATTTACTGATGCGCCATCAGATAATTGAGAAGAATTCCCTGCTGTTACCGTTCCATTTTCAGGATCAAAAACTGGTTTTAGACTTCCTAATGCTTCCATGGTAGTTCCAGGTCTATTGCACTCATCCTTATCAACAGTAATATCAACCTCTTTTGATTCTCCAGTTTCCTTGTTAGTCAAACGCATTTTTGTATCCATTGGGATAATTTCATCTGAGAAAATACCAGCTTCCTGAGCTGCAGATGTCCTCTTCTGACTTTCGAAAGCAATTTCGTCTTGAGTTTCACGAGAAACGTTATATCTCTTTGCAACAACTTCTGCAGTCATTCCCATTGGATAATAAATACCAGGTGATTGTTCAGCTAATTTTTCATTAACAAAATTATCTAAATTCATATTCATCATTGAAATAGTCTCAGCACCACCAGCAATTACAGTATCGTAACAACCCGCCATGATCTGACCCGCCGCCATAGAAATAGACTGCATTCCAGAAGAACAATATCTATTTACAGTAGTTCCTCCAACAGACATAGGAAGGTTTGATAGCACAGCTGCGTTTCTTGCTATGTTATGACCTTGAGCGCCTTCAGGATTTCCACAACCCATAATTATATCTTCAACCGCTTCAGCTGGTAGATTAGGATTTCTTTCTAGCAAGGCATTGATAATATGCGCAAGCATATCGTCAGGTCTTGTCATATTAAAACCACCTCTATGAGATTTTGCAAGACCAGTTCTTACGCTATCTACTATTACTACATTTTTCATATTCTTTCCCTTAAAAAAAATTTACGTTAGTTATTCTATTCGATTCTACAATTGACTTAAAGCTTCTTATACCAATTAGGAATTATATCTATGCCAAGCTCTTCTGCTTTTTTAATTAGGTATGGGATTGTTATTGGACTAAAAGGTAAGGCAACAAGAACGCCCAATCCTAAACTTTTAAGTATTTGAGTTAGCTGGTTATTTGCATACTGAATATCTAATTTGGAGGCATCCCCTTCAATATATTTAAAATATATATCTAACATTTTTTTATTTTCATCAGATTCTTCAAGAAAACTTTCTTTAATTTTTAATATATATTTTTGTAGTTTATTAGTATTCATTTATATACAAATATTATGCTACATTTGAACGCATGAAGAAATCTGAAAGAGCTTTATTTGTATCTGAGATACTTAATGACACATACCCGAGCACACCCATACCTCTTGATCATTCAAGTAATTTCACACTTCTTGTTGCAGTATTGCTTTCAGCTCAATGCACTGATGAAAGAGTAAATAAGGTAACACCCAAACTATTCAAACTTGCATCAACGCCCTTTGATATGAGTAAAATATCTCAAAATAGAATCTATAAAATTATAAAGCCTTGTGGATTAGGGCCAAAAAAGTCAAAGGCAATAAAAGAACTATCCACTATTCTTACAAATAAACATAATCAAGTTGTGCCTAATAACTTTGAAGACTTAGAGAAATTACCTGGAGTTGGTCATAAGACTGCATCTGTTGTTATGAGTCAAGGTTTTGGCATACCTGCCTTTGCAGTTGATACTCACATCCATAGATTAGCTCAAAGGTGGGGCCTAACTGATGGAAAAAATGTTAAAAAAACAGAGGTTGATTTAAAAAAACTATTTCCAGAATCAACATGGAATAAGCTACACCTTCAGATTATATTTTGGGGAAGGGAATTTTGCCAAGCTCAGGCATGTCATGGTCTAAAGTGTCTTATTTGCTCAACCTGTTACCCAAAAAGAATTAAACCTTTTATCCACAAAAAGCCTTAGATGATTTAAAATACTCATTCTTCTTAAATTTTAACTGTATTTGTATTAGCGCAAGGACCAATATTTAATGAAATCTATATTTAAATTAAAAAAAACTTCTAGAAGTGACTCTATTTTTAGCAATACTGACTCCATAAAAGATTATGACCATGAGTTATGGGAATCATTTGAAAAAGAAGCAATACGCCAAGAAGATCACATAGAACTTATTGCATCAGAAAATTATGCAAGTACCAGAATCTTGGAAGCCCAAGGCTCACTGTTAACCAATAAGTATGCCGAGGGATACCCTTCTAAAAGGTATTATGGTGGATGTGAATATGTAGATATTGCAGAAGAGCTAGCAATATCAAGAGCAAAGGAGCTATTTAAAGCTGATTATGCAAATGTCCAACCTCATTCAGGTTCATCTGCTAATGCTGCCGCATTTTTAGCTCTATTGGAACCAAATGATACTATTCTTGGAATGAGTTTAGACCATGGAGGACATTTAACCCATGGAGCTAAAGTAAATTTCTCAGGTAAAAATTACAATGGTATTCAGTATGGGCTTCATCCAGAAACTCATGAAATTGATTACGACCAAGTTAGGGAATTAGCTTTAGAGCATAAGCCTAAATTAATAATAGCAGGCTTTTCAGCCTATTCAGGGATAATAGATTGGGAAAAGTTTAGAGTAATTGCTGATGAGGTTGGTGCATATTTTCTTGTTGATATGGCTCATGTTTCTGGATTGGTTGCTGCTGGGCTTTATCCGTCACCAATACCTTTTGCTGATGTTGTAACTTCCACTACTCACAAAACTTTACGAGGACCTAGGTCAGGAATTATTCTTGCAAGAAAAAATGAAGTTCTAGAAAAGAAATTAAACTCTGCTGTATTTCCTGGTTCCCAGGGTGGGCCCTTGATGCACGTAATTGCTGCAAAAGCAGTTTGTTTTAAAGAGGCTCTTGAGCCTGAATTTAAAATATACATAGACCAGGTTATGAAAAACGCAAAAGTTATGTGTAAAACAATATTATCAAGAGGAGTTGACGTTGTTACTAGCGGAACTGAAAATCATATCATTTTAGTTGATCTTAGAAATAAAGATATTACAGGCAAGGCTTTAGAGAAAGCACTTGGAGATGTAAATATAACGGTAAATAAAAATGCTGTTCCTAACGATCCTAGGTCGCCCTTTGTTACTTCAGGGGTAAGACTTGGAACGCCAGCGGTTACGACTAGAGGATTTAAAGAAAAAGAGATTGAAATACTAAGTAATTGGATATGCGATGTAATTGATAACATTGATGATGAGTCAAAAATGAAAGAAATTAAAAACAATGTTATAAAGCTAACAAATCAATATCCAGTCTATAATTTATAGATGTACTGCCCATTTTGCCAAGCTGAAGATACTAAAGTCATTGACTCTAGATTGGTTTCTGATGGCTCACAAACTAGAAGGAGACGGTCTTGTGAGATATGTAAATCTAGATTTACTACATTTGAAACTGCTGACTTAGCTCTACCAAGAGTAATTAAAAATAACGGGGAAAGGCAGCCATTTAATGGCTCCAAACTTAAAAGAGGCATGCTAAGAGCTCTTGAAAAAAGGCCTCTATCGTCTGAAGAAATTGATACAGTATTTGGAAAAATCTTAAATGAAATAAGAACAAGTGGCGTTCGTGAAATTAAGTCCATCAAGATTGGTGAAATTATGATGAATGCCCTTAAAAGTGTGGACTCAGTTGCATATGTAAGATTTGCGTCTGTTTACAGGGACTTCCAAGACATAAAAGACTTTTCAGCTGAGATTAATTCATTAAACAAAGAAAGGCCGTCTACTAAAAAACCAAAAAAATGAATTCTGAGCAATTAATGCTGAGAGCTATATCTCTTGCAGACCCTTATAAATATAAAACTAAACCAAACCCAGTTGTAGGATGTCTTATTTTAAAAGATGATCTTGTAATTTCTGATGGAGCGCATGAAGAGTTTGGCTCAGATCATGCAGAAGTTAATGCCATTAAAAAAGCAAAGATAAAAATGGGTACTATGTTTGACACATTTGAAGAGTTAACTTTAATTTGCACATTAGAGCCATGCAACCATTTAGGAAAAACAGGCCCCTGCTCAGAAGCAATTATTCAATCGGGTATTAAAAAAGTTATCATTGGCTGCATGGACCCAAACCCAATGGTATCCGGAAAAGGTATAGAGAAACTTATTAAAAATGGCATAAATGTTGAAGTTGGTTTTTGTGAAGAATTAATACAAGAACAGAATAAATTCTTTTTTTTTAGACATCAAAATAAAAAGCCCTTTATTACTTTAAAAATAGCTAGCTCAAAAGATGGTAAATCTTATAATAAAGATGGGGGCAGAACTTTGATTACATGCAAGGAATCAAGAGAGGATGTTCAGTTAATTAGAGCCATGCATGACGCAATTTTAACTGGAGGAAATACAGTTCTAAATGACAACCCTAAAATGAATGCAAGGGTCGGCTTTCCTGTTAATCAACCAAAAAAAATCTTATTAACTAGTAAAGAGAATTTAAATAACAATTTTTTTAAAGATACAGAGGTTCTGATAATTAAAGAAACGGATATTCACGCCATTATTGAAGATCTTAAAAATTTAAATATTAATTCAATATTGGTTGAGGCAGGTCCAAAATTAGCAAATTCTTTTTTACTGGCAGGCTTGGTTGATGAGCTAATCATCTATGAATCTCCAAATGATCTTGGTTCAAATGGGGTTAATTGGTTTGAAGAAGATAAAGCTGTTGAAAACTTTGGTTTTAAATTAGAATCCTTATACAAAATTGAAGCAGATACAAAAAAAATCTATAGAAAATGTTAAAAGACAATATCAAAGACATCATAAAAGATGTAAAAAATGGGAAGATGGTAATTATTCTTGATGATGAGTCTAGAGAGAATGAGGGTGATTTAGTATGCGCAGCTGATCTTATTACTGCTGAAATAGTTAACTTTATGGCTTCAAAGGGAAAGGGATTAATTTGCCTTCCTATGAGCGCCGATCTATGTAGTAAATATGATCTCCAAATGATGACACATAATAATAAGGCTGCTAATAGGACTGCTTTCACAGTCTCTATTGAAGCTGCAGAAGGCATAACAACAGGAATATCTGCTGCTGATAGAGCTCATACAATAAAAACAGCTGTAGATAGAATGTCTATAGCATCTGATATTGTTCAACCAGGGCATATCTTTCCTTTAAAAGCTATGGATGGAGGAGTTCTAAGCAGAGCCGGTCATACAGAGGCTGCCTGTGATCTTGCTAAACTTGCAGGCCTTCAGTCCGCTGGAGTGATATGTGAAATTATGAATGAAGATGGCACCATGGCAAGGAGAGATGATCTAATCAAATTTGGTGAAGAGCATGGAATAAAAGTAGGAACCATTGCCGACTTAATTGATTACAGACTTTCATCTGACTCTACCGTTGAGTCTGTTCATAGTAGGGATATAACAAATGAATTTGGTGATTTTAATTTAATTGTATGGAGAGATGTTATCAATGATGAATATCACTACTCTTTAAGCAAGGGCGATCTTTCTAAGGTGAAATCACCTCTTGTCCGAGTGCAAACTCAAAGCATACTCCAAGACACTCTAGGAATAGAGGAGCTTGGAAAAAACTGGTCAATTAGAAAATCTATTGAGAGAATATCCAAAGAAGAAGCTGGTCTTTTTGTTTTAATTAACCATAGAGATGCAAAAAGCTACTGGCTTAATATCTTGGAAAAGAAAGAGGTTGAACCTAAAACAAATAGAAGAGTTATTGGAGTAGGCTCTCAAATTCTAAGAGCGCTTGATCTCAAGGAGATAACAGTTTTAGGAACTCCAACTAAATATAATGCCGTATCCGGCTTTAATATAGAAATTACAGGATTTATCAATGAATAAAATATTGATAGTTCATACCTCTTGGTATAAAGATTATATAAAAACAATGATTGAATCTGCCTCAAATAAACTTACACCTGAATATCAAATCAATCTTGCTTGCGCCCCTGGAGCAATAGAACTTGCAGCCCTTGCTAAACATAAAATTTTGAAAGAAGAAAATATATATGCTGGTATTTTATTTCTTGGCATAGTTGTTAGAGGTGAGACAACTCATTATGAATTGGTTACAAATGAAACATTTAGATCAATTGGGGATCTTGCTTTGGATTTTTCCAATATCTCAGTGATAAACAATGTAATATGTGTGGAAAATAAAGATCAATTGCTAAAAAGGCTTACTATTAACACGGAAAATAATGCGAAAGCATTGATATCACTTATAAATGAAAAATCTATCTAATTTTAAAGTCGAAGTGAGAACAAGAGAATATCTTGTTCAAGCTGTATTCCAATTATTCTTCAATGAAGAAGAAGATGTTACTGATATTGTTGAGCAATTTAAAGATGAGCATAAAACTAAAAGAGTTGATTTTTATTCATTTACCTCAGACCTTAAATCAATTCAAAAAAATAAAGAGGATATCCACAAAGTATTAATTGAGCTCGGAGTAAAGGATTCTAATTTAGATCTTATGGACAAATCTATCCTTTATTTTGCACTTAATGAAATGATATATGGGAAGCTTGATAAGCCTATAGTCATAGATGAGGCTTTAAGATTATCTAAAAAATTCTCAAATCCGGAATCTTATAAGTTCATAAATGCTAACTTAGATAAATTCTTAAAATCTAAAAAGTAAGCCTATCTAGTAATTGTTTGATCGCGCGAAGGTCCGGTTGAGATTATTGTAATTGGACATTCAATAAAACTCTCTACAAAATTTACATATTCTTGCGCTTTTATTGGCAGGTTTGAGAACTCTGTCACACCTTCTGAGGATTCTTCCCAGCCCTCAAATGACTTATAGACGGGTGCTCCATTTTTATAATCAACGCATACCTCAATAGATTTAAATTCATCCATAACATCTAGCTTTGTTAGGCATAAGTCCGTAACAGAATTAGTAAATATAGCTTTCTTTAAGGCTACTAAATCAAGCCAGCCACATCTCCTAGGTCTTCCAGTAGTTGCTCCGAATTCATGGCCTCTTTCCGCTAGCATTTTAGCATTGTCATCGAATAATTCAGTCAAAAAAGGTCCTTCGCCCACTCTAGTCGCATATGCCTTAGAAATTCCAATTATCTTATCAATATACTTAGGGCCTATGCCCAAACCAGTAGATACTCCCCCAGCCGTTGTATTAGATGAAGTAACAAATGGGTAGGTTCCATGATCAATATCTAAAAGAGTTCCCTGAGCTCCTTCGAATAATAGTGATTTTCCTGCCTTGATCCATTGATATAAAAGATCTTGAGTATCTGTACAGTATTTATTATATAAATCCTTATATGAGAGGATTTCATTAATCATATCTTCGATGTTATGTGGCTCTTCCTGATAAAGCTCAACCAATAAGCGATTGTGATATGAAACTAATAATTCCATCTTTTCTCTTAAAACTTTTTCATTTCCAATATCACCAAACCTTACAGCTCTTCTAGCAATTTTATCTTCATAGGCAGGGCCAATTCCTCGACCTGTTGTACCAATTGATTCTTTTTTATCTCTAACCTTATCGATACTTATGTGACTAGGAAGAATTAATGCACATGACGAGCTTACAAAAAATCTTTGATCAAAGCTTACACCTGCATCTTCAAGGCCTTTGATTTCTTTACTTAAAGCATCAAGTGAAAGTACAACCCCATTTCCAATTAAGCAATTGACCCTGGGATGCAAAATACCAGAAGGTGTTAAATGAAGAACTGTTTGATGGCCATTGACCTTAATTGTATGGCCTGCATTGTGACCGCCTTGAAAACGACAAACTGCATGAACTTCCTCACTAAGGGCATCAACAATCTTACCCTTTCCTTCGTCACCCCATTGCAGGCCAAGTATTAGAGAATTTAAAACCATTGTTTATTTCCTTAGTCAGAAATTTCTTTATTATTTAGGTATTTTAGGAAGTCTGAATTAGCATCTATAAGCATAATGTCTGATTTATTTTCAAACGTTTCGACATAAGCTTTCATACTTCTAGTAAATTCATAAAACTCTGGATTTTGAGAAAAGCCATCTGCGTATATTTTTGCTGATAGGGCATCGCCCTCACCTCTTAAAAGCTCTGATGTCTTATATGCATCAGCAAGGATTACTACTTTATCTTTGTCCGCCACCGCTCTTATTTCTCTAGCTATCTCCTTTCCTTCAGATCTTAACTCTTCAGCCAATCTATTTCTTTCAGTTCTCATTCTTTCGTAAACTGAGTTACTTAAGTTTGCAGGAAGATCAATTTTCTTTACCCTAAAATCTATAATCTCTATACCAAGGTCAGTAACCGAGTCATTTAAGATATTTAACATAATATCCATTAACTCATCTCTTTCGCCTGAAACAAGTTCTCTAACTGTTCTTTTACCAAAATTATTTTTAAGAACAAACTCTGATCTTTGCCCAAGCAAGCTATTCAAGCTATTAAAGCTTCCATTATTTGCTTTATAGAATGTTAAAACATCAGAAATTCTATATTTAAGATATGAATCCACTAATAAATACTTACTTTCTACAGTTAGGATTCTATCTGGCTCTTCATCAAGAGTTTGAATTCTTGCATCATATTTTTTAACTTCCTGAATAATTGGAGTTTTAAAATGGAATCCTACAGGTATATCTGTTTTAACAGCTTCACCGAACTGGAATACAATTGCTTGTTCTTTTTCATTAACTATATAGAAGCTATTTGCGGCCAAGCCGATTATTAGGGCAGCAAAAACTAGTAAAAAACTATTTCTGTTCATCTGAATCTCCTTTTATACGCAAACCATTTGACTTATACCTATTTTGATCAGCTTCACTTCCCCTTCCCATAATCTGATCTAAAGGCAGCATCATTAAATTATTTCCGCTATCAATATCTATCATTATCTTGGTTGTTTTTGATAGAACTGATTGCATTGCATCTATATACATTCTATCTCTAGTTACCTTAGGTGCCTTTTCATACTCTTCTAATAATTGAGTAAATCTTCCAACCTCACCTTCAGCGTTAGCAACAACCTCTAATTTATAACCCTCTGCATTTCTAATTCTTGCTTGAGCTTGACCTCTTGCCTCAGGGACAATTGTTAATGCATACCTTTCAGCTTCATTTTGCAATTTTTCTTTATCTTCCCTAGCAGCTACCACGTCATCAAAAGAATCACTTACAGCTGTTGGTGGATCTGTCTTTTCAATATTAACTTGCTGAACTATTAACCCAGTCCCGTATAAATCTAATATCTGTTGGAGTCTTACTTGAACTTCTTGAGCAATATTTTCTCTACCAACTGTCAAGACTGAGTCTAGAGTATTATCACCAACAACATGCCTAAGGGCACTTTCAATTGCATTTCTTAAACTAGCTTCTGGGTCTTTGACATTTAGAACAAAATCTTTAAGGTTAGCAATTCTATATTGAGCTGAGACTGTAACATCTACTATATTTTCATCTTTAGTTAGCATGCTATTAGTTTGGGTGTATCTTCTTGTTAGTGATACATTCTCAATATATCTTTCATCTATCCCGGCAAGTCTAAAGTTTAAACCTTCTTGTTGCTCTTCATGGAATTTACCAAGCCTTAAAATAACCGCTCTTTCAGATGCGTCTAGCTGATATATAGATTGAGATGCGTAAACAATTAAAAATGCAAAAAACCCATATAAAAATATTCTAGTAGTTGGGATCTTAAGACCACCAGATCCTGAGCCGTTGCTTCCAGATGGTGATTTCTTGCCCCCAAGGACTGCAGAGAATTTTTTTATAAGATCGTCGAAGTCAGGGGTATCATTTTTACCGCCCCAAGGGTCTTTGTCTTGATTATTCCAATTCACAATAATATTACCTCGTTATTTGTTCTATTATAAACTCTATCTATGGACTAATCCTTATAATTAAAGGAAAGTTGCTAAATTTTTTATGTTTTTTTCAATTTCTTGACTTAAATCAATGTTGTATAAATTAATATCATGCCATGATCTTAACCAAGTAATCTGCCTTTTTGCCAATTGCCTTGTTGCAAACAAAGCTTTGTTAGAAAATGTATCAAAATCATACTCTTCATTTATAAATGCTATTGCCTGCTTATAGTTAACGGATTTTCTAATTGGATGATCATCTGAAATATCGTATTGAGTTAATAAATTTCTTGCCTCATCAACTAAGCCACTATTAATGATAATCTTTAAACGATCTTCGATTCTCTTATGTAATAAAGCCCTATCATCCTCATAGATTGCAAACTGATGAACATCATATTTATCGTTGAGAGGTTTTTTTGTATTTACTTCAATGAGGGAACTTAACGGCTTTCCAGATAACTCTACAATCTCCAGCGCTCTTATAATTCGCCGCTCATCCAAGGGGTGAATTTTATTAGAATATACGGGATCTGCTTTTTCTAAAAGAGAATATAGAGATTTGATGCCTTTCTTATCTTTAATGCCTTTTAGCTCTTCTCTATAAATATTATTTCTCTCTGGCAAATCATCCAAACCATCAAGCAGGGATTTAAAGTACATCATTGAACCGCCGACAAAGAGTGGTAACTTATTCTTTCTATGTATTTCTTTAATCAATTCTAGAGATCTATTGACAAAATCAGAGACAGTAAAAATACTATTTGGCTCACAATAATTAATTAGATGATGGGGGTATTTTTTTAAGATCTCATTAGATGGCTTGGCTGATCCTATGTCACATCCCTTATAAACCATCACAGAATCAACACTAATAATCTCTACCGGAGATTGCTTTAATATATTTATAGCAAGGTCAGTTTTCCCTGAAGCTGTAGCTCCAAGAAGAAAGGCAATTGGCTTTTTTAAAGTACTTATTTTAGAGAGCTTCTTCGTTAGTTTCGCCAGTTCTAATTCTTATAACTTCCTCTATAGGAGTTATGAAAATCTTACCATCTCCTATTTTTCCAGATGAGGCAACTTCAATAATGGCTGTTTTTACCTGCTCTACCAGATCATCTGAAATTGCAATCTCAATCTTAATTTTTGGGAGAAAATCAATAGTGTACTCAGCTCCTCTATAAAGCTCAGTATGGCCTTTTTGCCTTCCAAATCCCTTCACCTCAGTCATGGTCATGCCAGTTATACCAATAATATCTAATGACGCCCTTACTTCTTCTAGCTTAAATGGTTTAATTATTGCTGTTACTAGTTTCATTACCTGCCCCTCTAATTGTATTTAAAATCTTTGTATATTGTTTTTTGGTAGAGCCCTTATTGTCTGTGCAAATATTTAAGGCGCTAATTGCCATATCATCTCTCAATTTAGAGTCATTTAGCAAGGTCTTAAATGCATTAAATATGTCTTTTTTTTGATCTAATTGAATACATGAATTATTTTTAGAAAAAAGGTCCACAATATCTTCAAAATTATGCGTATATGGCCCTACTATAAAAGGACATTTTTCAGCAGCCGCTTCAATAATATTATGGCCGCCATATTTTTTAAATAAACTCCCTCCTATAAATGCTATTGAGGCTTTTGAGTAAAGCTCTCTCATCAGGCCTGTTGCTTGAATAATAATTACATTATTATTATTAAAATTTTGAGGAATGGAGGATGAGATATCTCCTATCAAGCCATTCTTGTTAACTAAAGTTTGAATTGATTTAGCTCTATCTGGATGTCTTGGGACAATAATTAATTTCAAATCTTGAAATTCACCCTGAAGCTTAATAAATGCTGCAATTATTAATTCATCTTCGTCTTTGTGGGTACTGGCTGCAAGTATAAATTTTTTATCAGATGGCATTTTTATAAAATTATCTGAGGTAGTATTAATATCAAACTTTACAGACCCAACCTCCTCTATTCTATTAAGTGAAACTCCTAGTTTATTAAAGCGAATTTTATGATCATTGCTTTGAGCAAAAACTAATGATATTTTTTTCATGGTGCTGGAGAAGAGGTAGCTAAACTTTATGTAATTTTTATAAGATATCTCAGACATTCTGGCATTAGATATTATTATAGGAATTTTCTTATGGTCAGCTCTTGAAATCATTGATGGCCATATTTCAGTCTCAAACAATATTAAAGCAATGGGATTGAATGATTTAAAAAATCCATTAACGAAAAAGATAAAATCCCATGGAGCGAAGACAATCTCAAGTGAAGTTCCGAATATTTTTCTTGCCTCTCTAAGCCCTGTTGGAGTTGATACAGTTAAAACAACATCATGTTCCTTTAATATTTCAATTACTATTTGCTGTGAGGAAATTACCTCACCCAAGCTGACAGCGTGAAACCAAACAACCTCTTTTGATTTTGATTTTTTATACATACCAAATCTATGTCTAAGATTTAATCTATAGTCTTTGTCTCTATAGCTTTTTATTAATAGTCTAGAAACCATAAAAGGAGTTATAAGAAGCAATAAAAAATTATATAAAAAAAGTTTCATTTACAATTGATCTACATTAATAATGTAATAATACAACTTAAAAACAAATGAATAGAGTTTTATTAAAATTTCTTGTTACTTTGTGGAAGCTTATAGTGCTTCTTCCTAGACCTATTCAATTATTTTTAGGTCAGATCTTAGGCCATCTGCTTTATTTAAGTTCAATGAAGAGAAATCACTTTAGTAAAAAAAATATCGATCTCTGCTTCCCTTCGTTAAATGATGAGCAAAGAAAAGGAATGCATAAATTAAACATATTACTCTCTGGGAGAATTCTTTTTGATTCTGGTATTTCATGGTTTTGGTCTGATAAGCGAATTAATAGTGAAATTGATTATGAAATTAAAGGGCTAGATAAGATTCTTGATGAGCAAAAGAGCAAAAAAGGAGTTTTACTCTTTTTCAAACACTCACTTCATCTTGAGTTAGATGCTCGATTAATTGCAATTAATGCTGAAATATATGGAGTAGAAAGAGTGCATAACTCAGATTTATTTGATTCTATTCAAGGCTCTGGAAGGTTAATGAGCATGCAAGGGGTATGCGATAGAAATAGTCCTATAAAATTTATAAGATGGTTAAAGAAAGGTAAAACAGTTTTATATGCGACTGATCAAGATTATGGAATGGGTCAATCTAATATTGTAAATTTTTTTGGCGTTCCTTCTGCAACTATTTCAGCGCCACTTAAAATCGTAAAAAGCACTAATTGTAAAACATACTTTATGAATACATTCGTAGAGAATAATAAATATATTCTTGATATTCAAGAAATGAACTTAGATCAAATAAATGAAATTAATTTTTCTAGTGATCTGAATATATTTATGGAAAATAAAATTAAATCTCATCCTGAAGAATACTTGTGGCAACACCGAAGATTTAAATCAACTCTTGGTAAAGAGAACTTTTATGCAAACAATGAACAAATTTAATGATGTGAAGGGGTTCCTGGATCATGAAGAGGGTTTATTTCTTTACAGGCTTGCAAAAAAATATTGTGTAGATAGCTTTGCAGTAGAAATTGGCTCCTATTGTGGGAAGTCAGCTTGCTATATCGGGCAGGCTTGTAAAGAAAATAATACATATCTTGTAACCATTGACCATCACATGGGCTCAGAAGAACAGCAGCTAGGCCAAGAATACTTTGATCCAGAAGAGTATGATTACAAAAAAAATAGAGTTGATACTCTTCCATCTCTTATCAAGAATATAGATAAATTTGACTTAAATGACTCGGTTAGGCCCTTAGTTAGCGATTCTGCTACTGCTGCAAAAAGCTTAGAAAATGAGCTAGATATGGTTTTTATAGACGGGAGCCATACATTTGAATCTGCAAGATCTGATTACGAATCATGGAAAGGTAAAATTAGAAAAGGAGGTATTTTAGCTATTCATGACATATATGATACAGAGGCAGATGGCGGCCAGGCACCAAAAGAGATTTATGAGAAAGCTTTAAAAGAGAATTTTGAACTAATAGAGAGAGTTAATAGCCTAGTTGCACTAAGGTTTGTTTGCTAAAAAGGTAAAGATATTATTACCATTGCCGCATATAACGTTTCCAGCAATTATTAATGCAGCATTTGTCCAAGTTGACTGCTCATTTGGCCATAGGATATCAAGCTTATATTGATAACCGGTTGGAAAGATTCCATCTTTATTTTGAAACTTTAAAATATCATCAAACATTTTTATAGCCAAAGATTTATCATAATTTAGAAAGGTAGCAATAATACATTCTGAAGATTCAGCCATTGTTACCCATGGCTCCTCTTCAACACATTTAATGCCTAAATTTTGGACATAGAAATGCTCAAGACCTAATTTAAAGAAATCTTTGTCTAAGTTCACTCTTGCTAATGATTGATAAAAAAAATCCATTGAAAACCTTGACCTATCTATACCATCTCTATCAAATCTAGCCCAGGGTATTTCTGAGTTAGCCCAAAAAGATTTATCTAAAAGATTTTTTAGATCTTCTAATAACCCTAATTTAAAGTCTTTTTCATAATGACTGTCTTCACTATCAATTTTAAGAATTTTAATAATTGCAGAATATGCTTGAACGGAGATTGCAATAGACATCGATGCTGTTATTAATGAGTTGTCTGAATAACCATCATTATCTTTTGACCAATGATACATTCCATCTTCATCCATAAAACTTAAAAGTGAGCTAAAAATAGTTGTTAATTGTGGTAAATATTTATCCAGATTCTCTGATTTTTGATCAATCAAATATCTTTGAAGAAGTGGAAGAGCTATATAAGGAGCATGATGGCTTTGATAGTTTAATTGAGTTGGTTTTTGTTTACTAAACTCCGAATAGATTAGCCCCTCACTATTGAGGTTGCTGAAAAACCACTCCACCCCTCTATCAAAAGCATCCCATTCCTCATAGATTGCTAGCGCGATTAAGCATTCAGAATGATCCCAGGAATCGCATTTTCCTTTTTCATCCCATGGAATGGAACCATCTATAAGTTGGTTGTGAATGATCCAATCCTTAGCCGGTAAAAACCTATTTTTTAAATCTATCCAATTCATTTTTTTGTAAAATACATTGCCGTACTTTTACCCATAATTGGGTTTAAGGATCTGTCAATTAAATCAATCCAGAGTGGTTTTTTTAATATATGTACTTCAAGAAATTTTTTATAGGCTCTTACTAAGATATTCGTTTCTTGATTTTTCCAAAATATACATCTGAGCCACCAATAAGGACTATGTATTGAATGAAATTTTTCTGATTGAATAAAATCAAACCCTCTTTCTGAGATCTCATTAACAAGGTTGTTTTTTTTAAAAATTCTTAAATGTCCTCCTGGTTGATTTTGATATTCAGTTGAAAGGGCCCAGCATATTTTTTCAGGCCATGCGGAAGGGACGCTTGCAAGAAAAGCTCCTCCTGGCTTAAGCACTCTATTGATTTCAACTATTGCATCTTTATATTCATAAAGATGTTCCAAGACTTCCGAGCAAACAACTAAATCAAAACTATTATCAGGAAATGGTAGTGAGTAAACAGAGCCTTTTATAAATTCAGCTCCGGCATTTGATATTGATTTAAAAAACTCATAGCCTTCCTGTGATTTTTTTAGTGAATCATCGTGAAG